>Ga0307374_10005234_pt1 | contig 21100 bp, 21 predicted proteins | sample OX3MG_FD_202532 | JGI IMG/M metagenome (GOLD analysis project Ga0307374, IMG submission 202532) | Soil microbial communities from Risofladan, Vaasa, Finland - OX-3 | ecosystem: Environmental > Terrestrial > Soil > Coastal area > Acid sulfate soil | place: Finland: Risofladan, Vaasa | collected...
GCGGTTACAAGAATCTCAGCTATCTGCTGCTCAAGGCTCAGCGCATGGCGGTCACCAAGACCGAATTCATCGTTCTTCAGAAAGCAGCCTAAAATGCGGGTCTCTACGAATTCTTGTGCAGAACCGCCTATAATTCGCATCTCGGCCTCCTTCGATCCGAGCTCTGCAGGTTGACACCGCACAGTTTACTCGGCTCCTTGTGAGGCCGACGTCGTTATGTCATCAAGCTGTTAGGCCCCTAAGAAGCGGCGAAGCAAGCTGGACAAAGCTTTGGCCAGAGGCCATAAAACCGCCGCTCTCTGGAAACGCGGCTACGATAGGATTCCCGGACCATGGACCGGTTGACCCGGGTGCGCCGGCATGGAGACCGAAATAATTGTTCGCACCAATTGCGATGCGTGAGGTGCCGTAGGCGCTCTCATCCCCGGCGACCGCCAGCACGTAATTCGCCGGCACTTTGATCTCGCTCGCAAGCGTTGTAGCGTCAGCCTCATGAGTCTTCACAAAGTTCACGGCCTGCCTGTTGTTGCAGGGGTTAAATTTGTGTCGAGCCTGCGCTTGCGGCATCAACGACATCCGCCGCGTGTTCGCAGCAAGATTCCGGCTATCCCTCAGTGCTGTTTGGAACTTAGGCTCCGCGCGGCCCTGATGCAGTGCAGCGGTTTTTCGCGTGAACCCCGGACGCGAGTTTTCGCGTACACCCTCGCGCGCGGCTAAGAGAAAGAGCACACCTGGGCCGGAGAGAGCGAAGGAGGTTTCCTCTTTAGCCGCTGCCAGCATTAACGGGGATCGTACGTCAACAGGACGGAAGTGCCGAGCGGTTTTTCTGCAACGTGCTTTCGCTCAGCGATAGATTTCCTTGCGGTGGCCCACGCGGAGAACGAGCACGATGAAGCGATTATCTTCGATCTTGCAGATAAGCCGGTAATCGCCCACACGGTATTTCCAGAACTCCCCGAGCCGCGAGCCGTGCAACGCTTCTCCGAGGCTGCGCGGATCGTCGAGTTTCGCAACGCGCTCATGCAGGAACTTCAGGATTCGTTTCCTGTGCTGCGCGTCGAGCTTGCCGAGTTCCCGATCCGCCGACTCGGACAGTTCAACGTTCCAGGCCATGACGTTTCATTGCGCCTTTGAGCGGGATGGTGCGTTCTTCGCCGCTGCGGATGCGTGCCAGCGCGCCTTCGGCCAGATACAGGTCTTCGAGATCCTCCAGGTGTTCGAGGATGGCTTCGCGGGCGTAGTAGGTCTTGGTGCGCCCGGTGCGCCGGGCGAGCTTCTCCAGGCGTTTTTCGATGGACTGCGGAAGACGGATGGCCAGCATAAGCACCTCGCTATACAAGTATATCATATTGGCAGGAACGCGCAGCGCGAAGGACGCTGCGCGCGGCGCTCGCGAAAGTGCTGCAAGCTGCTGTGGACTGGAACTATCTGGAGCAAAACTCTGCACGTGGTATACGTCTGGGAGATCGCGCGCCAGTTCAGGAACGAGCCTATCTCTTGCCCGAACAACTCTCGCCTCTGCTCAATTCGCTCCCCGAACCGTGTCGCAAACTCGTAGTAATCGCGGCACTGACCGGCCTGCGGATTGGTGAATTACTCGCGCTTCGTTGGAAGCACGTCGATCTCATTCACGATGTGATCCATGTGCGCGAGACCGTCTACGAGGGACACTTTGGAAGCCCGAAGACGAAGAGCAGTCGCCGGGATGTGCCAATGAGCCAGCCTGTACGCGAGGCGTTTCTGGCACAACGCAGTGTGCTGACAGGTGCAGACGCGGAGAATTTAGTTTTTGCCACCCGCAACGGCACCCCATTAAATCCGAAGAATCTTCTCCGCCGAGTGTTGCAGCCAACTTGCCGAAAACTCGGCTTGCCGGTTGTGAGTTGGCATGGCTTCCGGCACACCCATGCAACATTACTCGGTGAAGTAGGAGAATCATTGCGGACAGCACAGGCGATCCTCGGGCATTCGGACCTGAAGACCACTCTCAACATCTACACGCACGCGATACCAGAATCACAAAAGCGTGCGGTCGCGAAGGTAGCTGGCTTAGTGTTCCCTACTGTTCCCGAGTTTTCAGCGGGACCAGAAAACGAAAAAGTGAACTAATTGAAAGAAAGCAAGTTAAAGAAATCTGGAGCCGAGGGGCGGATTTGAACCGTCGACCTGCCGATTACTCCAGAAACCCTATGTTGTTGAAGCGTCTAGCTCTTTCTTGCGTCTTGCAGCATGGTTTTACATGATGTTCGGAGCTTGCTGTTCCCTTCCTGTTCCCTCCGACTGAACCCCGATAGTGTCCCGCGCCCTAGGATTTTGTTGGACACCGAATTGTGATGAATTGAGTAAGAGGTCACGAGGAGGTGTGCATGAGCAAGGAGAGATAACCGGCTTCGGGAACCACGGAGGGAGGCCGGAGTGGCTCCCGAAGAGCGGCGTGATGACCGGGGCCGTCGGTCGGCGAAACAAAAGTTCGCAGCATAGGAACCTCCCCACGCTCTAGCCGCATTGGAAGGTCTACATCAAATGACTGGCGCGTTTATTCGCGTATAGCGCGCGATCAACAGATTCGAGCAGGTCGTCTGTTGGCTCGCCGGGTGTATACTCCTTCCACCCGGAGGAAAAGCTAACGGGAATCCTTTGGCCATCCACGCTCACTTCTAGGGGGCTCAGGCGGGCCAGCACCGTCTGCAATTGCCCAACGGGACACTCGGGAAGCAGTACCAGAAACTCATCGCCGCCCATGCGCATCGCGGAATCAGAGCCGCGGATCGACTTGTTCAGGTGTTCAGCGAATTCCTTCAAAACCAGATCGCCCGTGGAATGACCATAGCGGTCGTTGATCTGCTTGAAACCGTTGAGGTCAAGCATCAATACGGTGAGCGGATAACCGTTGCGACCGGAGCGGGCCACCTCGACCGCTAAACGCTGCTTGGCGAAGCGGCGGTTATAGAGTCCAGTCAGCGGGTCAGACAGTGCCAGTCTTCGGAATACCTCGGCATCGATTTGCCTTTCCGACAGCTCTCGGCGCAGGCGTTTGATCTGCACCTGCTGGTAGAGCGTGTAGATATTGAACAGCAGCACCAAAGCAACCAATCCGCGCACCGCTTGGCTGAGATTGAACTGGAAGAACTCGCCGCTGTTTCGTAAAACCGAGGGGAGAGAGAAAGAAAGCACTGCTGCCGTTAACAGCGTAATCACGGCGATGGAATGTCCCCAAAACAACCAGTCGCGCCGTTCGATTTGGCGCAGGCTGGCCCGAATCTCTTCGGCCTCGCAATCTACATCGTTCTGCCAATCGTTCATAGCCACTTGTTGTGAATTTGTGCGGAGATCTTCTCCGATTAAACCTAACCTTCTCTGCTTGCACGTCCGAACGATCCGCCGAGCTCCGGTTCGCTCTCTTTCAAGATGAGTGGCAGCAAGAATTCCTGCATCTGCGTGCTTTCCTTGGTACCGAGATTCTCGAGTTGAATTCCCATGCGATCTTCCCCGATCACACGCACAACGCGGCCCTTGGCGCGCACGGGCGGTTTCCCAGTTGTGAGCTGCAGACTGATGTCCACAGGAGAGCCCTCAGCAAACACGCTGGCACTCCGCACCAGCAAGCCGTTTATGCTCACATCCACCGTGCTGCCCTCCACTTTCTGGCCGCCCGACTCGACCAGCACTTTACAGCAAACCGCCACACGATGAAAGCGACGCCTCTCGTCTTGGATCTGGCACCGCGAGGCGCGGACGACCCGCAACACGCGCTGGCGGTCGACCGGCTTGAACAGGAAAAAATTGGCTCCCGCTGCGAATCCGCGCGCCAGTAACCCCCGGTCCTCGTCACCGGTGATCATGATGATGAGGGTCTTCTGGTTGAAGCCTGTGGCGCGGATCTGTCGCGCCAGTTCAATCCCGTCCGGCGGCGGCATATTTACGTCAAGGAAAATGGCATCGAATTTCTTCTGCTGTAAGTGCGCCGCCGCCTTGGCACTGTCGGTTAAGATGTCCGCCGCAATATCGACCGAACCCAAGATAGCTTGGATCAATTCGCACATGCCAGGATCATCGTCTACGATCAGAGCTTTTGTTTCCATGCTCATCTCCTCTCGGGCCTATTGCAAACCCCACTCGCGCTGCTTTTCGGTGATTCGGAAACCGTAGCGCTGCCGGAATAGGTCGCGCCTTCCGTGCGCACGATCCTGGTGCATCCGGGGCATTTCTACCATGGCGTTTTTTGCCAGCGGTGCTGGGCAACGGCAAAGCAACCCGCTCGCACTTCCGTCGCCGCTGCTGGCCAAAAAATTCCACATACGAGATTCGCCACATGGTTCCGCAGCTATCTAGTGTACTGTAACAGCTGAAACGGTAGTATGATGGTGTTCATGGAGAACACCATCGTGCTGACGGATTCGGAACGTCTGGAACTCAACCAGCGAGCGGCGAGCCGTAGCGGGCGTGCCGATGACGCGCGGCGGGCGCGGCTGATGTTGTTGCTGGAGGCAAACCATACCTGGGCCGCGGTTCGCGACAAACTGGACTGCAATGATGCGTTTATCAATCGCTGGAGCAAGCGATTTCGGGAAGAGCGGCTGGCCGGGCTGTTCAGCAGGCACGCTGGCCAAGAGGCCACCACGCTGACTCCGGTCCTGGAGGCGCGCATTTTGCAATGGACGCTCAAGCGTACGCCGCCGGACGGGACGACGCAGTGGAGCACGCGCAGGCTGGGAACGCAGCTCAAGGTCAGTCACATGATGGTAGCGCGGGTGTGGGCCAAGCACGGACTTAAGCCCCAGCGGCTGGACCGCTACATGGCCACCAACGATCCGGACTTTGAGAAGAAGGCCGCCGACATCATTGGGCTGTATCTGAACCCGCCGGCGCATGCGGCGGTGTTCTGTGTGGATGAAAAGACGGCGATTCAGGCACTCGACCGCAAGGATCCGGTGTTGCCACTCTCGCCGGGACGCGCCGAGCGGCATGGCTTTGAGTACTTCCGGCACGGCACGCTGTCCCTGTACGCGGCGTTCGACACCAAGACCGGCGAGGTGCTCGGCAAAACGGCCGCGCGTCACACCTCTGCGGAGTTCGTCGTCTTCCTGGCGGACATCGTCGTCAACCAGCCGCGCGGCAAAGAGATCCACGTGATTGCCGACAACCTCTCCGCCCATAAGACGGGACAAGTCGACGACTTTCTGGCTCGACATCCAAAGGTTCACCTGCATTTCACTCCGACCTATTCCTCTTGGCTCAACCAGATCGAACTGTGGTTTTCCAAGATCGAGCGCGACGTCATTGCGCGCGGTGTATTCACGTCGGTGCCCGACTTGCGGAGAAAGCTCATGAAGTACATCCGGCACTACAACAACGCGCCCAAGACTGTGAAGTGGCGCTACTTTGACCCTACACGTCGCATTACTCCCGGTTCAGCTGTTACAGTCCACTAGCGATCAGCTCGCGACAGCCCTGGACGGAGCAGCCAATGTCCCAATTGTTCGCTGAGCAACTTAAAATCCACCGGTTTCGAAATGCACGCGTTGCAGCCAGCCTGCAGGATGCGTTTCTGTTCCGTCACCATTGCATGCGCTGTCACAGCGATGATCGGAATGAATCGCAGTCCTGAGCGCTGGCGCATCCACTCCGCCAGTGAAAGCCCGTCGTCAGCGCCGAGCTGGACGTCCAGCAAGACTGCGTGCGGCTGTTCGGCTTCAACCGTGGCAGTAGCCGTCTTGAGATCGATCGCAGACAGGACTTCATAGCCCTCGGCTTCCAGCCAGTCACAGAGTAGCTCGCGATTGAGCTGGTTGTCCTCGACCACCAGAATGCGATGTTTCATATCTGCTACCTCTTTGGCTGAGAGCGGGCCAGCACACGATTTAATTGGTTGACCAAGGCTTCCTGCCACGGTTGCTTCTTGAGGAACAATGATTCAGCATGCGCGCGGAGATATTTCTCCTCATCCCGAGTCAAATCCTTGCTGGTGAGGACAAACACAGGAAGGTCGGCTGTGCGAGGGCTGGCACGCCACCTGGCGAGCAACTCGAAACCGCTCACCTTCGGGAGCAGCAAATCGAGGATCACGAGTTCGGGTAGATTAGCAGCCACTTGGGCGTCCGCTTGGGCGCCATCAACAGCAGTGGCCACGGCATAACCCTGCGCGGTAAGCAGCTCAGTAATGAGCTCGCGGGTGCGTTTGTCGTCTTCGACCACCAAGATCGGTCGTAGCGGCGGGGGCGTACTTCCGTAAGTAGCAAGATGGCGGTCCACGGCTGCCAGCAAGGCATGTCTGTCTACTGGCTTGACCAAACATTCATCGGCCCCGAGCAAGGCTGCTACGACGGGGTGATCCACAATCGTGATCACAATCACAGGAATGTTTGCAGTGGGCGGGTCACGTTTCAACTGGGCCAAAACTTGCCAGCCGTCGGTCTCCTTCGTCAGTGGGTTCAGCGTGATTGCATGGGGCTGGAATTCAGCCGTCATTTCGACGGCGCGTTGCAGTTGGTTACACACCAGCACCTCGTAGCCAGATGAGGTCAGTTGGGAGTGAATGAGTTGCCCCGCGGTATCGTTCTCCTCGATCACTAGAACACGCGGTGGTGTGCTCGCCGCTGCCCCGGACTCGCTTTCCCGGGCGAGCGCTTTTGGAACGGCAGGGGCGACAGGCAAGCAGAAGTAGAAGATACTTCCCTGGCCTGGTTGACTGTCGAGACCTAGCTGGCCGTGTTGCAATTCTACCAAGCGCTGGGTGATGGCTAGGCCCAGGCCCGTGCCTTCGATAGCCTTTCCGGATTGTCGCAGCCGATGGAAGGCTTCGAAGACCCGCTTTTGTTCTTCGGGAGGAATCCCTGGTCCCGTGTCGCGCACTTCCACCCGCACGGTTTTGTCTGCCTGGTGAGCTGTCAATTCGATCCGCCCACCCTCGGGAGTGAACTTGATGGCGTTGCCGACCAGGTTCATCAGAACCTGCTTGAACCGCATGGCATCGGCGCGGACAGCCAGGCTCGGCTCCACAGATTGAGATAACATCTGGGATTTCTTCTCCGCCAGCGGCTGCATGGTGGTGAGAATTTCGGCAAAAGCTATGTCAATGGGAACACTCTCAAAGGCCAACTCCAGGTGGCCGGCTTGGATCCTGGATAGGTCCAGGATGTCGTTGATGATCCGGAGTAGATGCCGGCCGCCGTTGTGTATGTTTGCAACATAACGATTCTGGCGGTCGGTGAGCGGGCCAAAGCGCTCGTCGCTGAGGAGTTCGGAAAAACCAAGGATGGCGTTGAGCGGGGTCCGCAGTTCGTGACTCATCATGGAAAGGAACTGGTCCTTGAACTGGTTGGCGCGTTCGGCTTCTTCTTTTGCACGCACCAGATCTTCCGCGGTACGTCTGAGCTCCTTTTGTTTTTCCTCGAGTTTCTCGTTAAGCTGGACGGCTTCCTCGTAGGTCGAAATGAGCAAGTCCAGAATCTGCTTCCGTTCCGAGGTGATATAGTGCTTTTGACCTCCAAAGTAAATTTCTATCCCCATCTGCACTTTGTCTGTTCCCCACAGATCCCGGTTCGTCAGGACGAAATCGATGCGCGAGAGAAGATAATTTTCGTCATACGGCTTCCGGATAAAATTATCAGCGCCGCACTCCAGGCCCTTAATGATGTCCTGTGGGCTGGAAAGTGATGTCACCAGGACCACCGGAATGTCTTTCATTTCTGCTTGAGATTTGATCTCCTGGCAGAGAGTGTAACCATCCATTTCCGGCATTACGACGTCACTGATGACCAGTCCCGGTTTGCGCTGATGCGCAGCAGCGAGAGCTTGCTTGCCGTTGGCGGCGACCGTGACCGCGTACCCCTCTTGAGAGAGAAGCTGTTTCAGCCACTCGGCCTGCGTCGGGCTGTCCTCAACAATGAGGATTTCAATCTCTTTTTGTGCAGATCTTTTTTGAAGGTCCATCGTCCCGCTCCCTGCTTCACAATTCTGAAGCGTTCCCGCCTAGGGTTGATAGCTTATCGGCGCTGCGTTGTCCTTTCATCTGCTGCCTACTTTTCGCGGCCTACGTCTTCTAACCTTCCATCCATCAGACTTATTAGTGCCGCTGCAATCCCACCCGGTGAAAGTACATAGGTCGCCGCGCCAAGCCGAACGGCTTCACCCGGCATGCCATAAATAACCGAGCTTTCTCGGTCTTGGGCAATGGTGACGGCGTCCTTTTCCTTCATCAGCTTCAATTCTTCCGCGCCGTCTTTCCCCATGCCCGTTAGTAAAACGCCGATCGCATATTGTCCGTAGGAGGTAGCGATCGAACGGAAAAGATAGGAGACGGATGGGCAATGACCGTTCTGCGGTTTTTCCTTGGTCAACGATATTTCTCCCGTCCGTCCCACCTTCATCTGAAATTCGTCAGGGGCAACATAGACGTGTCCGGGAACGATCGGCTCACCTTGGCGGGCCACATGAACCGGCAGAAGAGACGTTTGAGCCAGCCATTCCACGAATCCCTGGATAAAACCTGGGGCCATATGTTGAACGATTAAGAGGGGGACAGGAAAACTCTTTGGGAGCTTGGAGAGAATTTCCTGAATGACTGGAGGCCCACCGGTTGAGGCGCCCAGGGCGATGAGCTTGACTTCTGCCAGGCTTCGCCGCACCTGCACCGCGGCTAGAGGCGGAACAGCGGGACGGACCCCTGGTGGTCGAGAACGGGCCCAACGCCCCACCACTTTCACCTCCGACATCAGTTTCACCGTTTGAATCAAATTCGCTGCCGAGACCTCATGATCGAGATGACCTATCGCCGCTGGCCGTTGGACAACAGCGAGCGCTCCCGCCTCAATAGCTTCGAATGCCGTTGTCTCTACTTTCGCGCTCGAACTGCCACACACGATAACCACAGGCGTAGGGTGCGTTTCCATGATTTGGCGGGTGGCATCCAGGCCGTTCATCTTCGGCATGTGAATGTCCATTGTGATCACGTTGGGCTTTGTGCGCGCTACGGCTTCGAGTGCTTCTTTTCCGTCACTCACGGTTCCAATGACTCGAATCAGCGGGTCTCTGCTGAGAACGTGAACCAGAAATTCTCGCATCACAGGTGAATCCTCGACGACTAAGACTCGAATCAATTCGTTCCTCCCAAATTTTCAGACGGCAGCGCCACGCTTTGAGATCAGCTTTTTCCTTCCCAAAAGACATGCGCACACCGTTACATACCTGCGCCACCATGTTCGTGCGGCCATTCACGATGGCCGCCGTCGAGTGGATTAATAAAGTTCAATTTTCCGCTGCTTTGACTCCTGATCCTGAAATGCCTGTGTTCATACGAGTCTTCCGACGACTTCCAATAAATTGCTCTGATCGAAACTGCTTTTCACTATGTAAGCGCTAGCCCCGACATCGATTCCGCGCTCACGGTCTTCACGGGACTGAAGCGCTGTAACCAATACAACCGGTATCCCCGAAAGTTTCTGGTCCGCACGTATCTTCGCCGTGAGCTCAAACCCGCTCATTCGGGGCATATCGACGTCCGATACCACCAAATCGAACTCCTCGGTCTTAAGTGTCGTGAACGCATCCACACCGTCCACAGCGGCGGTGACCTTGTATCCCGCTGACTCTAGGATGTTCTTCAGGAGAGTCCTTGCCGTAATGGAGTCTTCTGCAATCAAAATAGACTTTCTTTTCGCGGGAGTCTCTTTGACGGCGGCGCTGGCAGCGGCTCCGCCGGTTGCCTTCACTGCAGATTGCATCAAGTCGGGCACGTTCAGGACCGGCACAACCTTGCCCCCTCCCAAGACTGTGGCCCCGGAAATGTTCCGCACGCGGGAAAGTTGCTTGCCCAGACTTTTCATCAAAGCTTCCTGTTCGCCTAGAATCTCGTCCACAAGAAAAGCAATGCGTTTGCTCCCCAAACGCAGAACGACGGCCTGGTGGGTGTTAACCGCGTCGCCGGTCAAACTTTTTTTGGCCAGCCCTAAAATCCCGCCGATCCGGGCCAGGGAGACAGACTGCCCATTGAACTGGATGGTCTCCCGGTTTTCTACGGTCTTGATTTCTTGTCTCCTCACACGCAGCACCCGCTCCACATAGGTTGTGGGAAGAAGAAGGAGGTTTTCCTCGACGCGGACGAGAATCCCACGGAAGGTGGCGAGGGTTAGCGGAAGTATCATCCGGAAAGTCGTCCCCGCATCGCAGTTCGTTTCGAAGGAAACGGTTCCTCCGAGTCTCTCCACCTTTGACCGCACGATGGCAAGCCCAAGGCCTCGGCCCGAGATCTCTGTGATGAGCGGACTCGCGGATACCCCGGACTGGAAGACAAGAGAGAGCGCTTCGTAGTCGCTCAGTTTCTCCGCTTCCTCAGCAGAGAGAATGCCCACGTTCAGAGCCGACGCCCGCACCTTCTGGACGTCGATGCCCGCTCCGTCGTCGGAAACCAGGATTTCGAACTTGTCGCTGTCTTTCGGGGAAATGGCAATGGTGATCGTGGCTTGGGGGGGCTTCTTCTTTTTCTCCCGCTCCTTGGGGTGCTCAATTCCGTGATCGATACAGTTCCTGACGAGATGAATCAGAGGATCCTTCATCTCCTCCAAGATCCGCCTGTCCGCCTCAATCTCACCCCCTTGAATCACCAAACCTACATCTTTGCCGCAATCGCGAGAGAGATCGCGAACTAATTTCGGGAAGACTTCCAGAAGCGAGGAGAAAGGCAGCATCGATAACCTTTTCACGTTTTCGAGAAGATCATCTATCCTTCTGCTGAGCACCCGATGATCCTGCTCTGTCAAAGCTGCCAGGGTTGCCAGTTTGCCTCTGAGTGATTGCAAGGTCTGATCATTCCACTCGAGAAACGCAAGCACTTTCGCCATCTGCGAAATGGTTTTTACCTGCCGACCAGGTGAGGCGGCCTGTCCGTTGCCCTTCTTGTCTCTTTGCAAGGACTGCTGAACCGCACGCACATCAGGCCGGATCTTCGCGCTCCCCTTTTCCCAGGCGGCCAGTGCGGTATTGACCTCCTCCAAATCATCTGCAAGCTGGCCTATGGTCAGTTTGGCGGCCAGTAATTCCTCTGCCTGACGTAAGAGAGAGTCCAAGTCAGCAGCTGAAACTCTCACCGTCCCCGCCCACAGCGGTTTCTCCCCAGCCAACGGCCGAAGATCCGTTCCTTTTCCCGAGGATGGGGGTGCTTCTGCCTGAGGCACAAGAGGAGCCTCTCCTTGGGATGTTTTCCGTTCCTTTTGTTTGGATGGCGGAGGAGTGCCCTTCAGAACATCTTCAAGGTCCTGGCTAATTCCCGCAATGCGCGATTCATCCGCAGCGGTTTGTTCTGTTCCGACCGATAAAAGAAGTTTGCCCACTGTGTCGACCGCTTTGTGAAGCCTGTCGAAGAGTGCAGCCGATAGAGCGAGCTCTTGCCGCTTGAGCGCGGAGAAGATGCTTTCCAAGGATTGGCAGATTGTCTCGATCTCCTTCATGTTCACGGACCGGGCGGCGCCCTTCAAACTGTGAGCTTCCCGAAACACAGTTTCCACGATGCCTGCCCGCTTCTCAGCCTCTGGTGCCTTCTCCAACTCCAGGAGGCCGGAGTACATAGCGCTGACATGCCCTTGCGCTTCCACTTGAAAGGTCGCGAGAAGCCTCTTCAGAAACTCGGCGTTCTTCTCCATGATCACCGTTCCGTTCAGACCTTGTATCGCTCCACAAGCTGTTTCAGCGTCTGCCCTAACTCATGTATGTTCTGCGCGGCGATTTCCGTCTGCTTTGTGCTGCTGACATTTTGCGCGCTTGCCTGTTTGATGTTCTCCATGGCTAACGTCATTTGATCCATGCCGGCCATTTGCTGTTGGCTTGAAGCGGCAATCTGAGTCGCCGCCTGCGCGGCTTCCGCAATACTCTCCGCCAGCTTGTGGACGGATTCTCCGGCTTGCACGGATTGCTTTACCCCAGCCTCCACTGCCTTGCTCCCCTGTTCCGTCGCCATCACCGACGCGCTGGTCGCTTTTTGAATGTCGCTCAAGATCGTCCGGACTTGGGCGGTCGCCTGCTTCGATTGCTCGGCCAGGCTCTTCACTTCTTGCGCCACCACGGCAAAGCCTCTCCCTTGTTCCCCCGCCTTCGCTGCTTCGATGGATGCGTTGACTGCCAGGAGATTCGACTGCTCGGCCAAGTCGTTGACCGTGGCAATGATCGCCCCGATAGCTTGGCTCTGCTCGCTCAATCGCACGATGCTTTCGGCGATCGATTCCATCTGCTCGCGGATCCGATTCATCGCCTCGATCGCTTCCTCCACGGACTTCCTGCCGCTCTGCGATATCTGTGCCGCCTTTTGTGCGCTTTCGGAAACGTACTTGGATTTCTGACTGGAGAGCTGCGCCGTCTGTTTTACTTCTTCGACGGTGGTAGTGGTTTCGTTTACTGCTGTAGCTGTTTCTGCCGCGCCAGAGGCTACCTGGGTCGCGGCCACCGCAATTTCACTGGCGGAGGAGGTGAAGACATTGACCGATTTCTGGATCTCTTCGATTGCGCCCCGCAGGTTGTTCCGCATGGCCGCAAAAGCATTCCCCAGGACGTCCTTCTCCGATTTGGGTTTCATCTCCACGGTCAAATCGCCCGCAGCGATTCGTTCGGCTGCTCGGGCCGTTTCGCGCAGCGACTGGGTCATCTGTGCAAAGGCTCGGGCTAAAACCCCCACTTCGTCTCGTCGAGTGCCGGTGGACACATCGGCGGTGAGGTCGCCAGAAGCAATCTTCTCAGCTACGTTAGAGACTTCCCGGAGCGGTGTCGATATGTTCCGGCTTATAAAGAATCCGGCTAACAACAAGAGGACGAGAGCGATTAATGTTCCGAAGACGATGGTGAGCTCCGTGCTTCTGGCACGCGCTTGCTCGTCGTCTGACCGCTGTTTCAGCAACTGATTCTCTTCATTCGTCATGTCAGCGATCACTTTTCGGATTTCATCCATCTTCTGCTTTCCCTTGTCCGTTAGAACCACCTTCGACGCGGCCTCGAATCCCTTGTTCTTGCGCAGGTCGATCGTCTCCTGGAGTTCATCGAATTTGTCTGTGATAAGAGGCCCGAGGGCGTCCAGCCGCTGCTGTTGGGAGGAGTTATCTGCGGTCAGTTTCCGGAGATCATTCATCTCCTGGGTAACCGTTTGAGATGCACTGCGATACGGTTCCAGGTAACTTTCTTCTCCCGTAATGACATAGCCGCGTTGCCCGGTCTCGGCATCCGCCAGCTTGGTTAGTAACTCACCGAGTTTATCCCGAACCTGTAGTGAGTGTGTCACCCACTCGACGCTGTTACTGAATGCGACCATGTTCCGGTACGAGACCACTCCGATGACGAGAAGAATCGCCAGGGCCAGAGCATACCCTCCACTAATCTTTGCTCGGATCGACCACTTCATATCGTTATCTCCTTCATCTTTCATAATTGCTTCTTGCTTTACCTCTCCATCTCTTCATGGACGATAATGTTTTTGTCCGAAAGAATCTTTTCCCCGTCAAGAACTATCAGCGGCTCTTTCGTCAGCCCGCGTAGATAATCCGCCCGGATGCCTGTCAGAGTGGGAAGGGAGGATTGCATCTCCCCGCGTGGGATAAACCGCACGCCGAGGACGGCGTCCGCAAGGACGCCGAATTCCATTTCCTCCCTGTGCAGAATGATCACCTTGTTAAGATCGGTCAGGCCCTTTTCGGGGAGGTCAAAGAACTTCTTCAGGTCGATCACAGAGAGAATCTGCCCTCGCACGTTGATGAGGCCGAGAACAAAGGGCGGCGCGCAAGGCACTGGAGTAAACTGTGTCAATGGATAGACTTCTCGTACATACCTCGACTCAAAACCATACTTTTCGTACGCCAGAAGAAATTGTACAACCTCGAGAAACTCCTCGGACGTCTGCCCCTCTTCAGGTACCTGGGCAAGTATTTTTGCTCTTGCCTTAAGGATTTTCTGCTTTTGCTCAGGAGTCGGCGCTAGTTTTCGCTCCACGGCAGCCTGGTCGGCCTGCAAGCTGTGGCGGATTTCGGCCCAATCAATCGCTGTCGTTCGTTTTGCGCCTGCCGGCCTGCTCATGGGCGGCCTTCGTGGTATATTTTCCCCACCATGCTATTGCCTCCCTCAGACACTCACGGCTCGCGCGCCCCCGGGCTCTATACAAGGTTCTTTCCAAGACTATTTTTCGGCTCGCACTCCCTGATTTCTTTGAACGGTTACGATTTCCATGAATCTTCCGGCCGTCATCCCCTCCGATTCCGGCAAGATGTCTTCTTGCCGATACGCACTCAGGAGTGACAGAGCATTTTCAAAATACTTGTCTGACTCTTTGAACCGCTCCTCTCGCTGAGCGAGGTTTGCGAGAGCAAAATGGGCCAGCACAAATTTTGGATCGAGATAGAGAGTCCGCTTGAGCGACGCTCGGGCTTCTGCCAGTGAGCCTTGTTCTTGAAGAATGGTAGCGCGCAGATAGTGATACCCAGCATTCATTTTGTCTGCCGCAATTGCTTTTTCACACCACTCGAGCGCCTCAGCCAGCTTGCCCTGGTTGGCGTAAACGCGCGCTAAAAGCAACATCGCTTTAGCGTCATCGCAGTTCTGAGATAGCCATACGACAAGTTTTTCCACCGTTTCCTCATAGCGGCCCCGCTCATACAGTGTCAAAGCCTCGCCATACGAAGTCGGCCGTGGTTCCCCTTGGTTTCCTTCCTCAGTATCGGAAGGAAGAGTCTCAGGGAATGGCTGTGCCGGCGAACGAATCCTCCAGTCCAACTCCACGCGAACATCAGCACTCGGGGGCCACGCAGCCCTCGGCTCGTCTCCCAGCTCATGTGGGAAAACTTCCTCCGCCCAGAGCCGCTGTGCATCTTTTTTGTAAAGGGTTACACCGGGAAAATTGACTGTCACGAACTGCGCAAAAAGAGCCTGCGAAGTTTCGGTCGGGCTCACCACAAGCCACCCGCCATCCATAAGAGAGCAGAAAAGATTTTGAATGACTTTCTTTGCGGCCTCCGGAGTGAAATACATAAGCACGTTCCGGCAAAAAACCACATCCATCGCGTTGGTGTTGGTCAGGAGCGAGGGAAAAGCGCGGTCAGCTAAATTCAAATAGTGGATCGTCACCATCTTCTTGATCGATGGAATTACCGCCCAGCGGCCGTCCTTCGTCGCTGTGAAATATTTTTCTCTAACCCACTCCGGAGTCTCGCGAAAGGACCACTTCGGGTAGATGCCTTCGGAAGCGGTCTGAAGAAAACGAGGATTCAGGTCAGTTCCCAAAATCGTGATCTTCCAGTCTTTCCAATCCGGAATCAGTTTGGTCAGCAAGATGGCAATGGAATAAGGCTCTTCGCCGGTGCAGCAGCCCGCGCTCCAGATTCTCAGACGCTTTTCATTTCCCCGGCGGGCGCGAATTAATTCCGGGAGAACATGCCCTTCGAGGATCTCGAGACTCTTCCTTTCACGGAAGAAATACGTTTCCCCGACCGTCAGATGGCTCGCTAAAATTTCAACCTGCTTCCTCGTCAATGGCGAGGACATCAGCCATTCCAGGCACGATTCCCCATCCTTAAGATCAAACTCTCGGGCCGCAGAGCGAATGCCTCGTTCGAGATCAGGCCACCGCTCTCTCGGGAAATGCAGGCCCATCTGCGCGGCGATCAATTCGCTGAGCTGGGAAAGCTGCGCCTCGGATGTGGTCGTGGTCATTATTTTCGGTGCCTAAAGTCTGTCCGTTGCATCGTTCAGTTGTTTCTCTTCCTCTAGGGAAAAAAATCTGTCGAGGTCGTGGATGAATACGATGCCATCATCAAGTTTTATAACCCCTTCAAGATACTCTAGGCCGGGAAGAATCTTTTCTGCGGTAATGACTTCGCGTTCCGCCCGTTCGGCAACATCGGTGACTGAATCCACCACAAATGCAATTGTCCGCCTTGACGTATTGGCAATGATCAATTGGTTGCTTAGGTCCATCTCTCGGTCCGGTAAGCGGAACCGCTTGCGGATATTCACGACCGGAACGATTCGCCCTTGCAAATCGATCACCCCGACGACAATTTCTGGCGCTTTCGGTAACGGCGCAATCTCGACTACACACGCGACCCTTTCAACAGCCAGGAGATGTAGCGCGTATCGTTGCTCGTCGAGGGTAAAAACAACGAGCCGATTTCTACCGTTTTCCGCGGGCTCGCCCAACTTCTGGTAGTTCATCGACCGCCCCCCAACGTTTACCGCCAACCGTGGGTTTAAAATCAAGAGCTTTCAACCGTCCGGCGCTTTAGGCGCACCATCTAGCAACACATCCGGCGTATCATGCTTTGGCAGAGAAATCTTATCCGCGTGCAATGCGCTGCGGTGGGTACATTGCGCTGGCCCTACCGGCCAACGTCCACAGCAGCTTCCTCTCCGGTCGCGGGAGCACTGGCATTGATGAGGACAACCCGCGACACAGGCGTTGTACAGGCCCGGCCTTGAAGCACGTTGTGCATGAGTTCAACGGATTGGGGCGCAACCCTTGCTTGCTGATTTGTCGGAGATCCCGCTGCTAGGAAACCGCTGATGAACAGTCGAAACAACGGCAGCATCTGCCATCGCGCCACGCCTTGTCCCGCTCCGCCTACCTTCGTGCGCAAAGTCCGGCCTGGAAACCCATTCTCTTGCTTGCCCCTTGTGGCTGTTGGATGCGCTCATGGCTGTCGTTTGGCGTCTGTGGTGGCATGCAAAAACGACGCCTCCCACTCCTCTATGAGTGAACGATCCCACCAGCCGCGCTTTGCCTCCTCGTACATTATGGCGAAAGCCTCTTCGGAAGGAAGAGCCTTGCGATAGGGCCGCTCTGTGATGAGGGCATCATAGATATCCGTGATTTGGAGGATGCGCGCGGTAAGCGGGATTTGTTCACCCTTGAGTCCGTCGGGGTATCCTGATCCATCCAGTTTCTCATGGTGGTGGCGGATAACTGGCAACACATGGCGAAAGGACTTCAAGGGGGAACAGATTCGCTCACCAACAATCGGGTGCTGCTTCATGATGACCCACTCTTGGTCTGTCAGGGGGCCCGGCTTGGCCAGAACATGTTCCGGTACGGCTATTTTGCCGATGTCGTGGACGATTCCGGCTCGATGCAGCGCCACCCGCAATTCGTCTCGCAGCCCGAGATGCTCCGCCATGGCGACCGAATATTTCGATAAACGATCGCAGTGCCCCTCGGTGTAAGGATCTTTGGCTTCGATACTCAACGCCAAGCTGAACAAGACAGTTTCGGCGCTTTCCAATTCATCGGTGAATTCCTTTAAGCGCAGGAGTGAGTGTACTCGGGCCAGGAGCTCTTGTTTGTTCACGGGCTTGCTGAGGAAATCGTCGGCGCCGCACATAATTCCTTGAATGCGATCATCCGTGTTTGTCAGCCCGGTGACCAGCACGATGGGGGTCAATCGCGTCTCAGGCTTGGACTTGATCTCCAAGCAGACTGCGAGCCCTGTCTTACCCGGCATCATCACGTCGAGCAAAGCCAAGTCCACCGACCCCTCGTGGAAGGCTCGCAGCGCTCGTTCGCCGTCCTCAGCGCAGATGATGTTGTAGCCTTCTCCCGTCAGTATTTCGGAGAGGAGCTCACGATTCATCTCCTCATCATCGGCGATCAAAACGGTGGCCTTGCTAGGGCCTGACTCGGACATGCTTGCCTCCTGCCGGGCACCGACGTACGCGAAAAAGAGACACGCAGACGCCGAACGCCCCTTGCGGCCATGAAAAGAATTACCTTCTCTTAATTCTAGTGGCGAGATCGAATTATTGGCGTTTTTGTTCCGGGCAGTACCACGATAAGTTAACACCTGCTCTCAGATAAAAGTTCGTTTCATAAATTGTGCTGACTCGCGCGATCCCTCTGAATTGGACTCCCCGAATGCTTTCGTGACCTGGGAGACACACGACTCCCCTAACGGCAGCCGATCACAAAAACCTAGGATGCCTCCTGCGCCACTTCTCAAATGATGCGGCGCGGGGGCTCTTGGCGAGAAGATAATAGTCCTCTCCGGACACAATGAATTAGACCTCAAATTAGGGCGATAATATAGTTGACGAATCAGAGCCGAAAGCGGATGATGGGGACGATCCGTCATGGTGGAACGATGAGGATTGGCTAATGGCTATCGACCTTGCGTATGACGAAGGCGGCAAGGGTAATATTCTCCTTGTGTCGATGCAATTGGCTCAGGTGGAAAGAGCTAAGAAACTTAAGAAGATCTGGAGGCGAAAGTTAAAAGGTAAAGGTATTGAGTATTTTCATTCAAAAGAGTTTAGCCGTATGGCGGGAGGCGTTTTTAAGGGACTTGATTCTCTCCAAAGGTTAGAACTTCTCACAGACCTGAGCACTCTTATTCATAGGCGTGTGTCCACTGGCATTACTTTTAGCATCGATGTGGAATTCTATAACCGACTTACAACTCAACCTTTTCGTTCGAGATGGGGAAGTGCATACACCTTTTGCATTAGCATGCTTGCCATGTCTGCCTATCTATACTGCACTGAATTTCATTTAGGACTAGATGTGAACATCCTCATCGAAGACGGACATCGCAATTCTGCGCAGGCATTGCAAGTAATGCAGGACGCAAAAAAAATGAAGGGGAAGCCGGGGCAATTTTTAAATATATTGACTGCCGCTCTCGGTTCAAAAAAAGACCATCCCATTCTTCAGGCGGCTGATATGTTGGCTTATTCAAACTGGCAACACATCAGAGGTGGGGATGCGACAATTTATAATGCTCTCCACATAGAAAACAGCAAGTACAAGCCGACAATTTTAAATGTGGACGAAGCTTTAATTAAAAGCATTACAGATAGCGCCGATAACTGGATTGCAATACGGAAAGAGTTGGGCAGGAGGGTGCCTAAAAAAGATGAAGACAAACAGCGAGGAATTCCAGAAGTTCAACCAAGTTATGAGCACGCTGCTGAAAGTGCCACACAGCGAGATCAAAGCCAAACTAGACGCGGAGAAGAAAGCAAAAAAGCGGAAGCCTAAGAAGACTTCCGCTTCGGGCCGCGCTTAAGACGCAAGGGAGTTGGAATCCGTCGTACTAGTTTTGCCAGTGACTTCGGCGTAGGTCAGACGCTTGCCAAGAACATGAGAGAGAACGCTATCAAATCGCTCGCCGTCGTGGACCGGAGCATCTTTGCTTCCACGGTTATTGAATCGGAAAGCCTGCTCATCGAGATATCGGAACAGGTGGAACGGTTCCACGCTGATATATGTTCTTTTCAATCCACGCTTGAGCAAGCTCCAGTAGTTCTCAAGGCTGTTGGTGTGGACGTTCCCATCTGCGTAGGCGACCGCGTGATTGATGACCTTGTGAGCATAGTTGTTGGTCAGATTGTTGTACGATGGCAGTTCGTCGGTAAAGAGAATCGAAGCCACGTCTACATGCTGGCCGATTTCCTTGTGCAAGGTGTGCTTGCGTCGATTGCCGGGAACCGATGTGCGAACCTGCCCACCACGCTCCATGAATCCGACTACCACAGTCTTGTCGCGTCCGCCAGTTCCCTGAATCTTGCGCTTGCGAACGTCCTTATGCATGTTCCGAGCAAGACCGCCGATGAAAGTTTCGTCTACTTCGACGATCTTTCCGCCACCGCCGATCTTGACCAGAGAGCCACGCTGCATTGCAAGCCTGATTCTGTGAAGCATGAACCACGCGGATTTTTGAGTGACGCCGATAGCTCGCCCGAGTTCATAAGAACTAACGCCATTCTTGCAGTTCGACAGCATCCAAACAGCGGTAAGCCATTTGTCCAAAGAGATTGGAGAATCCTCAAAGATAGTCCCGACCTTGACGCTGAATTGCCGTTTGGCGTGGACGCTCTTGCATTGCCACTTCCCCTGATTCTCAAGAAAACGCGCATCGGTGCGCCCACAGGTAGGACAGATGACGCCTTTAGGCCAGCGCAATTGAACCATGTAGGCCAGAGCATTGTCGGGATTAGCGAAGAACTTGATTGCTTCTTGGAGTGTCTTTGGCTGAGTCATTGTCATTCACCTAAGTCAAATACTACTCCCAGCGGTCTGATTTGTCAAGTATATTATCGCCCAAATTAGGACAGCACCGTCTCCGGCGCTGGTTTGGGATAGTCGGCCCTCTCATGTTAAACTTCAAGATGTGGAAGTAACCCTTCGCATTCCAGACGACGTTGCGCGGCGGCTCTCCGCCGCCGGTGCAGATGTCTCCCGCCGCGCTCTCGAGGCCCTCGCTCTAGAAGGTTATCGCGAGCAAACTCTGACCCTTTACCAAGTTTCGGAAATGCTGGGCTTGTCCCGTGTCGAGACGGAAGATTTTTTGGGGCAGCACCATGTTCCCCTGTCGGTGATCGGAGAAGCGGATCTGGACCGCGAGGCCGCAGTATTCGAAGCGGCGTCGCGCCGACACCCGCGCTAGCAGATTCGCGGCATGATCGCCGTCTCCAACACCACGCCGCTGCGTTATCTGATCGCCATCGGGCACGAAAATCTCCTGGGACAATTGTTTGAGAAGGTCTTTGTGTCCGCCGCTGTGCACGATGAATTAACCGAGGCGAGAACGCCGGAAAACGTGCGCAACCTCATCTTGTCGCTCCCTGCTTGGTTCGAGGGTCGCAGGGTGCGAGAAACCTATGCAACCGCGTTTCCAGTCATTCTGCATCGAGGCGAACGCGAAGCCATTTTGCTTGCGGAAACGCTGCGGTCGGATGTGCTTTTGATCGATGAGCAGATTGGACGGACTATCGCCCTGAGCCGGAATCTCCCGCTCTCGGGAACGCTGGGTGTTCTGGAACGGGCCGACACGATGGGGCTTGTTTCGAATTTCCCGGAAGTTCTCAAACAACTGAAGGCGAGCGGATTCTTTGTCGCCGAATCGTTGGAGCAGCAACTCTTACAACGTCATCGTGTGCGCAGAAGCGCCACATGAGAGACGCCCCATCCGAAGGCACCGATTGAGCACGTAGAGGCCCAAACCTCTCATGGCCGGATGATTGTACCCGTCCGGTGAATCCATCTTCACCGTTGAATAGAGGCCAATGATAATGTCCCTCGCGCTCAGGTGTGGCACAAGGGCGGAGGTGTGGAATGAACGGGAAGAATCGCGATGTCGAGAAGCAA
>Ga0307374_10005239_pt1 | contig 21084 bp, 20 predicted proteins | sample OX3MG_FD_202532 | JGI IMG/M metagenome (GOLD analysis project Ga0307374, IMG submission 202532) | Soil microbial communities from Risofladan, Vaasa, Finland - OX-3 | ecosystem: Environmental > Terrestrial > Soil > Coastal area > Acid sulfate soil | place: Finland: Risofladan, Vaasa | collected...
CGATTCGTTCCGGCATGCGGTCTGATGGCCCATCACTTCAGGCGATCGAAAGATCGGCAGGTGAGAAATTTCGACAAGTCGGTTTGAATCACGTTGCCGACGACGAACCACCCTCGGTAGAGAGTCTGGCTATTTACGCTGACGCTGGGCGCAGCTGGGTGGCGATCGATGAAACTGGAAATCCAATTGGATACCTCATCTTCGACGAAATTGACGGGAACGCGCACATTTCCCAAATGAGCGTCCACCCGGATTGGCAAGGACGAGGCGTAGGACGCATGCTCTTGAGCCGAGCGCAAACATGGGTCATTGACAATGGCAGAAGTGCGATTACGTTGACCACCTTTGACTCGGTTCCGTGGAATCGATCGCTCTATGAACACCTTGGATTCCATGTCTTGTCTGAAGGGGATATTGGACCTGAATTGATCGCCATCCGAAACTCCGAGACAGATCGAGGTCTCGCTCCAGATGAGCGCGTATGTATGCGTCTTGATGTCCACGCAGGTTTTAAAGCACTTTAAACCTGCGAAATCGTTGCACGAGAAGCTTCCTATCACCGCAAGACAAAAGTGACCTATGTCAGAATGAGTTAATGGAGGAGCATCTTTTCGGCGGTGTGGCCAACGCCGGAAAAGTCACACGGTACGGTCAGTTCGTCCTGCGTCCGAGCAATGCGCACTCTGGGTCGATCCACGCGTTTCTAAAAGCACTCCGAAAGACCGGGTTTGAAGGTGCTTCATTGCCACTCGAAATCCAAGAGGATGGTCGCGAACGTCTGGTATTCATTGAGGGCGAGGTACCTGTCCCGCCGTACGCCACATGGGCCCAATCTGACGATGTCTTAGCTTCGGTGACGCGGCTGATCTCCGATTTTCACCGGGCGTCAACAGCCGTGGGTCGTTCGATGGGGACTTGGAATCAAGAGATGGCGGATGCTTCCGGAGGTTCGATCATCTGCCATAACGATATTTGCTTGGAGAACGTCATTTTTCGAGATGGCAATGCTGTCGCGCTCATCGACTTTGACTTTGCTGCGCCCGGACGGCCGACATATGACCTCGCAGCATTCGCCCGTATGTGCGTCCCTATCGACGATGACTCCAGCTCCGAACGCCTCGGTTGGTTGGAATCAGATCGTTCAAGTCGCCTCAGGCTCGTTGCCGATGTATACGGTCTCGACGCAAAAGGACGAATAGAGCTCCTCGAATCTCTTGATGGCGCCATCCAAGCTGGTGGAACCTTTGTGCTACGACGCGCCAAATCCGGTGATACAAACTTCATTCAAATGCTTGAAGGGATGGGCGGTATGGAGCGCTATGAACGACGCCGACGCTGGTGGATCGAGAGCAGAGAGCAGTTCCTCGCAGCGCTCTCGTAGATAACATGCGGCAATCTCTTTCAATCTGGCGAAATCAATAAGCACGGATAATTGCCGCGCGACAGATGGGAGCCCTAATCAACACCACTCTCGAATCCGCTGGTCAGTCGGCACATCTCGAAAAGGAAATTCGATCGCGCACGACGAGCCTGAATCTGTCTCTTGTTTGCGAGGAAAACGCACTACGACGAGGGGGAACGTGGTGGAGTTGAGCGGACAGCATCCGTACCCCTTCATCGTGATCTATGGGCAAGCGCTCTCTTTGGTCGCGACAAGATAGAAAATAATTGAGGCCTGGGAGCAGTTGGTGACTCACTCCCAAATAGAAATCGACCCACATGGCCTTCAACACGAACCGTTGGTAGCTTGGCAGCTAACGCGCCTTCGGCAGAGTTTTGAATTTGGTGGATCAAAGACCTCTCTTAGACAATCAGCGGTCACTCTTTTCGTGTAACGCTCGTCATCCAATAGAAAAGCTGCCGTTGTTAGTTCAAGAGGAACGGTGTTTTGTTCTCGGTCGCGTAGCCGCTCGAATCGACAGCGACACACGGACCCTGCGAGCCGTGGACGCACGCTACATCTACCAAATCCGCCACGCCGATCGACAGGCCAAAAGAATCGTCGATCAGTTTCGGTCCGATCCATCTTCCCCCGGACAGGAAGAAGCCACGGCCGAATGCGTCCGCGACGATGCAATTCCCCGCAGTCGGACAGGAGACTGATAGCGGCGTCGCGGAGGCTTTGTCAGTCGAGGTCAGCGGGCCCCACCTCCCGCCGTTCAAACTGATCGTCCGACCAAATAGGTCGACTGCAACACAAGATGTCGCCGTTGCACACGAGAGGCCCGTGAGTGCTGCACCGTCAATGCCGAGCGGCGTCGACCATCGACCGTCATCGAAGTTCAGTACGCGACCAAACCCATCTATCGCGACGCAGTGCTCCAAAGCACCGCAGGAGACATCATTGATCGGACCGTCGCGATCTATAAGACGGGGCTTCGACCAGCGGGACCCGTTATAGGTTTCCGACATCCCTCGCGCGTCAACAGCAACGCAGAAGGTTGGCGCGGTACACGAAAGCGCGGCCACGATCCCCGGATACGGCGGTCCTGGATATGGATCGACCATGATGAGCTTCGACCAGTGACCATTGCGAAGTGTCATCACATCTGCGAGATCAGTAATGGCCGCGCACCAACCGTTGACCGGACACGACAGCGATGTGACGACTCCCGAGTACTTCGCAATCGTCATGGCGCCCATCCATCTCTTGCCATTGAATTGTGCCGCAGAATCAATGCCCGTAGTAAAACCGACTGCTTCGCAAAATTGCGACGATGCGCACGAGACAGCAGTCGCCGAGCCAACGCCGCTGTCTGTTCCACTCGACCATTGGTAACGCGTCGCCGTAATGTTCGCGCCTGCCGCTGGGATCGTCGTTGCGATTAAGAATGCAAGGATTGCTCCAACTAGCGGGCACCTGCAAAAACGCGTGCATCTCCATGCGGATTTCACGATGCGCCACCGAGCGCAATGCGATACAGACGGCCGGGTAGCAAACCACCTGCGGGACCTGTCGGTTGCGCAAGGAGGTAGAGCGCTCCGTCGAAGACGACGGCGCTTTGAGCACCGTCTTCGTAATTGCCGTTGTAAAAGTGGGGGAGCATCACGGTCGCGAGCGTGGAGACACTCCCATTATTAGGGTCAATCCGCACGACTCGGTACGAAGTGGACTCGGCGGAACCAACGGGCATGGTGGAGTACAACCCAGTTGCGCCATTCCCAACTACCCATCCTGAACCACCGTTGCCCTCAGAATCGGTGGTCGCAAACACCGGAGTTCCTGTGATGCCGTCAAAACGCGTGATCTTGCACGCGATGGCACCAATTGGACGCTGACAGACATCTGCCCAGAGCGAGTTCCCCGAACCGATCATCCAAGAGATAAACCCTTGGAAGGTAGAGCCACTTGGCACATCGAAGGGCTCCACCTGATTGGCTCCGACGCCGAGGCGGAAAATAACCGTCGAAGTGTTCTGTTGCGACGACCCAAGGAAGCCCGAGTTGCCTGCCTGCGCTAGGAAGAGACCGTTGGCATTTGCGACGATTGCGGGGCGGTCCATTGCTGGGGAAATGACAGTGTCCTGCAATACCGCACCGGTCGCGTCTGAGATACGAAGTGCCTGTGCGCCCTTTGATGTAACGGGCGCGTATAGCCAGAGACAGCCGGGCGCCTGTGCAATTTCGAGATGGGAGTCCGAAAGCTGTGTGTACGTCACGACAACTGAACCGACGTCCAGATGCCCGGTTATCGGATCGATCCGGGCGATTCGAACGCTCTCCTGCATTGAAGATGAGTACTGCTCTACCGCGACTATCGGTGCAGCATATAGTCGCGGGTCACCGCAGCGAAGCTCTAGCAGGTTCGTGACTGACAGGTTCGTCAATTCGACATTCGCCATAACACACGCAATTCCTTGGTCCCCATCCTGGGTCGCGGTTCCCGATAACACGAGGTTCTGGCCACCAATGGCGATTGAGGTGAAGTAGAGATTCGCCGGCAATGCGACGGAACGTACCGATGGGGCGGCCTGGACAGAGTCAGAGATCGCCATGGCACATCCCAAAAAGACCATCGCAGCAACGCATGTCGCGAGAGACCGGGACCGAATACCCATCAGTCAAATCTAACGCTCGGCAATAATTTTGGTGGGCATTACTTGCCGTCCATATTCTCTGACCTGTAACCCCTTGGTGGAGGTGAGGGGTACGTACCCGAACCGCGTTCTATCTGTTGAGGGCGCTGAGATTTCCGTAGGAATGAGTCGCTGGTCCGCGCCCTCATGAGCCACGCGAGCGATCCGGCAACCAACACCCACCACCTTGAGGATGCCCGACGAGAAGATAGGCGCTAGCAGATCAGCTCACACCGACCAGAACCGCGTCGCACTCTTCAGCGCTCATGGGAGGCCCGATTGGCCTGAGGTCATGGGACCCAGCGATGCGCGCCAATTCGTCCATCGGCGGGAAGGTTGGGTTGCTCGGTACGACACGCGTCGTCGCTGGAGTACTGAGGTCGCGGATGAGATCACGGAAGCTGGCATTGTCATGCACGAGTAAGATTCGCGCCTCGCGCTTACCAACCACTCGGAACGTGTGCGGCACGCCGCGAGGCATTGAGACCCAGTGCCCGGCTCCGACGACCAACTCGTCGTCGCCACAACGCACGACCATCTGGCCCTCGAGGATGTACCAGGTGTCGTCGAGGTCGTCGTGGACGTGCAGCGGGGGCGCCGAGCCCACCGGCAAAGTCATCTCGAGAACGACCGTGTCCATTTCGGGCGCGCAACGATGCTCAACGACCAAGGTATCGAGGAACCACCACGCTTGCGTTTCTTCGTTCTCGGGAGAGTCAACAACTGCTGTCGTCACTTCGCCAACCTCCTAGTTAGAAAGCTACCCAGAATCAGATAGTCAGGCCTCCTTACGATTAATATCGTATGGTAACCTTACGACTATGTCAAGCGATTCCCCCGCTGGGGACCATCCGAGCGGCGAACGAAGTCGGTACATCGGCGCCATGCTTCGTGTCGTTTGGCAGTGGGTCCGTGATCAGCTGCAGGCGGGCGTGGTGACTGCGGGATATGACGATCTGAACGCCGCGCACGTCGGGCTATGGCGTTATCCAGGCCTCGACGGACTACGTCCAAGCCAGCTTGCGGAACAGTTGGGGATCACGAAACAGTCGGTCAACGACCTCCTCGGGCACCTGGAACGACACGGGTATCTGGAGCGCGTGCCCGATTCGGCCGACGGAAGGGTTCGCGTGATCCGACTCACTTCAAGGGGAATCCAGCTCGAGCAGACAATCTACGCCGAGGCGCAGGCGGCCCAGATGCGGATCGCAGAGATCCTAGGGCCGCGGCGCTTCGCCCAGCTGCATAGCTCCCTTGAGCTGCTGACCGACCTGCTCGGTTAGCAGCTCCGCTGGTCCCCAACGCTTAGTTCACGTGTGATTCACCGTGTGTCAACACTGATGGTCGCGACGTTTCAGCGTCCAAGTGCGAACCGGTCCCAACCAGCTCCGATGCTGTGTTATTGACAGCGGCGTGGAGGTGAGCGGACTCGAACCGCCGACTTCCACGTTGCGAAAATGCATTTGAATAATCCGTTAGCAAGGACGTTTGCAGTTCGATCATCTTTGACGCACGGATCCACGCGACAACAAACAACACCGGGTCGATCCACAGATCAATTCCGGCACACCCTTTCACTCCCGCGTAGCGCCCAACAAGGCGATGCGTAATTAAATACTCCTCTATTCGGTGTGTTGTCCGAATCGCCCGTCGTAGTCAGGACGAACTATTTGAAAAAAACAAGCAGTTTGCCCGACGCGTTAACTTGTCTTTCGCCATAGGTTCGCCTCTTCGGTTTCTCTGTTAGACAGCCGAACACATTCTCGGATCGATAGAACCGCGTTCGGTTTCCATGCTCTGTGTGAATAACCAAAACCATCGGAACTATCACATTTGAATTTGCCGAGAATTGTCTGGAGGCCGCTGCCGCCAAACCGGAGCACAAAGCCGGGACGAAACCACCACGAGATGGCCAACAGCGACGCCCACGCGAGGGCGACCGCCGCAAGTACAGCTAATAGAACTCACCATTATCCCTAATGAAATCTTCATAGTGATCGCGCGTGTCCTGGGTAAGAATATTGCAGTAGCCATCAAAAGGAGAACTCTATGACCTTGCTTCCTATCGCAATGAGAAAATTGACGAACCGCGAGCACCGTCGTCCAAGGCGAATTGCAGCCACGATCTTCGGCGTTTTTGCACTCAGTAGCTTGATCTTGGCCTTCTCGCTTGGAGCCGCCTATGCCTCTGCCCCAACGAGCGCTACCTTCTCACCGGGCTTGACGGGGGCGAGTGCGCTTTCCACCTGGACTGTCAACTTCACCACCTCGTCGTCGGGAGCGCTCTCGCCCTCCAACACCATCAGTGTCGTCTTCAACCCGAACTTCACCCTCGCCGCCGGACAATCAGTGACCTTTAGCGGCTTCGGTGCGACCTGTACTGCGGCGAACGATTCCGTCAACGGGAATGTCGTTACGGTTACGCTGCCCGCTGGTTGCGCGCTAGCCAACTCGACGACCGGCACGCTCTCGATCCCCGGAATCACGAACCCGGGCTCGGGAACCTACTCGAACGTAACGTTCAGTGTTGCGACGTCGCAGGACACGAGCGCGGTGAGCAGTGCATCGAACATCGTCATCGGTGCGGCGTCCAACTCAGCCTCATCGACCACGGTCACGGTTAGCCCGAACCCGACGCCTCCCGTCGGGCCGGTCACCCTTACCGCGACCGTGACGCCGTCGAACGCAACAGGATCGGTCACATTCTTTAACAACGGATCACCTATCACTGGATGCACGGCGGTCAACCTGTCCTTAGCGAACGCAACCTGCGCAACCAGTTATACCTCGACTGGCAACACGTCTTATGTCGCTGTCTATTCGGGGAGCTCCTCGTTGACCGGATCGACGTCTGCCACTGTCGTCCCTGTCGCACAAGTTGAGACCCGGACATCGATCATGCTGCGCAAGGGCAGCGATTTCTACGGTAAGGAAAGCCGGCAACGCGTCACCGTCCACATGTCGACCGTCGATGGGACTCCTGCCACGATCACCGGCACCGTGTACGCGATGGCAGGGCACCAGGTCGTGTGCGCGATCACGCTCGTCTCGAATCAGGGCCACTGTACGCTCACCGCACGGGAGTTAGGCGGCCATCACACCTATCGCATTTACGGCGTCTACGCGGGCTCCACGACGTACGCGAAGTCCACGTCAGATAATCAGCTGTATCGCATTATCGGCTGACCTAAATTGAGCAGACAGCCAACGCAATAGTCCGTTGTAACTTGGGAGAAAGTTCGCTAGTTGCTATAGCGAACTTTCTCCCTTGATTGTTCCGTGCGCCGTCGGTGAGGAAGTCGAGCGTCTCGGCCGGACTGTGACGAGATCCGACCCTGACCACGCTTCTCGGTTCGTCAGCAGGTCGAGTCGAAAAACCTGTTTATCGATCTTTGGCCCATCTGATCAACACCGCGTTTGCCGAGTCGATGTCATCAGGTCAGGTCGACAAAATCGCTCGACCCCGCACGGCCTCGGCTAATAAAGCAGCGTTAACGGCTGATTCTTCAGCGGAGGCGTGTGGACCCGAAGCACCGACTTCCACGTTGCGAACTTGACTCTGGCCACTTTTTGACCTGCACCAATTCGGAAAATACCTGTTCAGAGGCGCAGTGAGTCTCAGCCAGCCGCGGCAAATCGCACCCAGTTTCAAGGAGATCGCGCACGGATCGCGCACGACGAGAGTTTTTGACAAGGCGACTTCAACCGGTCAACGCAACAAGCTCGGCAAGTTTCTCTACAGGCATCATATAGTCGAGCGTCTTGCGTGGTCGTCCGTTGAGACTGCGTTGTATTCGCATGAGGTCCTCGACCGAGTGTTTGGAGAGGTCAGTGCCCTTTGGCATGTACTGGCGCAGCAGTCCGTTGGTGTTCTCGTTAGAGCCCCGCTGCCAGGGCGAGTGGGGATCACAGAAGTAGATCGGCACGCCGGTCGCCACGGTGAACGATCGGTGGTTCGCCATCTCCTTGCCTTGGTCCCAGGTGACACTGCGCACGAGCTCACCGGGCAGGGTCGCGATGGCCTTTCGCATCGCGTCTTCGACGGCCAGCGCGCTGCGGTCCTTGCCCAGGTGCAAGAGCAGCACGAACCGAGTCGAGCGCTCCACCAATGTGCCGACGGCGCTGCGTCCGTTCGCGCCGATGATGAGGTCACCCTCCCAGTGACCCGGCACCGCTCGATCGGCTACCTCAGCGGGACGCTCGGAGATCATCACCATGTCGGGGATCTGGCCGCGCGCTTGCACGAAACCCTGACTGCGCCGTTTGGCTCGACCCGAGCGCAGACACCGGGCGAGTTCCCGACGCAGTTCACCCCGGCCCTGCACATAAAGCGACTGATAGATGGTCTCGTGGCTTAGCTGCATGGTCGGATCACCCGGAAATTCCCGACGCAGGCGACAAGATATCTCGTCGGGTGACCAGAACTCTTCGAGCCATTGCGTCACCTTCTCACACAACGCGGGGTTGCTGAGCTTGGCCGACTTGGGGCGTTTCGTGCAAGCTCGTGCTCGCTGATGTGCGGGCCAGATGCGATAGCTCTCTCGCCCACCGTTGGCCTTCACCTCTCTCGTGACCGTTGAGGGCGCGCGGCCAAGTGCCCGGGCTATTGTCCGCATTGACAGTCCCTGGTGAAGTCCGAGCAGTATTTCCTCACGCTCGTGCACGCTGAGGCGACCCGTCGCAGAGGTCCACGCATCCGGCCGAGCGTCACGTCTCTGGCCACGCAGGACTACGTGAACGCCCTGCCAACTGATACCAACTTCTTTAGCGATTGCCCCCTGAGAGAGTCCATGCTGTCGAAGTCGAAAGACCAGTTGTCGTTGTTCGTTGGTCAAATGGGCAGCCAATGGAATCTCCTCGGTGAGCAGTCATGAACAGAGTCACTCACCAAGTGTTGCGCTCACCCCTTGAAACCGCCCAATCAAAATGAGATCGTTATCTTGTCAAACCAGCTTCAACACGGCCCGATCAAGATCTCGCCTATTCACGATCCGTTCGACGACAATTCCTGGAGGGTCTGAGTAATAAAGAACGCGCCAATCCCCAATCCGCATTCGATACCAATTGTGAGAACCGGCAAGCGCCTTTATGTCAAGGTTGTCGAGCTCGGCTGCAAGCGATCGAAGTCCATCCGCGATGTGTCGACGCTGTCCAGGTGGAACTGCCTTGAAATCACGTTCAGCGCGTTTGGTGAGTGTGACCTCTCTCGGCAGGACTACTCCTCTTTTTCAAGATCCGCAAGAACGTCTTCGAGGAGCCGCCCGCGCTCGCCCTTGGCGACCTCACGTTCAGCTCGCTTCATCGAGCGCACGTATTCGGGAGCATTTTCAAGTGCAAAGTCAAGAAGAGCATCTTCATCGACGGCAGCAAGAACAGCGATGGGCTTTCCATTCTTGGTCACGAGCATTGGGCGACCAGTGCGGTTTACCTCGTCGACGACTGCACTCGCATGGTTCGCAAGCTCTCGAATTCCCACTGTTGCCATCTGTCCTCCCGAATGTACCCACAAGTGTAGTACATCGATCTCTCGAGTTGATCCGTGCCCAGGATGATCACGCGAAATTCCCTGCCACTTTTCGTGGCTTTAGGGCCAATTCAGCGTTGCGGAAAGCCCGAGTTCGTCGCATTTATTCACTCCTAGTTTCACGGGATCGCGTTCAAACCACGCACACCCACGACGCGGTATTTTTCAAATCCTGAGTAAATGCCCATAGACAATCAGTACTATTATTGATGTATGACGAATCGAGAGGACAACACGACCGGGAAGCTTCTTCGACAGGCACGCATCAGCGCCCAGCTGTCGCAGACCGACGTCGCACGCCGAGCTCAAGTTGCTCAAAGCGTTATCAGCGCCTATGAGTCGGGCCGTAGAGAACCCTCGGTCTCAACACTCGAACGCCTCATACGCGCGACGGGACACCGCCTAGTCCTCGACATCGAGCACTCGAGTGCTTATGCGCCAGGCCTCCCCGACACTCCGCTCGGTCGCCGACTCCGCCAGCGCCGACACGCAATACTCACCTGTGCGGCGCGCCATGGAGCGAGCAACGTCCGCGTCTTTGGAAGCACTGCGCGAGGTGAAGACCGGCCAGATAGCGACGTCGATTTGGTAGTCGATTTGGACAAAGGAACTGGACTATTTGCTTTGGAGGCACTACGCCGGGAACTGTCGGAGATCCTTGGTGTGCCAGTTGATGTCGCCCCGTCAGACAGTCTCCGACCTCGGATTCGAAAAGAGGTCGAACACGAGGCCATCTCAATTTGAGTACACGACACGACAACGAGCGCCTCGCCGACATTGTTGACGCGATCGTCGCGATCAGGAGCCACCTCACTCGTGGGGACCTCTCCGATGGTCTCATTTTCGACGCGGTTCGGTTACGTCTGATCGAAATCGGCGAGGCGGTGAAGTTGTTGGATCCCAAACTCGTAGCGAGTGAGCCGAACGTCAAGTGGTCAGACGCGGCCGGAATGCGCGACTGGCTTGCCCACCACTATTTCGACACCTCCCGAGCAGTGGTCGAGGCAACTATCACGGAGGATCTTCCGCCTCTTGAATCAGCCGTCCTGAAGCTTCAGTCGCGCCTCGAGCTCTCCAAACAACGCATCCGCAACGTCTCAAGTCGCGATCGGGACAACGATCGCGGACTCGGGCGCTAACGCGTAAACGACATCAGCAACGATTACTCAGGGTGTAGCAGGGTAAGACATCGTGAGTCTCAATAGGCGTAGTGACCTACTCCGGCACCGTGGCGGCAAGCCTGTCCTCGGTCATTCCGATCCACGGCTCACGATTGGGCTCTATGCCCAGGCGGTCGGCAGCGCCGAGAGAGCGGCTGCCGAGCGCATGGGGGAGATTCTCTATCTTCCGAAGCCCACCGAATCAGATGAGGAAAATATCGCCCGCGAAACCGCTGGTCAGTCGATACACGCCAAAACGGGAAATAGATCGCGCACGATCGCGCACGCCGAGCCCGAAATTGTCAAAGTAGTGCGAGGAAAACGCACTGTGAACAGGGGAAGCGTGGTGGAGGTGAGCGGACTCGAACCGCCGACTTCCACGTTGCGAACGTGGCGCTCTACCAACTGAGCTACACCCCCACGATGCCGCCAGAGCCTCTCGGCTCATAGCTGATCGTGGTTCGATCAAGGATAGTCGGCGATCGCGCGGCAAAAGAACATCGCTAGAGGCAAGATCGCAGTAAAGAAATTCCTCGGAACAGGACTTACGAGGATCCAATCGCAGAATACGCGACCCGATATGCAACCGCACGATCGGGTCGCGCGTCACCGACATGTCGGTTCGCGGCATCAAGATAAACCGGGAAGATCGTACGGGGAAGGTCGACGACTTTGATGCGTCGCTCTGCGGCATTCGCTGCATGACGCGTTGCTCGAGTCACCTGCACAAGCATCACGAGATAGCCAACGAGCGCGAGCGCCATAATGCCCGCAAGCATCAAGACCGAGTGCATCTTCGGTAGGGAACCAATTACCAACGTGCCAAAGAAACCGATCAGCAGAGTTCTAACCACCCGACGCCGTCTCGCAAGAGTTCGCTGACGTTCTTTGCGTCGTCGAGCAATCTCCGCGTTGCGAAGCGCAAGATCGCGATGCGACAGTCCCGAAGGGTTACGCGTTCCTGAAATGACCGGAATGACATCCTCTCGATGTCCAAGAATCTTTCGCAAGATACGGGTATCAGCATTGAACCGCAAAATCGACGAAAAGATATCGGTGGAAGAGAGTTTGTGAATAATCGCAGGCGCGAGGACGATAAGCCATATCAGCACCAAAATGAGAACGATCACGCGCGCGCTGTTCCTCTCTGCGATATCGGACTTCTACCTGCAAGCGATGGTACTTGGTGATGGCGAAAAATCCTTGAATTCCACGTTACAAGTACGTGCTCTTCTGAGACTTTTCTGTGAAATTCGAGAGTGCTACGACAGGCGTTCTTCCGCCGAAAACCCCTCGGGGTAAACGTGGTCGGGTTCAGCCTTCGACAAGTTTGAGCTGCCCGACTGACATCGAACGATCGACTGCCTTGCACATGTCATAGATCGTCAGAGCGGCAACCATGCAGGCAGTCAACGCCTCCATCTCAACATTGCTCTGATCACGCGAGGCGACGCGAGCCACAATCTCAATCTCGGTTGTCTCAAGGCGAAAATCGATACTAATTGCGCCGAGCAACGACTCTTGGACATAGGGCACCAGCTCTGAGGTCCGCTTCGCCCCCTGGATCGCGGCAATTCTGGCAACGCCGAGAACATCGCCCTTTGCAAGCTCCTGACCTGCAATCTTTGCGCTTGTCTCAGCTGCCATCGTGATCATGCATCTCGCGGTGGCACGGCTTGTTACGGATTCACCTCCGGGAGATTCGGACACAGGACGAGTGTAGGACGACTGGTGAGGGTGTTCAGCGGCGGCCCGGCTAGAATTAGCACTCGCAAGTAATGAGTGCCAACCAGGAGTCCCGAATGCCGACCTACGAATACACGTGCCGAGACTGTGGCGAGAACCTCGAGGCCATTCAATCGTTCAGCGATGATCCCCTGACTCTCTGCCCAAAATGCGGCGGAGAGCTCCGAAAGGTGTTTCGCAGCGTAGGCATCGTCTTCAAGGGGACCGGCTTTTACAAAACTGACAGCCGAGTCGCAGACCCATCTACAAAGACAGCCTCATCATCGACTGAGACAAAACCCGCCGAGATCAAATCTGGTGAAACCAAAGCGACAGAATCTGCCTCGAGCGAATCAAAGTCTGGCTCGGACGCTCCCGCCTCTCCTGCCCCGGCAGCCGCTCCGACTGTTTAGGCGCCGCTCATCGCAATATCACCGATTGCGAGACTCACGCCTGAAGCACTGCTTGGGAGCCATTCGACATCGTTTCCGATATAGAGAACGTTCTGCAAAATCTTCTGGATGGTCGAGGCGATCGTGATCTCGCGTACTGGTTCAGCGAGCTGACCATTACGGATCATGACACCTTCGGCTCCAACCGAGAAATCACCACTGACTCTGTTCACACCCGAATGTACGCCACTGATTCCCTGAATAAGCAGTCCGTCTCCGAGTGCGGCAATGATCTCCTTTTGACTCAGTTCACCCGGCTCAAGTGCAAGGGCACGCGCTCCTACACCGGGAATGGATTTGTAGCCACCTCGCACGGCTGAACCCGTCGAGACGGCTCCGGCGACTCGAGATGAGTACGAGTCATAGAGATACTTCGACAGTCGGCCTGCCTCTATAAGGACGTTGCGTCGACATGCAAGTCCCTCGGAGTCGACCGCCGACGCACCAAACGCCCGGATATCGGTCGGATCATCGACCAAAGAAAATATTGTTGTCGCGACCTCCTCGCCAATACGACCGGCAAAAAGTGATCGACCACGTGCAACCTCTTCTCCAGAAAGAGTGCCTGCAAGAATCGAAAGCAGCGTTGCCGTGATCCGAGGATCAAAGACGGCCGTAAGACGTCCACCGGCTGGTTTCGTCGCGCCAAGGAGCCTCGTGGCGCGTTCGATGGCGTCGCCAGCGGCTTTACCCACATCGATATCTCGGGAGCCTCGACCGACTGAATAGCCACTCCCCGTCTGGGTGTCATCGCCCGCCCCTGCGACCACATCAGCCGATATGAAACACGTGGTTTCGCGTGAGCTCACCGCAATACCTTTTGAGCTCGCGATCGCGCTCTCGCCACTCGAATCACCATAATCAGCACTCACGACCTGGCGGATACGCTCGTCTCCCGCGCGTACCTGGCGCTCGAGTTCAATGGCGAGAGCGATCTTGTCTGCGTTGGCAAAACCAACAAGATCATCATTCCAAAGCTCTAGCTCTTTCACCACGACACCATCAGGTTCAGCAAGTCCAGCGTGTTCATCGACCGATGCAAACTTCGCGTTGTCGCGCGCCTCTTCGAGTACCTCGCGCGCGTGTCGTTCGTCGAGATCTCCGACATAGGCAAATCCTTGACGATTGCCTTGGATGACTCGAATCCCCACACCAGACGACTCGGCAGAAGAGAGTGACTCCACCTCTCCCTCATATGCTCTGATCTCGGTCTCTCGACTCCACGAGACGTACGCCTCGATCTGTTCACCGTCTCTTGCCTGTGCAGCGATTCGTTTTGCTATGTCGAGAAGTTCAGGCACCTGCAGTTCCTCCAACGGTCACTCCACTGATTCGAAGCGTTGGCTGCCCACAACCAACAGGCACGCTCTGGCCATCTTTGCCACAGGTACCTGGCGACATATCAAAATCGCTGCCGACTGCGTCAATCTTCTGGAGAACATCAGGTCCATTCCCGATGAGGTTTGCATCGCGAATTGGCTCCGTGATCTTTCCGTCTTCAATGAGATACGCCTCGGTCATTCCAAAGACGAAATCTCCGGTAGCGGTATTGACTTGTCCACCTCCAAGCTGAGCGACATAGACCCCATTCTGGGTCTGCGCGACGATCTCATCGGGATCGTCACCTCCTGGCATCAGATAGGTATTGGTCATGCGCACCATCGGTAGGTGCTGGTAGCTCTGACGCCGTCCATTTCCAGAAGATGCACGACCTTCTTTTCGCGACCGAAGGAGGTCCCACATGTAATCGGTCAGCACACCGCGTTCAATCAGCACATTCCGCTGTGTTTGGTAACCCTCATCGTCAATCGTCGATGTTCCCCATTTGTCGGTCACCGTGCCATCATCGACGAGTGTCACCGAAGGGCTCGCGACAAGTTCGCCGATTCGATTCGCATAGACAGAGGCGTCCTTTACGATGTGGTCCGCCTCAAGACCGTGCCCACACGCTTCGTGGAACAAGATTCCTCCAGTACCGCTCTTAAGGACAACGGGCAGGACTCCAGACGGTGCTGGGCGTGCCGCGAGTTTTGCGATCGCCCGGTTCGCAGCTTTCGTCGCGGTCTCTTCGGCACTGATCCGATCAAAAAGCTCGTATCCAACGGTGTAAGCGATGCTCTCGTAACCGGTTTGCATTCCGCTGTCTCCCGCTGCAACACACATCACAAACAGACGTGTACGAACCTGGTCATCGTCGGCATAAACACCATCTGAGTTCGCGACAACAAATCGCCGGCGACTGTCTCCATATCCAGCTGATACCTGTCTGATCGCTCCATTGACCGACCGAGCAGCATCGTCCGCGCGTTCGAGCAGTGTGACCTTTGTCGCCTTGGAAATTGACTCTGGGTAGATCTCCACAGTTCCGTGTGATGGATAATGCTGTTGAACGAGCTCGACCTTGCGCACCCCACCGCCACCGCGCTTCGCGATCGAAGCTGCCGCAGTTGCGGCTGCGACGAGACCAGCTCCAGTGATGTCTGCGGTATGAGCAAAGCCAGTTGTATCGCCGGCTACAACGCGGATTCCCGCTCCACGGTCGCGACCGGTTGCAAGCTCTTCGACCCGACGATCGTCAAGTGAGATTCCCGTTGTCCGCTTATCCTCGACAAAAACCTCGGCAAATTCTCCGCCATGTAAGAGCGCCTCGTGAATTGCCTGTTCGATTTCCGCCTTGTCTATCAAGACATCTTCAAGATCATTCACGTCACAGAGCTCGCTTTCAGATCATTGCGCAGCATCTGCGCTTCGTGCTCCGTATCGTAACGGTGCTGGCAATACCCTCTGCCAACACGATCTTGCCTGCAAAACTCGATTTCGAACATCAAGACTCGAGTCTCGCGAATTGTCCGTCAATATTGAGAAATCTCGTCACTATCCCTCTTTTTTTCCCGCATTCTCAGTAACATTCCGATCACAACGGGACTCCTCAAATTCGGGAACGGAGGGGTTCCCAAGAGGTTCGACCACCCCCTTCGGGGACAGAGAAACGGGGCCATCATGGACCAGGGCAACGCATTCGACGGGCCAATACACGGGGCCCCACTTTTTGATGCCTCGCGACGCGGATATGACCCTGAACAGGTTGACCGGTATCTTGCCCAGCAACAGCACCGCCTCAACGAGACCGCTTTGCGTGCAAGTGAGGCAGAGAAACGCCTTGGGGCTGCGATGAACCAGCTCCGGGCGATGCACAAACGCATTACTCAACTTGAAGAGAACGCGAGTATCCACGCCCAGCCCGCGCCAGCCACGGTCCCAATCGACATCCTCGGTGACCGAGTACAGAGGATCCTCCAAGAAGCTTGGGATGGGGCATTTGCTCTGAGACAAAGTGTCGAGAACGAGGTCAAACAGCTTCGTAGCCAAACCGTCGAAGATGCCCAGGAGATCCTCGACGAGGCGCGATCGAAGGCGCGTTCAATTGAAGAGCAGATGAGGAGGCGGCGTGACGCGTACCTCCAGCGCGTCGAACAAGACAAGGCGAAAGCTGTTGCACAGATGACCTTCCTCAGCGACCAGCGCAAGGCAGCGATCGCCGAACTACTCGCAATCAAGGAACGCATCGAGACGGCAATCGATGATGTACCCACCCAGACTGCGGCGAACCTCAGCCTTGTAAATGCTCCCGTCCAGACAGTGCATGACCTAGAAGACGAAGAACGGAGCGAGGCGCGCCCACTCAGTTTGGCTGACGAGCAGCTCCTCAACCGGAAGATATCAGAGCACCCAAGCGGCGATGCACCGATATTGCGTTTCGGAGAGGCCGATCTTCCCCCAACGCTTCCCGTACATATGCTGCCTCCAATGAGTATTGCGCCCCGTCCAGCCGATACCTCAAGTCTCGTGCGGAGCCACCGCGAAACCACCGCAACCGAGTCCCCGAGGCGACGCGAACTGAAACAGAGCCAAACAGACGCAAGGGTATTTGATTTCGAAGCGAGCGAGGACGAATAACAGTCTGGTCATTCGCGCTCGCACGAAAGATCTTTCACCTTCATTAGGGATCACTTCTTCAGTTATTGCTCACCTGCCGATGGCGCGGAGATCAGCTTGTCCCTCAGGAACGAACTAATCCAGCCCCATTAGGCTCGGTCTTGAGATGAATCGAAGATCATGGATGCAGTTCATTGTTGTGGGGATCGTGTGGGGTTTCCCATACCTTTTCATCAGGATCGTCATTCGAGAGCTGACACCCGAAACAATGATCTTCTTTCGCTGCGCGATTACGTTGGTTGCGCTATTACCTCTGGCAATGCACCAGCGACGACTCGATCTTGTGTTGCAACACTGGTTCGCCATTGTGACTTACACCATTGTCGAGATTGCAATCCCCTGGTATCTGCTCGCGAGAGCAGAGGCACGTGTTCCAAGTTCAGTGGCGGGACTGCTCATCGCAACGGTCCCGGTCTTTGGGCTCATACTCGCCGTTGTCTTCCGGACAGAGCAACGGGTAAGCACAATCCGGATTGTCGGACTGCTCATCGGCCTTGGTGGCGTGATTGTCACCATCGGCATCGATATTCACGGTGCAAGCGCTTTCAGTGTCATCGAGATCATGATCTGCTCATTTGGCTATGCACTCGGCCCGATGATTTTCAATCAGTATCTCCTCGACATTCCACCGGTAACGGTGATCACGTCTTCGTTCGCTGTAGGTACGGCGATCTATCTGCCCTTTGGCCTTTTGAATCTGCCATCACATGTCTCGCTCGAAACAGTCATGTCTGTCTTTGCGCTCGCGCTCGTCTGCTCGGTGACGGGTTTCATCCTCTTCTTTCGACTCATCAGCGACGTCGGTCCAGCACGCGCCACCGTCGTGACCTATCTGAATCCGGTCGTCGCGGTCATTGCGGGGGTACTTGTGCTCGGTGAGCCCTTCAGCAATGGACTCGCCTTAGGACTTCCGTTGGTGATTATCGGTTCGATCCTTGCGACGTGGGCGAGCGCTCATGAGCGGTCACAAAATGCAGACCGCAACCGTATTGTCTCGAATCTTCGTACTCCCGGGTAGAAACGAAGTGTTCGACAGCTAGCGTGCATCTGTGCCAAAAATCTTCATTGACATCACTCCACTGCGGAAGTTCCCGCAGTTTCGACGTCTCTGGATTGGTTACACAATCTCCCAGCTCGGAAGTCAGCTCACCGTTGTCGCGGTCGCATATCAGGTCTTTGTGCTTACTCATTCCTCACTTGATGTCGGTCTGATCAGTTTTTGTCAACTGTTCCCCTCGATCATTGGCCCTGTCTTTGGAGGCTCCCTGGCTGACGCGATGGACCGGCGAAAACTTCTTCTCATCTCCAACGTGCTCGTCGCCTCGTGCTCGGTCGCGCTCGCAATTAACAGTGGACTACGCCACCCAGCGATCTGGCCGCTGTTCGTCTTTGCCGCGATCTCGGCCGGATTCAGTGGTGTCGATAATCCCACCCGAACTGCGGCGATGGTGAATCTGATAGATCGAGAGAACCTCGTAGCAGCCAATGCGCTGCGGACTCTGATGCAACAGATTGCCTATGTCGTTGGGCCCGCAGTCGCGGGAGTACTCCTTGGGGCATTCAATGTCTCTGTTGTCTTCTGGGTCGACGTTGCAACCTTTGGAGCAGCGATCATCTCTGTCTTCTCGATTTCACCGAGCGTTCCCCATGGCGGTGGCACAAAGTTCGGCATTGATTCGATCAAGGAAGGATTTTCCTACCTCAAAGGACGCCAGGCAATCCAAGGGGTCTTTATCGCAGACATCAATGCAATGGTGCTCGGTATGCCGACTTCGCTGTTCCCGGCGATCGGTCTCGTGCATTTTCATGGGACCGCCGAGACCGTCGGACTTTTGTATTCTGCCTCTGGAGTCGGTGCTTTTCTCGGCGCGTCATTGAGTGGATGGACGTCACATATCAAAAGACTTGGGCGCGCCATCATCATCTGCGTCGTTGTCTGGGGTCTTGGCATCACGGCATTCGGGTTGGTCTCGAACTTTGTGCTCGCACTGTTGCTCATCGGCGTCGCTGGAGCAGCGGACGTTGTCTCCGCCGTTTTCCGGAGCACCATATTGCAGTCGGAGGTACCCGATCGGCTACGTGGTCGTTTAAGTTCAATCCAATCAGCGGTGGTCCAGGGAGGACCACGTCTAGGCAATACCGAAGCGGGTGTCGTTGCTGCATTGAGCAACACACAGATATCGGTCGTCTCGGGAGGGCTCGGATGTATCGCTGGAATTTTGCTTATCGGTAGGCTCATGCCTCACTTTGCTGCCTATGACATTGAACTCGCAGAAAAATACTCTGCGGACAAGCCCATCGAAGACTGACGTCGGGTCAGTTGGGAAGTTGGCAAAGTTTTCGATGCGCGCTTGGAGTTCACCTAGAATCTCCCCGTTCAACGCCGACGTGAGCTGTCGGAGTGGGGCCGCTAGCTCATCGGGTAGAGCAGGGGACTTTTAATCCCAAGGTGCCGGGATCGAGACCCGGGCGGCCCACTAATTTCTGTATTACCACGCCTGATCTGGATCGTTTCGATAACGCCTGATCTGGAACATTTCGATAACGCCTGGTCTGGAGCACCGTAACGGGTGACGCGTTCAAATGGGCACTACGAACTGGCAAAGTTCTCAGCAACCAGATGGTCGGCTTCCAATTTCCAAAGAGTAAATATCGACATCGAGAGAAGCTTCCACCTGAGGCGACTGATGTCGCTCTGATCCTCACACTTGCTGCCACGACTGGAGCGCGTCTCAGCGAACTCTTGGCCCTCAAACACTCCGACATTTGCCATGCTCCGAACCTCACCAGCATTTCTGGTGTTTGTTGATTTTCTCAAGAACTTACATAACGCTGAAAAAAATGCCTGATCAGCGAAGTAGGAAGTTGCTAATTCTCGCTGCGAAGCCAGTAAGAAAGCACGCATCTAGGATGCACTGCGATGAGGCAACCTAGGAGAAGGCGACATCATGCACGCCGTTATAGGCAGAGACGCCGCATCACGCTGCTCGTCGCCGGATTGTTCATTGCGCTTTTGCTCGCGGGAGTCATCGTGCTCGAGCATCCCAACTCTCGGCCGATCGTACATCCTCCACGCAAGATCACACCGTCTACGCGAGTCGCGAGTACATCTTCAACAACCATCCCCACACCCAAGGCGACGTGGCAGATCGCGTGGGGTTCAGCCATGGCTTGGGGTTATGGAGTAGCAACCGATACCACGGTTCGGGATCTTGTCACCGTGACAGTTGGCGGAAGCGCGATACGGATACGATTCACCAACATATATGGCAATGCTCCGCTCAAGGTGGGTGAAGCTACCGTGGGGTTGAGTGCTGGCGGATCTAAAGTTATCGAGGGCACGATGCGTTTCCTTACGTTCAATGGAATGCCGAGTGTCAACGTGCCGCAGGGACAAAGTCTCTACAGTGACCCGTTGGCAATGCCTGTTCAAGGCGGAGAAACCCTTGCCATAACCTTTTACGTAGCTGCTCCTGATCTCGTGTCCCAACATACGTGGAGCCCCTCGACCGTGTCATATTTCACTCCCAATTTTGGCGGCAATATCACGAATTCATATGAAAGCACGGGATTCACCCTGCACGGATATGAGATGCGATGGATCGACGCGATCGATGTTTCACCGACAACCAATAACGGCGCGATCGTCGTCATCGGTGATTCCATCTCCGATGGCTTTCATTCTGCTATCAGTTGGACTCAGGTTCTTCAGAGTCGAATTGACAGTTTGCCGTTAAGCGAGAGGCGACCTGTAATTAATGAGGCAATAACCGCTAATGCGCTTTTACCATCCACCCCAACGTTTCGGACCGACGAATTTGATGGCGGAGGTGAACCCGGTCTCAATCGACTTGCTCGAGATGCGTTAACACAATCTGGGGTATCAGAGGTCGTACTGTTTCTCGGAACCAACGATCTCTGGTTTGGAGCCTCGGTCCACTCGGTGATCCAAGGCTATAAAGCGGCTATTGCAATGGCTCATGCTGCCGGTGTGCGCATTATCGGTGCAACTTTGATTCCCCGAGAGGGCTCGGTAAAAGAGAAGTGGACGCTAAAAGATCAAGTCAATATCGAAAGGGTTGATCATTGGATCCGCACCTCCAATGCCTTTGACGGGGTGATCGATTTTGCGTCGGTGGTGTCCGACCGCT
>Ga0307374_10005243_pt1 | contig 21073 bp, 21 predicted proteins | sample OX3MG_FD_202532 | JGI IMG/M metagenome (GOLD analysis project Ga0307374, IMG submission 202532) | Soil microbial communities from Risofladan, Vaasa, Finland - OX-3 | ecosystem: Environmental > Terrestrial > Soil > Coastal area > Acid sulfate soil | place: Finland: Risofladan, Vaasa | collected...
ATGGCCGGGGAATGTGTCTACTAGCATCACCTTCCACGCAGTGCCGGTTCCTAAGAATCCGCCTGGATTCGACCCGTCGGTGACGACGGTCTGCTGGACGTAGACGTTCGGATTGCTAGGGTCGGTGTAATACCTCACAGTCAGCGTACCGTCGTGCCGGCTAGAGGCGGTCGCGTTAATGCTTACTGAAACGGCTCCCACCTTGCTATTGGAGCTTGTGAAGATCGCGATGGTCGAGGAGGTCGGCGACAGGGTCGTCTTAACACTGCCCGAGGTCACCTTTCCTGCCTGACCGATGCCTGTAAGCAGGCTTGGAGAGGCGGGCACGAACGCGAAGATGACATGACCAGGCAAGTTGGCTCTCCGCGCAAATCAAAAAGCCCCCGATCAAGGGTGTCGGGTCTTCGGGCTTCCGTCCACGGCTAAGTCTTAATAGGAGAACGTGATATACCATGATTCACAAGTGAGCAGCTCAGACGAAGAACCGGGCTTTGACGACATAGTAGCAGAGCTCGACCGCGAAGAGGCGCGGGTGAAGGTTAGGATGGAGATGCGGAGGTTCAGGAAGCCCACTACCGTAATCGAGGGCCTCAAGATGAACGAGAAGGACCTTCAGGAGCTCGGGACGAAGATGAAGAAGATGCTCGCGACGGGCGGGACGGTGAAGGACGGGATAGTCCTGCTGCAGGGCGACCACAGGGACAGGGTCGTCGAGATACTCGTGAAGCGCGGATTCTCCGAGTCGTCGATAGAAGTAATCTAGAAGGGCCCTGGCCTCGGAAGAGGCGAACCGACCCACGCTTAATTACAATGGCCCCAACGCGAAGGCCGACGCCAAGTGATAGGGATAGACGAATACCTGCTCCTCATGTTCCTGGTCGCCATCCTCGCCGGCCTCATCGGGTCGATGGTCGGTGTCGGGGGCGGCATCATGGTGGTGCCGGCGCTCACGATAGGCTTTGGCGTCCCCATCGAGTACGCCGTCGGGGCGAGCATCGTCTCGACCATAGCCACGTCCAGCGGGGCGGCCTCGGCCTACGTTAGGGACAGGTTAACCAACCTCCGGATCGGGATGTTTCTGGAGATAGGCTCGGTCCTCGGCTCGATCGTGGGCGTGGTCACCACCATCTATTTCGTGCGGGCAGGCCTTAGCTGGATAGTCTTCATCGTCTTTGGACTCGTGCTCTTCCTCTCGGCGTACACCGTCCTCCAAAACGCGAGGACGGAGCGGAGGGGCGAGTCCCTGGTCAACGTTGAGCTCAACGCCCTCGCCGAGCGCCTCAACTTGCGGGGGGAGTACGAGGACAAGTCGCTCCACGAGACGATAAGCTACGTCGCGACCCGCATCCCCGCGGGCTTCGTCGTGATATTCTTCGCCGGCTTGCTCTCTGGGCTGCTGGGTGTAGGTGGAGGTATCCTGAAGGTACTCGGGATGGACACCATGATGAGACTGCCTTTCAAGGTCTCGACGACCACGAGCAACTTCATGATCGGCGTGACCGCCACTGCGAGCGCGGGAATCCTCTTCGCGAGCGGGTACGTCAACGTCGTCCTAGCGGCTCCCGCAGCGCTGGGCGTGGTTGTCGGCTCGCTGACGGGGGCGAGGGTGCTCGCGCGGTCGAAGCCGGCCTCGATCCGAGCAGTTTTCATCGTAATCCTGCTCTTCTTCGGAGTCGAGATGCTTTACATGGGGATACAACATTGAGCCTTCAACGCCCGCGCGCCGACATCAACGACACCATCGGCAAGATCCTGAGGTACGGGGTCGCCATGAGCTCGGCGGTGGTGGCCGCAGGACTGGTCCTGATGCTTTTGGTCCCATCCCCAGGTACGCCGGGGACCCTGCAGGGCACGATTGCCGCGAACTTCGGGGGACCAACGCTCAGCCTATCGGCGCTGATGGCGGGAGTCGCGCGCGGGAACGCGGTCAGCGTACTGCAGGCCGGCATCTTGCTCCTCATCGCGACCCCGATCACCCGGGTCGCCGCCTCTGTCCTCCTCTTCCTCAGGGAGAGGGACATGCTATATGTGGGCGTCACCCTACTGGTGCTAGGAATGCTGCTCTTCGCGCTCTTCGTGGTCGGACCATTGGAGGCCTAGAGCCCGCTCTCGAGCGGTCAGGGTGTCCCCCGAATAGAGAAATGCACCAATTGGATTATTAAACTCCGGCTTCAAGACTTTTGCAATCACAGAGGTTTGATAGGCATGTATTATCCATCAGAAGGGCTCGGTACGAAGAAGATTGCCGCTATCGCGGTAATGGTTCTCCTGGCAGGAGGTCTTGGAGCGGCGGCGACTTACTACTTGGCCGCACCCCGCACGGCTTCGGGGGTTACCAATACCTCAACGACGACGTCAATCTCGACGACCACAGTATCGGGGAGCAACCTGTCCCCGGGAAGCGGGTCATCCGGCCCAGCAATCGACGCTGAGCAGATCTACAAGAGCTCGAACGAGAGCGTTGTCACGGTCGATGGGTTCACCACGACCACCGTCGGCGGCATCTTTGGAAGCCAGAGCGTGTCTGTGGAGATCCTCGGGTCAGGCTTCGTCTTGAACTATAACAACGCGAACTACATCGTGACCAACTTCCACGTCGTCGATGGAGTGACCAACATGACCGCCATCTTCTGGAACGGCGACGCCTATCCGGCCTCCGTGGTGGGGACCGACCCGTACAGCGACCTCGCCATCGTCAAGGTGCCCACAGCTCCCGCCTCCGAATTCCACCCCCTGACGCTCTCGTCCTCCGCGTCGGTCCAAGTCGGAGCACCCGTGGCGGCGATAGGCAACCCCTTCGGCCTCGCAGGCTCGCTGACCGTGGGCGTCGTCAGCCAGCTCGGGCGGACCATCACTGAGACCACGGCCGGGAACTACTCGATCGCGGACATCATCCAGTTCAGCGCGCCCATCAACCCAGGCAACTCCGGCGGGCCCCTCTTCAACGCCAACGGACAAGTCATAGGTCTCACGACCGCGACGGTCAACGGCTCCCAGGGAGTAGGGTTCGCGATACCCTCTGACGCGGTGTCGAGGGAGATAAGCTCGTTGATCTCGAACGGATCATACAACCAGCACCCGTTCCTTGGAATAGGCACCGCCGACATGTATTACCAGCTGGCCCAGGCTAACGGGAACAACGTGACGTATGGCGTGCTCATCGAGAATGTGGTGCCGGGAGGGCCTGCCGCCACCGCGGGGATCCAGGCTGGCTCGAAGCAGGCGAGCGTCGAGGGGCAGTCATACATCATCGGAGGAGACGTCATAGTCTCGATAAACGGGACCCGCATAGTCAACCACGATGCCCTGGCGTCCTACCTCGAAGAGCACGCGCAGGTCGGACACACCCTGGTCATCAGGGTCGAGAGGGGCAGCACTCTGAAGACCATCGACGTAGTGGTGGGCGCCAGGCCGCCCCCGGCGACCCCCGCGGGCCCAGCATAGTCGCGGCGAGGCGCCCGAGTCACTCCCACGAGACGGGAGACGCTAATTCGATGGTGGCCGGGTCGTCACCAGGGCGAGGAGCGCCCCATGAGCACGAAGCAACAGACGCTCGGTGGGCCTGTCAAGTCGAAGGTCCTGCGCCGTCGTCGCGATGCCGAGTTCCTGGAGCGAGGCCAGCTCCTGGACCAGGTCGGAGTCCGGCTCGAAGAGGGCGTTCTGAACAGCCCCGATTGAGTATGCAAGGGCGAACAGCCTACCCGTGAGGGCGGCGCCTAGGTTCTTCTCTTCGTTCGCGAGCGAGGACTTCATCTTCTCGAGAGACTCGGAGAGGCGGGTCGAGTAGCTTGAGTAGACGGCGTCGATGGGCTCCGTATCGTCGGCGACCCACATCGACTCCACGCTGAGAAGGGCGCCCCGCGGATCGACCTTCATCCGCGAGAGCAGCTTGAGCGCCCCCTCGCGCGTCTCCAAGAACCCGGCGAGAGAGGACTCGGCCTCCGAGAGGCCCCTAAGTGTCTCACGCTCTCGGGCCGGGCGCCTTAGGATGTCCGCTACCTCTGCCGCGATCCCGGGCGTTTCCAAGGCTATCGAGAGCTCTGAGACCCTCAGGAGCGGGCCGTCCACCAGCACCTCCGCCGTAGGCTCGATGCGGAACCTCGCGATCACGGCCTCCTCCCTCTTCCTTTTCCCCGTCAACTGACTGAGCTCGAGCTCGCTCCCCGCCTCGTTGACCCGGAGTATCCCGTCCGGGTACGTCTTGTCGCGGTAGGCCGCCGATGCGAGCTTGTAGGTGCGGGAGGGCCCTTGAGCTGATGCGTCTCCACCGGCGGTCGGTACGGCCAACCCTCAGGACACCCCCTCGGCGCTCAGCTCCGGCATGCTCGCCACGATCGCCTGATATCCTGGCGCGATGCCCTGGAGAGAGACGTCGCTCTTCATGCCGTATATCGTGACCATGTCGTAAAGCTGCGAGTCCGTCTCGCGGAACCGGAATTCTGCATTCAGGGCTCCTTTGAACTTCCTGTTCCGGAATACTCCGAAGCTCTTCTCGAATTCCCCTTCGTTTTCCCTCCGCGAAAAGACGAGCGAGTGGACGGTCTGATATTCGTCAGGTTTCGTCCCCATCGAGATGTTGTAGCTCTGCGCCATGAACGCGTTGGTCGCGATCCCGTAGACGCTCTTGGAGCCCGCCACGATTGCCGATAGGCAGTGCATCTTTATCCCCAGTTTGAGGTCTCTTTCTAGAAGATCCATCAGGTCGTCCGCCGCCTCCAGGAGAGGCTCCAGCAGCCTTGACATAGCGTCGCCCTTGGCCGCGAACCCTCTGTCCTCGGTGAAGTAGAGCATCCCCCTCTGGAACGTCTCAGAGAGCGCGATCACGGGGAGCCCCCTCTTCAAGGCGAGGGAGAGCGCGACGTAGCTGGTGTTCTGCTCGACCGGGGTGGAGTCCTGGTCAGCGACGACCGCGACGACCGCGGTGTGCTCGAGCTGGGGGAGCGCTGAGAGAACGAGGACGGAGAGAGGATCGGTCGTGTCTACCACCAGGAAAAGGTCGGTGGACTTTCCAATCCCGACGAGCGTCAGCCACCTCCGCATCTCCCCCAGGTAGCTCTTGTTGAAATCGAGCCAGCTCCCCCCGCGTATGCTCGCCACCTCGAACACGGTCGAGGTCTTGAGGTCGGCCTGGCCAGCGGAGATGTGACCCACGTAGTCCGCCTTCAGTGAGAGCCTCGGGTACCCTACAGAGACTACCGAGGTCCTTCCGTAGTCGGGGACGACCTTCGGGAGGGCGAGCAGCCCCTCCATGGAGTCCCGGTACGAGAGCGCCTCGCCGCATGTCGCGCACTTGAGGCCGAGCCTCTGCTCATGGCCGTTGGCGCACCTAGGCATGCTCTCCCTTCATCTTCAAGCTCTCTTCGTTCTCGTCGTACTCCACGCTCGGGCTGCCGGTCGCGTAGAGTTGTGCGTAGAGCGCTGCAGCCCTCTTCTGGTACGGCAGTTTCGATAGCGCCAGGCTGGTCTGATTGCTCAGCATGTTCTCGATTATCCTCTTGGCGAGGGGATATTGCGCAAGGACGACGAGGTTGTCGCGGTCGCTCTTCCAGGCATCTGACTGACCCCTGAGGACGCCCACCGCGTTCTCCAGGAACTTGGTGAGGCTGTCGAAGCTCACCCCGACGGCGTCGAGCCTCTTCTTGAGCGCGACGACCTCGCCGAGCCTGTTGACCGTCTCGAACCTCAGGCTCCTGACCGACTTGAGCTCGAGGGACTCGAGCATCTCACCGACCCTGTCTGCTCCCGAGGCCGTCTGAGTCACGACGGTTTCGAGCAGTGCGCGGAGGTCGCGGAGACCCTCGAGGGTCGCCGAGGAGGTCGCTGGATTCGCCGCGGCCACCACAGCCTCTACCGCGTGGAGGCGCCGCAGCTCTGACTCTCCGATGGCGCTTTCAAGTTCCTTCGTCCTCTCCAGGAGCGCCGACTTCTTCTGGTCTAGCTGCTCCGACCACCGGAGATGGAAGTTGAGCCAGTACTCTTCCGCCACGAGCCTCATAGCGCCTATGAACTCGTTGGAATCGAGGAGGACGTACGCGCTCACCGGCGGGTTCACCTCCTCCTGCCCCATCAGCGCGTCGAGGGAGGCCGATTCCTTGCCATACGAGTCAGAGAGCTCCTTGGTGACGTCCTTTATCGCCGCAGTCGCCACCTCGTAGGCCTGCACCAGCTCGTTGAGCGGGGCGAAATCTGGCACACCGGGTATGTCCGGATACCGCAGCGGCACGTTCGCCTCTTCGAGATGGCTGTTCGCGGTTGCCGTCGCGGAGATGAGACCCCTGATCTCGCTGCCCACCCTCTTCCTGAGGAGCTCGGGCTGCTCCGAAAGGGGACGGAGGACTGAGGCCTCCAGCTGCGTCTGGAACTGCGCGATCAGCGCCCCGCTCGCCCCGTAGATCTGCCTCCGAACGTCCGCCACGCGGGCCGAGTACCCTGACATCGACTGCCTCTCGCCGCTCAGGCTCATCGAAGGTACCCATGATGAGACTTGGTCTAGTAGCCCTTCCACTTCCTTCATCTTCGCCGTGCACGCGTCCAAGAGCTGTTCGAGCCCCTCCGTACCGACCTGCACGCTCTCGAGCCTCAGGATGAGGGACTCGCGCCCGACGAAGGAGGTCGTCAGGAGGAACGACGAGCCCAGCATGTAGGCGGCCTGCAGGTGCGACGGGTCGTTCGTCAGAGAGGTCTGGAAGCCGCCGCTCTCGGGTCGAGAGAGAAGGGCGAGCAGGACGATGAAGACCGTAGGCGTGACTACCGCCACCACCAGCGGCGCGAGCACGAGCCTCACGCTACCGGTCATCTCCCTCGACTTCTCGAATCTCTCGACGAAGGTCCGGGCGAGCCCCCCGACCGACGAAGAGGCGAAGAGAATCACTCCGAGGATCACCATGGGGATGAACAGGACGCCCGAGCTCTGCGAGAGCCATGTCGAGACCGGCAAGGCTGAGTGCGAGAGGTAGTTCGCGGGCAGCCCGGTCAGGAGGACGTTGAGCCCAGGGAGGGGCGGTCGAAGGTTTTGTGCTAGGATCGAGAACTGCCCGAAGATAATGGGGGCGGTAGCGCCGCTTGTCGTGGTGAAGTAGAGGGCGTTCTCCAGCAGGAGGAAGGGCGTGAGGAAGAAGATGAAGGTCGCGGCTAGTGCCTCGAGGCTCGCGAAGCCGCCGAACGCGATTGCGGCCGCGGCGACGAGCGGTACAGAGACAAAGTAGGCAGGCGTGAGCATCAACGCGACGGCGAGAACCGCGAGGGCCATAGAGCTCAGCTCGACCCGCCTGGTCATGAAGGGGATGAGCGGGGCTGCCATTGCGAGGAGGACGGCGATGCCGACTCCGGCCGAGAGGAGCTGGAAGAAGCCGAAGCCAATCATCTGCCAGAGGACCGAGAAATAGACGAGGAGGTAGAGGGTCGCGATAGAGACCCCCCTGTTCCTGAGCGAGAGCGCGCCAAGCCCTACTCCCACGAGTATCGGGACTATGGGCGGAGCAGGAAGGAAGGGGACGACCGCGAGGTAGACGGAGGAGGCTACGGCGATGATTATGGCTGAGGTGTACGCAATGACCTTTGACCTTGACCTGCTGTCAACTTGGGCCATCAAGCCTCCCTTTCTTTGGAGTTTTGCGCCGCCCTTCTCTCCTCGAACCTGGCGATCATGTCGTCGAGGCTAGCGAGCCCTTGCTCGAGGAGGAAGCTCCTGAACAGGAGCCTCTCGGACTTCTGCACGCCCTCCATGTCGTTCTTCATCGAAGGGAACTTCTCGATCTGGTCGATCCTAGCCTTCGCCATGATTACGAGGAATGTGATGGTCCATGGGTCCATCTGGGGGATCTGCCTGAGAGAGATGCTCTTGCTCGCCTCGACGCTAGAGTAGACGTTGAGCGTGCTCGAGAGAGCCCCCTGGAGCTCCTGGTCCCACAAGCCCGGAGGGATGCCGACGGTCGCCCATATCAGGTCTGACCTGTAGCTGTCTGAGAGGCCGGGGTAGTTCGGGACGCCGAAGATGCGTATGTAGCTCTTCACGATGCTCCGGAACCGCTCCCTGTCGACGATCTCCTTGAGGATGGAGTCGCCCTTGAGGCTCTCCTCATCCTCTCTGAGGATCTTCTCCATTATCTTGACCTGCTCCACTTCGCTCAGCTCGACCACCCTCTCGTAGTAGCTGCCGGTGTTCGTGATGCCGCTCATCAGCGTGTTGAGCTCGGAGGTCTTGTTCACGACGTTTGCGAGGATCTTTCTGTAGGGAGAGGTAATCTCCAAGGCCTTCTCGAGCTCCGTCAGCTTGTCGAGGTCTGCCCTGAGCCTGTCGCGCTCGGCCCTCTGGCCCTCGATTTGGGCGCGCACGCCCTCCACCTCGCTCTGGAGTGAATCGAGGGTGCGCTTGAGGAGCTTCTTCTTCCCGCTGACGTCGATCTTTATCTTGTCGATCTCCTTGCTGAGCCTGGCCAAGTCCTGGTCCTTCTGGGCCAGAAGCCTCTCGGACGACTCCAAGGTGGCGCTTGCCTCCCTGAACGTGTCGTCCAGGCCCTTCTTGACGACTCTGATGCCGGGGATGTACTGGTCCGAGACCTTTATCTCGGTCTCTGGGCGGTTCAGGATGTAGCCGGCGGCCTTGTAGAGGGGGAGCAGGTCGGTCTCTCCCTTCGCTGCCGCGATCCTTCCCTCCTTGCTCTCGTCCTTCGCGTAGAGCACGGCGACTTCGTCCGCGAGCCCCTTCGCACGTATGTACAGGTTGAGAGTCTCGAGGGCAGTCCCCACGAGGTTGACAAAACTCAGGTAGCTCCTCACCTGCCTTATCTGGCTGGAGGTAAGGAACTTGGTCGCCGTCATGCTGTTCTCTATCTCAGAGACGTAGAGGGGTATGTCCTTCAGGAACTGCTCGTAGTTCGTCCCTAGGTTGGATATCTGCTGATGGAAGTGGACAAGCCCCTGAATCACGGTGTACTCGACCGTCTCGGGTCCGAAGGACATGGCCTGTAGGACCTTGGTCCACCGCTGGTTGTAGTTCAGGGCGAAGTCTTCGAGCCCGCGAACCTGCTTCTTGAACTCAGCCTCGAACTTCCCCGCCCTGCGGACTACCTCTTCGACCTCCGAGTCGAAGGAGTCGGGGCGGTAGTTGTTGGTCTGTATGAGGCTCTTCCGGTAGAGGTTCTTGAGAGCGCCAAACCTGTTCTTCATCGCGTCGTTGATCGTCCCCAGGGCTTCCTTCTTCGCCTCCATGAAACTGCCCAGAGTTTCCAGCAGCTTCAGATACTCGTGCATGTAGTCGATGTAGTCCTGGACGGGGTAGCGGATGCGGAGGTAGGCCAGCGTGTGCGCCCAGTTCGCCCCGAAGTCGTTGTTGGTCCCGACCCTACTCAAGAGGTCGGCGAGGTCGAAGCGCATGAACATGCTCAGGATGTCGATGAGGCACTCGTCGAGCTCCTTCTTGGCGGTGACCAAGTTGTTCCTGTTGTTGTAGACCGGGTCGAGGGGAACGAAAAAGAGAGAGTTGAACGGATTCTGGTATGCCGCGCCGTACTTCTTCGCGACCTGCTCGTTGAGCTTCCTGTTGAACAGGAGTTCACCCTCCATCAGAGCGTTGTAGGGGGCAGGTCCCCTCGCCAAGAGGTCGTCAGCCGCGCTAGGAAGTATCGCGAGCCCCATGATGGGCACAGAGGAGCCCAGCTTGGCGCGGAGGTGCCTCGCAAAGTCGAAGACCATCCCGCTGCCCGTACCTCCGCCCAGCCCGAAGACGAGGACGACTATCGGCTGGAACTTCGAGGTCAGGACCCTGTCCTTGAAGACCGAGATGGCGCTGTTGAGCTCGCTGTAATGGTAGTAGTTGAGGGCATAAACCGCCTTGCTGAGTGCCCTCATCCTCCCCACGCCCCCTGCGAGGGGCGGAATGGTCATGGAGGACTGCACCCAGGGCTTGTAGTTGGTCGCGACTATCCCCTCCTTCATGAGGTATGTGTTGTACTTGCCCATGAACTCGAAGAGCGACTCCGGAGTGTTGAACTTCATGTTCAGGCCCCTTACCCACAGGTGGTCGACGGAGACCCCCTTAGCTTCAAGCTTCGACTGCGTGGCCTTGTAGGATTTTACGAGGTCCGCGATGTCCGCGTCCGCAACGTCCACAGAGAGGCACGCTACGTTGAAGTCCTCCGCTGTGAGCAGTTTGAAGAACCGGTCGCTCTCGATGAGCGCTTGGATCACGTTCGTCCCGGTGCCGCCGAGCCCCACTACGTGGATGCTGGCGAATGAAGACGTCTTTCCGGCGTTGTTGCTCAACTTGATTCACTCAACTTGTCTCTCAGAGACTTTAGCTTGTCCGCCATCGCCCTGTCGTACTTCGCGGCGGTGACTTCGAGGACCGCAAGGTCCTTTTGGACGTCGTTGATTATCCCGACAGAGTAGCCGCTCTTGCCCCTGCTCCTGACCATCAGGACTGCCAGGAGGACTATCACGACCACTGCGCCGGCGAGCCCCACAAGGAGCCCCGTCTGGAGAGAACCGCTGGGCGGGACGGGGAATGCGGAGGGGACTATCGTGTTCAGGAGGGCCGTGCCGTTGTCAGGGAGTCCAAGGGTGTTCAGGGCCTGTGCCTGTGCAAGAATCGAGTTGACGATGGTCTGGAAGGTGGACGAGATCTTTCCTGAGGGCACGAGGGTGGCGGTCTGGTTGTAGTCGGAGAGGTAGGTCTGGATGGTCTGGTCGTTGACCGAAGCCGAGAACGAGCCTGTGCCCGTAGACAAGGCGGGGACGACGGAGACGAATATCACGTTATTCTGCGGGAGGTGCAGAGTAATGGTGCCGTTGCCCGACGGGGTGGAGTACTTTGCGATCGGGATGGTGAAGTTCACGGGCACCTGGAAATAGGCCGACAGCTTCAGAGTGCCCTGCGTGTAGTTGAAATCAACGGTCTTCTCGCTTGCTGTGAAGAGCGTCCTGTCGTACCCCGGGTACTGTGACGTGTGAAGGGCCCAGTAGACCGATTGGCCGACGGCCGGTCCGAACCTCGGGTTGAGGCTGACGGCGAAGGTCTTGGTGCTCGTAGAAGTGTTGGGCACGTTGATCTGGAGAGTCATGTTGTAAGAGTGGCCTGCGGTCAGCGGCTGTCCTGACGCGAGGTTGGAGTTCCCCGTCAGGTCGAAGAGAGCGCCCGAAGAGACCCACCCGGTCGCGGTCCATGCGGTTTGAGACTGCGCGTACACAGATGTCGCGCCACACAGCGTGACGACCGCCAGAAGAGCCAAGACAGATGCAAGTGAGATGGAGAGTCTCAAACTTGGGGCAGTAGTTCGGCTACTCGATTTAAGCATTAGGAATGTATGCTCGACTTTTTCTCGCACGGACCGGCCTACAACGTCTGGTTTCTTCCCGGAAGCTCTGCGGACTAGTCTCATCGCTGGGTCAGCCCTTCCAAGTTGCTCCGGCCGGCAGATTACCCAAGATGACATGAAATCTAGACAAGGAGCATAATTCCGTTTACAAATCCACGTCTTTCGCGCGGCTGCCCCGTGGACGGGGAGAGTGCCCTCAGCACGGCCGGCCTACCGGCGACCGACCGCGGCATTCAGGGCCTTCAGCGGCTCCAGCAAGGAGACGAAGAAGACGGCCAGCAGCGCCTTGGAGCCGAAGTTCAGCCAAAGGCTGAGGTGGAAGGGGTCGGAGGTCTTCAGGACCTGCGCGAAGGCGTAGCCCGAGTAGTAGTACTGCGGGTAGCCGTAGAGGATCCACACGACCCACACCGCCGCCGTGAGCGCCAGTAGCGCCGCGCTGGCCCGCTTGAAGCGGAGGTGCTCGTGTACGAGGAGGATGGGTGATATCATGATGAGCCAAAGGATGAACGTCCTGACGTCAGTCCCCGCGATGGTGGGAGGGTCGCTCAAGGCCGCGCTGAGGCCGAAGGTGAGGCCGTAGAGCACCTCATAGCATTGTAGGAACGCGTTCGCGAAGAGGATCCCGAGTACCATCGACTTCATCTCGGAGTAGCCGACGCTCCTGAACCTGTACTGGCTCAGCGCGTAGATGACTGACACAGACCCGACGGAGATCGAGGAGACGTCCCCAAGCTGGACGACCCACAACCGCCCCTCAAAGGTGAGGACGAGCGACACGGCGAAGGCCAGGAGGGCCGCGACGTAGGAGCCGAGGACGAACCAGTGCGTCAGTCTCGCTGGGTATCCGCGGAGGGTCCCTGGCATGGTCGCTCTGACCCGGTCGAGAGTCGGGATTTAGACGTTTGAAGTTATATCATCGCACAAAGACTCCACTAGTCTTGGCCGCGGACACCGAGGCACACCCCGACGGCGGGGAAGGGCCGGCCCCCGGGCTACTGCGGAGGGCTCTCCACGGGATCAACATAGGCCACCTGCTGCTGATAATCTTCGCGCTCCACCTCTTCGCCCTCTCGTTCCCATCGGACACTTCGAACGGGGGCGGGTTGGTCTTCGACGAGTCCTACTACGTCACCGCGTCGCTTGACCTCATCCACGGGGTGGCGAACAACCTCGAGCATCCGTTCTTCGGAAAGATCTGGGGCGTCCTCGGCATCAGCCTCTTCGGGAACAACTTCTTCGGATGGCGGATATTCTACGCGGTCGTCGGCACCCTAGCCGTTTGGATGATGTACGAGCTCGCGAGGCAGTTCTTCTCTAAGGAGAAGGCGCTGCTCGCAGGGTCGATGCTCGCCTTTGAGAACCTGTTCTTCGTCCACACCTCCCTCCTCCTGCTGGACGGGCCGCCCGTCCTCTTCGCCCTCGCGGGGTTCCTCGCCTACTTCAAGGGGCGCTACTATCTCTCAGCGCTCGCCTTCGGCCTCTGCATCCTCAGCAAGGAGAGCGGCGTCTTCTTCTTGCTCGCCCTAGTGCTCTACCACTTCTGGGCGAATTCGAAGAGGCTCAGGACGCCCGGCTCGCCGATCGGATTCAGGAAGGTCCTCGCCTTCGCCATCATCATCTCGCTCGTGGTGGGTGTCCCGCTCTGGGGCTACGACTACGCGTACCACCCATACACCAAGACGACCGTGGTGGTCGAGCCTATCGTCACGGTCAACCAGGCAGCCAACGTAACGGTCACCACGACGACTACCACGACCGTCCAGTCAGTCCCCGTGACCAATCCCGTCCAGAACTTCGAGTTCTACTTCACGTATCAGTCCTCATTGACCGGCTGCGGCAGCATAAACCAATGGAACTGCTATCCATGGAGCTGGGTCCTCCCGTTCGACGTGGGCCCGCTCCCCTACTACGTGAGCTCGGTGACCGTCTCGACGACCGAGGCCAACGGGATGGTCCTGCACGCAGCCTATCACCCCATCGACTGGCAGGGGATTGGCAACCTCGTCGTCTGGTACTCGATATGGCTGGTGGTCCCCCTCGTCGCGTGGAGGGTCATCAAGAGGCGCGCCAAGGAGGTGGACGCGCTCGCCGGGTGCATCATCGCGGGGACGTATCTGCCCCTCTTCTACATCTCCCTGGTGAGCGGTAGGGTCGAATACGCGTTCTACTTCATCAACACCGACGTGGGGCTCGCGCTCGGAATCCCGGTGGTCGTCGGGTTCTTGGCGCGGGGCAACGCAAGGGCGGAGCGGCTTCTCATCGCGCTTTGGCTGGTCGCCGCCGTGGCCTTCTTCTTCGCCTACTTCCCCGTCAATCCCTTCGCGTTCAGGTCTTAGGCGCCCTCATCGACCGCAGTCGCATTCATGCTTCCCTTAAATAAGCAGGGATGGTCAAAGTCCTCATGGTATTCATACTTGACGAGGGGAGCGAGTTCAACGCCCCTCTATCGAAGGTGTGGGCGCTCGCGCAGAGCGAGACGGCCCACAAGCACTCCAGCCAGATCGAGCCGAGGCGGTCGATGGAGGGCGAACACGGCGTCTTGGCCTTCGGATCGAAGATGCCCGACGGCAGCGTCGCAAGGCACAAGATGAAGGTGCATCTCGCGCCGCCCGTCATGCAATACTACGTCCCCAAGGGCAACAAGACAGGGGTCATCATCGTCGGCGACGCGATGTCCAAGGTCATACCCGAGAGCCAGCTCAAGGGAGCCGTCTTGATGGGCCTCGAGGTCGCCTTCAACGAAGACGTTGAGAACCTGAAGAGGCTACAGTAGGCGTTCAGACTTGGTCTCGCATCTCGGAAAACACGCCACGCTAGTCCCCGTCCGCAACATGGACAGGGCCGTCAAGTTCTACACGGAGAGCCTCGGCGGGAAGCTCCTCCACCGGATGGAAGGCGAGATGAAGGACTTTTGGGCCTCGGTCCAGGTCGGCGGGTCAGAGTTCTGGCTCGTCTCGCCAGAGGAGCGGGAGAAGAGGGAGCTTGCGTACTCGGTCTTCATGGTCGACGACGTCAAGGGCGCGGTCAGCGAGCTGAAGAAGAAGGGCGTGAAGTTCAATCGCGGGGAGAAGATGGGCAAAGAGAGCAGGGTCGAGGGACCCATAACCTTCGACCCGACAGGAGCCACGGCGTTCTTCAAGGACTCTGAAGGCAACCTCCTGATGCTCTTCCAGGGGATGTCGGCCTAGAAGAGAACGCGCGCTCGGCAGTGACCGGGCCGCGGAATCCCTAAAAGGCCGACGAGATTCCTCGAATGGCCTTGAAACGAGAGCGGAGGCCTCCGAGGACGTGGAGGCGCAACATGCTCGCTGGAGTGGGACTTCTAGCAGTCCTTGACGGGACAATCATCTCGGCGACCCCTGACCTGACGAGGGCCGCGTTCGCCCTCGCGGTCACGGTCGTGGTGGGAGGGTTCATCCTTGCGGTCTGGCGCAGCAACTCAAGACTCGAGAAGGCCGTCGCCGGGGACCGCCCCGCGAAGTAGGGCGGACCTCCGTCACACGACCGCGACCAACGAAAACTTACATACGATTCCGAAGCTGCAAACCGCCGAAGGAAAAAAGGGGAATACGGCCAAAGTTGTTCGCAGAAGCCCCAAGGCCATCCGGAAGACGCTCGAAGCTCGAAATCACCTGCGACATCCTTAGCGTGATCTCGAAGGGGACAGAGAAGCCGACAAGAATCATGCAGCTGGCAAACGTCACGTGGGACGACCTGATCATGTACCTCGAGGCCCTGATCAGAAACCAGCTCCTTTCGAGGCACGTGGACGGCAAGAGGGTGACGTACTCGCTGACGGACAGAGGGTCTGCCTTGCTCGACAACTACCTGAAGCTGAAGAGAGAGGCGGCGCCGCTTAAGCTCGAGACCCTAACCAAGGAGCGCATCTCGAAGGCGCTGACTTTCCTTCCGACCATCGGCGCTCAAGAGTCGGATCTCTACTCCAAGTTGCAGAGGAGGCTCAAGGCAGAGGGGCGCAAAATCCTCAGCCCCAAGATTGTGGGGAAGTCTGGAGCCGTCCACACGCTAGGTATCGTGGCGGAGCAGAAAGACGGCGCGAGGCACGGATACGTGGTGGTCCGAGCCGTGGACGAGACCCAGGTAATGAAGCTCTTCGTCACGCAGCTCGACACTGAGCTCGTTCTCCACGCCCTCTACTCTGGAGAGCTCTCGCAGAAGGCGGCTGACCTTGCGCGAGCGTACTCATTGGAGCTTCTGCCTTGGGAAGGTACCGAGACCAAGACGACGCATCCCGGGGGCGAGGCGGCGAGCGAGGTCGACGTGCTCAGGTTCGCAGGCAAGAGCCTCCTGCTCGAGGTGGACCCCGCGGTCAGCTACGAGGTGATTGTCAAGGAGTTCGCCCGCGCGTTCAAGTCATCGAAGAGCGCGGTCTTCGCGTTCACCTGGATGGGAGGGCCGATCTATGGCGTCCTCTCCTCCATAGAGGGCGTCCAGATCTTCAGCATGACCTCCCAGGCGACATACCCCAGGCAGACGGGGCAGGGGGCCGAGGTCTTGGTCCCGCACGACGACCCGGCGGTGCTGCTCGACCTGACGGCGAACGCCTTTCAGGCGAATGGAAATAGAAAGGCGTTGATGGTCTTCGACAGCATCTCTGACCTCATCGTGTCCCTCGGGTTCGAGAAGGCGTACGCCTTCTTGAAATCTCAGAAGGAGATCTTGGCGAAGGAGCCTGACGCCACGGCGCTATTCGTGGCGAAGCGCAACGCCCAGGACGAGAGGGTCATGAGCCTGATAAGGGGCCTCTTCGCCGACCATCTCTCATACGGCGCCTCAGGCCTGGCCGTGACGAGAGCGATGCAGGGGCGTCAAGCCGAGAACCGCTAGGTCCTTGTGGGCCTCATTTGTAAAATACGCGCAAGCTTGCGCCTACAAATCTACGATTCTTACAAGTCTAAGATTCTTACAAGAAATCATGGAACCGGTTTCCATGTTGTGGGGATATGCCCTAGCAATGGGTTGTGGTTTCTTCGTACTATATAATGCGACATGTTCGTCTATATGTCGGCGGACAAGAAAAGATGTCACAAGTTCTAAGCGCGCAGACTAGGTTCTCACCAAGGAGGTCGGCGTTCGAGATCAGGATGGATATTCTGAAGGTGGTGGCCGAAGGATCCGTAAAGCCGACGCACATCATGTACCGAAGCAACACCTCCTGGATTGTATTGCACAAGAACCTCGAGTCGTTGCTGGCTTCAGGGTTCATGCAACAGAGCGGGGAGTGCTCGAGGACGGAGTACGGCATCACGGAGACCGGCAAGAGGGTGTTGCACGACTACGTCGACCTGGTCGAAAAGACGTCGTCTCTGGCGGAGGTTCTAAGGTGAAATGGCGTCCGCGGTTCTTGTCCAGAGGCCGAGGGAGCAGGCTCAGCCCGCCGATGCCAGCCAGGGGGTCCGAATCCTCTCGGTGGAGTCTAAGATCAATAGCATCTCCCTGACGAAGACCGACCGAGACGTCCACCCGCTCGAGAGGAGGCCTTTCGACTTCGACGTCGACCTGAGCGAGTCGGTTCGGACTGAAGACACCCTGAGCGTCCGATACTCGTTCACCTTCGGGCGGCCCTCGTCTGGCCCGGTCTGCAAGGTCAGCGGGACTGCGCTCGTGCGGTTTTTCCAATTCAACCCGACGAGCGACTTTCACACCCTCGGCAACGACGTCACCAACGAGATGGCCGTAGAGATCTTCAGGAAGAACTACGAAGCGGTGTACCTGCTCCACGATGCGCTTTCGATGGAGGCGCCCTCCCCCTGGATCACTCAGGAGGTTTCTTTGGCATCGCGCAACCAAATAGTCGCCGAACAAGGCGGCAATCCGTAAATACATGCCTCCGGGCCGGGCCTTCGATAAAATCGTGAACAGCAGAAACTTCGTAATGATAGCGGCGGCGCTGGCTCTGATAGGCCTGATCGTCAACGCGGCCTTCGACGCAGATAACGTCTACGACATGACGACGACCACCCTCTTTCTCCTGACCCTCGTCTTTGCGCTCCTAGGCGCGTTCATGGGCAGGAACAAGTAGAGACGTTCTGGGCATCGGCACCTCGTGGGGCGCGCGGGAGCGCTTCGCTCCCGAGCCCCGAGGTCGGCCGTCACTTTACGAGGAGGAATAGGCCCTGCTCCGCGAAGAGGTTCGGTAGCAGCCCGACTCGCCTGTCCTTGCTCAGGAACGCTGAAGCCTCGATCTTGAGCCCCTTCAACTTGCAGTAGTCACGGAAGTCCGAGATGCTCAGGAAGTGAAGGTTGGGCGTGTTATACCACTCATAGGGGAGCGAAGGCGTCATAGGGACCTTCCCCGAGAAGAGCATCTGAAGCCTCGAGGAGTGATGTAGGAAGTTCGGGAACCCCACTATGAGCTTCTTCCCCACGCGCAGGGCGTCCTTGAAGACGACGTCGGGCTTCTTCACCTGCTGGAGGCTGCCGTTCATGATGACATAGTCGAAGGACTCGTCAGGGTACCCGGAGAGCCCCTCCTCGATGTCTTCGTGGAAGACGCTCAGTCCCTTCTCGACGCACTTGTAGATGGCCTGCTCGTCGATCTCGATGCCATTGGCGCGGACGCCCTTCTCCTTCACGAGGATCGAGAGCAACTCGCCGTCGCCGCACCCCAGGTCGAGGACGCTGGCCTCAGGCCTGATCCAGTCAGCGATTACCCGGTAGTCCAGTCTGACTCTGTCCATTTCTCTTCCGGACCTGGAGGCATCGGGCGACCGGCTTCGCTCCGGCTCCACTGCTTCATCTGCCTCCCGCTCCTCGCCGAGCCACAGCGAGACATTTTATCATCTTAGAGTCCGTAACCTCAAAGGGCATAGGTGGACTGTCCGCTCTTACAAAGTTACAGAGCATGACCCCGGGCAATTCCAGGTGTCGGCCATCCATTTAAGCGCCCACGCGTCCAGCGAATTTGACGGCACCGCTAATCTCATTGGACGTCACCTTCTCGCGGCCGTCGTCACGCCGGCTTAAGGTCGAGGTCAGGAAGTGCTTGACGAGCCTCGTCTCCTCCTCCGTCTCGAGCAGAAAGGCGTCATGCCCGTAGGTGGAGTGCACCTCGCAGTATGTCGCGTCGACGCCCGCCCACTTGCAGGCCTTCACTATCTCCTGGGACTGGTGCGCGGGATATAGCCAATCGGACTTGAAGGCGACGACGAGTACTTTCGCCCTTAGCCCTTTGAAGATCTCGGTGGGGCTCTTTGCCCCCGCGGCGTCGAAGTAGTCCATCGCCTTCGTGATGTAGAGATAAGAGTTGGCGTCGAACCTCTTGACGAAGCTCTCCCCCCTGTTCTCCAGGTATCCCTCGACCTCGAAGTCGGGGCTGAACTTCAAGGGCCGCTTCGATTCCTTGAGGCGCCTCCCGAACTTTTCCCCCATCGAAGCCTCGCTCATGTAGGTGATGTGCCCCACCATCCTCGCGACCGCGAGTCCCCGCGCGGGAGGGGAGTCGTTGTAGTAGTTCCCGCCCCTCCAGTTCGGGTCGGCCATTATCGCTTGCCTCCCGACCTCGTTGAAAGCTATCTGCTGGGGGGTGTGTTTCAGCGCGGTCGAAATCGGTATTGCGGAGCGGATCATCTCCGGATAGGAGACCATCCACTGGAGAACCTGCATCCCTCCCATCGAGCCGCCGGCGACAGAGAGGAGGCGCTCCACTCCGAGATGGCTGAGAAGATGGCGCTGGGCGTCGACCATGTCCTTGACGGACACGATTGGGAAGTCGGACCCGTAGGGACTTCGCGTCTTGGGGTTCGGCGACGAGGGGCCGGTGGAGCCCCTGCACCCCCCCACTACGTTGGAGCTTATGACGAAGTACTTGTCAGTGTCAAACCCCTTTCCAGGGCCGATCATGCTATCCCACCAGCCGGGGTTCTTCTCGCCCTCGTGGAAGCCCGCTGCGTGGGCGTCCCCGGAGAGCGCATGGAGCACCAGAATGGCGTTGGACCGGTCACCGCCAAGCTCGCCGTAGGTCTCGTAGGCCAGGGTTATGGGGCCGAGCCGCTCTCCGCTCTCGAGCGGCATCTCGTGGGGCGGTCCGGCGAAGGTGAAAGACTTTGTCTCGACGACCCCTACGCTATCGTCCGGGATTCCCATTCACCTGCCCTCCCACTGGTGGTCGGGGCGATAAGCTTGACCGCGGCGTCACTTCGCCGCAGCTCTTAGCGCCTGGTCGAGGTCGTCCCTGATGTCCTCGAAGTCCTCGATGCCGACGGAGAGCCGGACGTAATCCTCGGTCACCCCAGTCGTCTTCTGCTCCTCGGCGGTAAGTTGCTGATGGGTGGTGGTCGCGGGGTGGATAACGAGGCTCTTCGAGTCCCCGATGTTAGCGAGGTGGGAGAAGAGCTTCACCGAGTTGATGAACTTCTTCCCCGCCTCTGCGCCGCCCTTGATGCCGAATCCGACGATCCCGCCGTACTGGCCCTTCAGGTACTTCTCGGCCAGCTTGTGGCTCGGGTGGTCGTCGAGCCCGGGGTAGTTTACCCACGCCACTGACGGGTGGGTCTTCAGGAACTTTGCGACCTTTAGCGCGTTCTCCGAGTGCCTCTGCTGCCTCAGGGGGAGGGTCTCCAGCCCCTGCAGGAAGAGGAATGAGTTGAACGGGCTCAGGGCCGCGCCGAGGTCGCGGAGGAGCTGGACCCTCGCCTTGATGATGAACGCGACGTTCCCCAGGCCTGGGAAGTTCCCGAAGACATCCCAGTACTTCAGGCCGTGGTAGGTCGGGTCGGCCTCCGTGAACTCGGGGAACTTCCCGTTGCCGTAGTTGAACTTCCCTCCGTCGACGATCACGCCGCCGATGGAGGTCCCGTGGCCCCCGATGTACTTGGTCGCGGAAGAAACTATGATGTCTGCCCCGTAGTCAAAAGGCCTGAGAATCCCGACTCCCACTGTATTGTCGACTATGAAGGGGACCCCCGCGTCGTGGGCGACCTTGGCGATGGCCTCGAAGTCGGGCACGTCGAGCTTCGGGTTCCCTATGGTCTCTGCGTATATTGCGCGGGTCTTGCTCGTGATGGCCTTCTTGAAGGCTTGGGGGTCCCGCGAGTCGACGAACTTCACCGTCCTCCCGAGCTTCGGGAACGAGTAGTGGAACTGCTCATAGGTCCCTCCGTAGAGGTTGTTCGCCGAGACTACCTCGTCGCCCATGCGGGTGATGTTGAGTATAGCGAAGGCCTGGGCTGCCTGTCCGGAGGAGACGGCGAGCGCCCCGCTCCCGCCCTCGATCGCGGCGATGCGCCTCTCGAACACGTCGGTCGTCGGGTTCATGATCCGGGTGTAGATGTTCCCGAACTCCTTCAGCGCGAAGAGGTTCGCGGCGTGGTCAGTGCTCTTGAACACGTAAGAAGTCGTCTGGTAGATTGGTACGGCCCGGGCGCCCGTCGCGGGGTCCGGCGATTCCTGGCCTGCGTGGAGAGCCTTTGTGCTCAGCCCTTTGTAAGACATGGGTGCCCTGAAATTCTCACCATATATAAGATTGAGTTGTCAATTATGCTTTAACGAATATCAGCACGGAAGACTTACGGACGGGCGAAGCCTCGGCCTCCTGCGACGGCGAGCATTGGATAGACTTGGACCGGAGGACTACCAGAGCAACAGGCACATCCGGAAGCTCCTCACCCTCGCTCGGGCCACCAAGGGGGACGTGTTCTACGACCTGGGATGCGGACGAGGCCAGCTCTGCGTAGTCGCGGTAAAAGAGTTCGGGGTGAAGAAGGCCGTCGGGATTGAGATGCATGCAGGGAGGGCCA
>Ga0307374_10005244_pt1 | contig 21073 bp, 25 predicted proteins | sample OX3MG_FD_202532 | JGI IMG/M metagenome (GOLD analysis project Ga0307374, IMG submission 202532) | Soil microbial communities from Risofladan, Vaasa, Finland - OX-3 | ecosystem: Environmental > Terrestrial > Soil > Coastal area > Acid sulfate soil | place: Finland: Risofladan, Vaasa | collected...
ACGTAGGGGTGAAAGCCCGGTGATGCGAAAGTATCACGCCGGGTTTGGGAGGGAGGGCGTGTGTTTCCTGCCCGAAGCAATTCGGGCGTGGCAGCACGCTCTTACCTCAGACGGTGAGGGAGTTCGTCTGCAGGACCCAGAACGACGCGAAGGCGGAGGCGGAAAACCAGGTTCGGCCCGTTAAGAGCGGGCCGCCCCTCAGGAGGCCATGACAGACAGAGGGGCCGGGAAGCAGAGGCGAAAGAGAATGGAGACACCATACTCGCGCATCACCGAGATCAAGGAGGCCATGACCCAGGAGGGGGCGAACGACCTGCTCAAGCAGGGCTTCATCCTCGTGAAGGTCATGGAGAGGTACACCAACGACCCCGACAAGCAGACCAGCAGCATCGTCTACGTCCTCGGAAGGCAAAAGTCCAACGGCCAAAGTCAGCCCGCGCCCGAGCAGGATGGGCATCCTTCCAGCGGCCAGCCCACGGGGCAGAGCATCCACCCTGCCATCCTCGAAAAACTCCCCTGGAAGGAGTACAGCAACGGAGGTGGGGAGTGGGTCTTCTACATGGACAGGGACGAGAAGCTGCTCGCGGAGCTGGCGAGCGCCCGCGAACTCATCGAGAGGCTGAAGAAGGGGGAGGAGCTCACCGCGGGCGGCTACACCTACAGGATCAAGGACAAGTTCCTGAAGAGGTTCCAGGCCCGTGGGGCGCAGCAGTAGGGCAGGGGGTGATCTCTCGTGGCAGACAACGACGCGCTAGCGCAAGCTGTCGAACTGGCCACTGCGGCGGTGGCGATGGCCTCGCCCCAAGCCTCCTGGAGGGAACGGGCGAACTCAGAACTCGAGAAGATAGTGCGACTCTTCTCCTCGAAGGAGCTGCCTGACCTGTGCGCGAAGGCCCTCATCAACGCTTCCGCCAAACCCTCCTCGAAGTGGTCGCTCGGCAACCAGCTCCTGATGCTCCTGGCTGGGACCTCCGATGCCCGGGGCTTCCGGCAGTGGAACGACGTGGGAAGGTGGGTCGCGAGGGACAAGAAGGCGGTCTGGATTCTGGGGCCTGTCAGGAAGACAATCAAGAAGGAACCGCCTGACGAGGGCGAGCAGGGCGCGGAAGGGTCCAGGGAGGTTCTCATAGGCTTCAAGGCGATTCCCGTATTCAGATACGAGGATACTTGCGGCCAGGAACTCCCCGTCTACGAGCCGAGGAACCCTCCTCCCCTCCTGGACGTCGCCGAGAGGTTCGGCATGAAGGTCCAGTACGCGCGACTCGCCCCGGGCATGTACGGAGCCACCGACCACACGAACAAGACCATCGTCCTGGCTTCCGAAGACTGGGACGTCTTCTACCACGAGCTCGGGCACGCAGTCCATCGGACCTTCGAACCCAAGAGCGCCCACGGGCAGGAGTCGGAGGCCGAGACGATAGCGCAGCTCGTGGCAGCCACCCTCGCCAGGCTCTACGGGAGGCCTGCGGACAGCTTCAGCTGGAGCTACATCTCCATGTACGCCCGGTCCAACAACCCCCAGATGGTCGGAAGGCTGTGCATGCGGGTCCTAGACAGGACCAAGAAGGTACTCGACCTAATCTACCCGGCGCCGACCGCATAGAACCTAGGCCCGAATTGGCAGCGCCTCGCAAAGACGAGGCCTGCCTTCCCCTCTCTTCGCCTTGCGGATATGATTCACTCCTGTCTCAAATTATTTTTTGGACCGTTTCAGGCGATCCGCCGGCGTCGTCGCCTATAGGCAAGGGCTACGAACGCTTGCTCAGGCTGTCATCCTTCTCCGCCTCTGAAGCCAGACCTACCATCAGCGAGCCATAGAATTCTTGGTTGCCTCCGGCATCACGGCGCCCTCAACGGGAAGTCAAGCCGCGCGCTGAACGGCGCGTCCCTTCGCTAAGTCGCCGCCGTTAGGATTAGGCCGCTAGGGCTAGGTCTAGGATCAGAACGAGCAGGGCCACCGCCAAAGTTCTGTAGCGCCTGGCTTGCATCACGGCCTCACCTTCTTCGTAGAGACCATGGATGATGTAGGCTCCTACGACGACAGTGACTACCCCCACGGGGAGAATCGTCCCCAGAGATACTTGGATAACGGCGACTGTCATTACGCCGAGGAATGTCCCCGCCAGAATTTCGGGAGACTTCCTGACGACATACCAAAGCCCGTCGAAGAGGTCCTCCAGCTCGTCGAACGGATTACTATGTCTTCGGGTCATTTCTTTGCGGTTAGGATGTCTCTTCCTGTGCGGTTCCTCTTGAACATTTTGTCCAAACCGCGACGTCGGAGGCCGCCCCGGATGGACGACCTCTTTCCTCCTCGCTTTCTGCCAGCCGACCAGATTTCATAGAATCGCCACTCTTTGAGTGTTGCCGCTCACCGCATCCGAAAGATACGCGTATCTTTTGCCTTTGTCTTCCTTTGACTTTACCTCTCCGAAGCGTTGGAGTTCGAATATCGTCAACAGTGGTATATCCTCCTCTGCCAGCTTCTCGATGGGGTGATTGCTGACCAGGATAGGGGCTATTCCAAACTCGGTGCCCCCGCCGACTAGTTTTTCGGCCCAGTCTCGCCCCACCATTGCCTTGAAGGCGTCTAGATTGTTTCGAATCCAAAGCCCTCGGTACTTGAGATCCGTCTGGGTCTTCGAAAGGAGGTTCGCCAGCTTCGTCTCCTTTCCCTTAGACAGCCTCCTTTCCTTGCACTCGAGCAAGTAGAGATACTCATTCTTCCTCGCAAGAATGTCGATGTCGGTGCCGATTTTGATGCGGTTCCACAACCTCATGCTGACGTCATCAGGAAGATATTTGATTCGAAGCTCGAGACTTCCAGGATACACAGCGAATCCTTGCGATGATAGAATCTTCCGACACTTTTCCTCGAACTTCTTCCCGAGCTGGTCGCTATATCTGGGGTCAGAGAAATGGTTTTCGAGCTGTAGATCGATGGCCCCAATTACTCCTGTCAAGCTGAAATAGCACTGAGAAACAATCATCACGATTGGAGCGAGGACATACTTCTGGCCAGACCTCCAGGTCAGCGAAGCAATGATTTTGTCGACAACGGAGTTTGAGAGACCGGTGGATGATTTGAGTTTCTTGGCCAGCTTGAATTTGTTACCGATGTAGACTGTGTGCTCCGTCGTCCCTCTACTCATTGACATGAGGGATTCAACGGCCGTGGAGAGCTGCGAAACTTGGTAGCCGTGTCTCAACGCAAAGGATCCTCGAAGCCCGTGAAGAGGCAGAAGGCCTTTGTGGCCTCCCGCTGTTCCCTAAGAAGGGCGTTCCAATTCTCCTTGCTCCCAATGCCCAAGTCAAGGGTCAGCATTCCATCAGCGCTCGCCTGTCGAGTTTCAGACGCCCAGCCCGAAACTGAGTGGTCCGAATCGAGAATGCCTCTTGCGGTGCGGTTTCTGAGCTCCGCCATTTTTTCGAGCGTCAAGTCCGCTGGAAAGTTTACCATGGGAACCGGCTGGCCGTCCACGAGTGTCAGCGACAGATTCAGCCTCACGGCTGTGCGAGCCGCATGTGTTCTCCTCAGGGCCAGAGTCAGGCGGAAAACGTCCGACACGGAGTCCTCGACCAGAGGGTCTCCACGATAATCAACAACAATCGCAAACCCAACCCTGACCGTAGGGGCCAACTCTGGATCCGCGGCGAATATCAGGTCATCCGGGCCTATCACACATTTCTTCCGCATCATCTCGACGAGGGCCTCGGAAGAAGACTCTCCAATTCCGACCCTGATTCGGGGAAGGTATCTGAAGGGGCGATCACATACACGACTGTACTCCAAAACTATGTCAAGAGCTTCGTAGACCAGAACCAACTGCTCGGTGAGCTGTTCGTGGACAGCAAACTGCTCCTGCAGCGTAGTCTCCGGATGCCTCATATTGGGGAGAATCAGCGGCCGCAACACTTTCTGACCGACTGAATCTAGGGCATCGTTCAGACACAAGAGGGCAAGAATCGAGTTCCGCCGATCCATTTTCTCCGCCATCTCTTTGGAGGCCCTTTCGAAAACCGGAATCAGTCGCCCCGCCTCATCCTTTTCGAGAACCCTCATTTCTTGTTGCGTCACGCCGCTGGTTTGATATCACCTTTGGCCGATGTATACACCTTAGAGACTACCGATCGGACGAGAAAGCATCTGGGTCGACGCAAAATCTGCACATCGTCATTGTTGAAGACCGGAAATACAACAACGGGTCAAATTGCAGAGGGAGGGGACGGAGGCATGCGCTCGAGCTTTCGCCCCGACTCTGGCCTTCCATCGCGCACATGCGCATGGGATGTCCTCCCCTGTCCGCGACCCTCACAGAGATATCATCCTGAAAGGAATATCTGCTTGCAATGACCTCTACCGCATACTATGCCGTCGAGGCGTCGCGAACGCACACTAATCCTGAACTAGACGACTTCCTGAAAGGCCGAGAGAGCGAGTTGAACAGAGCAATCCTGCGCGTCCTGGCGGCCAAGCCCGGGCTCAACATCTACGGGATTACGGCCCAAGTCAGCAACTCTGATTTCGGGCCTGTCGGCTACCCGACCATTTATCGCCGCGTCATGGACCTGTTCGAGAACCCGTTCTGGTGGTTGCACGTAAGGGGGTACGTCCGTGGGAGCAAGAATCCCAACATGAGCTCCAAGCTGTTCGGACTCTCCCTTCACGCCGTGCTGGCTGCGGTCGCCCTCTATTACGACGATCCAGTGATGGTCTCTGACCTGAAGAAGAACTACGACCTCTACTTTCCCATCTACTTCGCGAACAGAGTGAAGCATCCTCTCGCGGACTCCTGGTTGATCGAGGGGATAGGAGCTTCATTCAAGTCAGACCGACTTTCGATAAACATGTCCTGGGACTTCTTCCTGATCAATGCCATCGGCCAGCTCGCAAGGAGGCGAAGGGTACTCGAGAAGGCGGGAGAGGACGTGAAGGGCCTGGGAATCACCGAGGACTTACTCATGCAGTTTTGGAGCGAAACGGCCAGCCTCGATCAATCAGGCTGGGACAAGGTGACTCGCTTGCTCGACCCCAAGATTGGGAGCATGAAGCATGCGATTGAGCTGCTAAAGCCTCCAGGTCCTTGAGGACTGGTTAGTTGCGCGGCTAGCCGAACTTGTACTGAAGGGTTCCCTGCTGCCCATCGGCGAAGTCAACCGTGAGGGTGAAGCTCTCACCGGACGTGGGATAAGTCGCAAAGTGAGGGAATCCTGTAAACTTCAGCTCCATCGCGGAGACACTCGCCGCGGTACACGACCCCGAGGGGGTCAGCGTTACAGTTCCACCTGCGGTGGAGACAGTGACGTTTTGGACCGCGACGGGAATGTCGCCTTGATTGATCACGTTGACGTCGACTCCTGGCTCCGCCTCCGATCCCAGTATCGGAGCGCAGGTGAAGGTCGATGCCGTCGCTGAGGCGTTGAAGTTCGAGGCCTTAAAGTCGGTTGACTGGACGTAGCCCTTGAACGGACCCGAGGCCGACAGGACTTGGCTTGTCGCGACACCCTGAGCTCCCGTTGTTCCCGACTTTAGCCAGAAGTAGTACGTGCCGTAGTAGTTGACGTCAACCCCAACTAGGTAGTACGCACCTGAAGCGACTCCCGTAGTGACGGTCGAGAAGCTCGTTGAAAGCTGGACTTCGGGCGAACCACCTATGATGTTGGGACAGCCTGCGGCGCAGTTTGATTGCCGGTTAGATACGGTGACGAGTGAGCTCTGAGTCGGGACGTCGTAGGTATACGTGGTGTGGTTGTAAAGGGTAGCCGTGACTCCGAATGCGGGCAGTTCGTTGAACAGAAGGGTCATGCTCATTGTACCTGTGAGATTACTGTAGATTACCACGCTGGCCGATTCTACTTCCTGCAGAGCGATGGACTGGTACTCTGCGTTCCCCGGATATTGGCTGTTCATAGGGAATGATCCGGTGGCGATTGCGGGCACGTTTAGGTTCACATTGCCCCCGCTAGCCATGGTTGCCTGGACTTGGAAGAAGTAGGATTGGCCTGGGATGGGCGTGCCCCAGCATTCGGACTCTGATGAGCAGAAAAACTGGGGTATGGTCAGATTCTCGATGTAAGTTGCTCCAGAGGGGAGGTCGAAAGTGTTGGGCTGGAGTCCCGTGCTCAAAGATCGGCAGTCGGAATAGTCGGGGGAGCAGACGTTCATGAGCTGTATTGTCTTCGTTGAACTTCCAGCATTGTTCAGGAGGTCCAAGGAGAGAATGTCGCCGGTCTCGAGGGTGGCAGAAGTCACTTCGAGCGAGCTCGAGGAACCCCCCTGAGGTCCCGAACCAAGGCCCGGGATGCTGGGTGTCTTGAGATTAGGAACCTTTCCGCCCTCGTAAAGGTAGAGACCTCCGCCGACCAACAATAACAGAATGACAACTGCGACCGCCTTGCCAGCCGCCAACCCTTGGCCTATTGAAGGACTTTTACTTAATGATGGCGACCCGTTCAACCAAGTCGCCTTTTCTCCGTTCCACAGTGCGCCCACGACTATCGCCTAGCATTGACCAGTGCTGGAACGGTATTCCACAGTGCGAAATACATCGGAAAACATCGGCAGTTTGAGGCCAGCACCCTGATACTCAGGCCCAAGAACAACCGCCCAAAGTCTGGGTTGATGAGGTATGATTAGCTATAATCAGATCCAACGAACAAGGGCAAATTTGGACGCAATGAATCCAACCCTTACTCTTGCCCATATCTTAAGCCCATCTAATAGCCCATATCTTAAGCCCATCTAATAGCCCATATCTTAAGCCCATCTAATAGCCCATATCTTAAGCCTATAGCATCCTATAGCCATAAACGCGACAAATACCGCAATACAAGCCCGTTTCAATTTTACTTATCCGTAAAAGGTCGGAATTAGCCTTGGATGGGAATGTTTATTACCCTTAGGACCGCCTGCAAGATTGCCGGGGGAGGCGATATCACCCTGCCGCTCAAAACCACGGGGGCACGCCGGGAGAAAGTAATCCTCCCGGGGCCGGCATCCATTCGTCCTAGACCCCTTTGCGGGGACTGGCAGAGTGCGCGCGAGTCGGCTTAATAATTACTTCCCCTCCCTACGGCGACAAATGGCGAAGGTTGTCCCCTTCCGCGCCAGACACGTTTCCTCCCCTCGAGTCGGTAGTTGCGCACCATGTCAATCTGAAAACCAACATCTAAGCCTCGGTCCAGTATCCAATCTCGAACTGACTTCCTTCCTCAGTTACTTGAAGGGAGAACAACGCAACTACATCGTTCTTCTGCCTGCCAGGTTCCTTCTTGAGTGCCTCGCGTTCCTCTTCCAGCTTCGCATGTCTTTCCTTTTTGGAACCATATGGATGAACCATAAACGAGAGCACAAGACCCTTTGTCAAGAACCTGGCGGTCGCATCATCATCTTTGAGCTTGGCATACTGAATCGCTCCGCTAATCAAGCCCGCCAGTCGCTTTGCGTCTTTTGGTGATAGTTCGGCGAGTATGTTTGCGACTCTTCTTCCCATGAGCTTCCTCGTATTCAGCTCAGGCAGGGTCAACAAGGAGTCCGTCGCCTGACTGATGGCCTCCGTGAACAAAGCCCTCACCGGCTCGGGAAGATTCTTCATCTGTTTTGCAAGTTTTCTGTCTCTTTCCGCTATGGCCACCTCAAGCGTCTTTGAGTTCAGCAGTCGATTCGGATTCTTTAGGATGGCCTTGGTGATGGCTTTCTTCCGCCACTCTGGCAGCGTGCCTTTGAGCGATTCTATTGTCTGTTGGTACAGATATCCTCCAAAGAGCGGATCGTCGACAACCTGAGGAGCGGAGAGGGTCCCCTTGTCTGCGAGGAGAGTGCCTTGCCAACCATACATTCTCGCTGGGTCAATCCCTGTGGCAATCACCATTCCAGGCAGCTTCGTGAAGGCGAAGATTCGCTTGCTTCCTGTGACCAATGCCGATTCAACGCCCCTCATGGTGTACCATTGAGCTCTGTCTGGGAGCTCCTCACCACCCTTCACGTAATCAAGGAGAAGGAGGTGAGTCTCGTAGGGCCAGATTTTGACCTTCCCTCCGAGGAGCCTGAAGCGCCAATCTTTCTCGGCCTTATCCACTTGTCGGAGATACTCTGGAGCCCCTGCCTCAAGAGGTTCGTGGGCCCGTTTGAGCGTTCGCCAACTAAGCGATAGTCCAAAGAGCTCCAATCTCGCATCGAGCTTGAACGACTGAACTCCTTTCTCCTGGAAAGGGAACCAAATAGTCTTCGCAAAGTACGACTCCAACCTTGAGAATATCTGTTCACAGTTCTCGCAGAGGAAGGGCAGCTTGGTGAGATCCTGGACTCGTTGAGAAAGGTCGTCTGACCTTGACAGGAAGCCAGTAGCCGAGGTTTTCTTTAGCCACTTGCCAACGAAGCTCGGCACCATGTGACTTGTGCGGAGTTCGGCGGTCTTGAGACAAAGAGCACATGTCCCGCTTTTTGTTTGTGTCATGGTCAACCTAAGAATCTTCACTACTGTTCTCGTCATGGTGCTCGGTAATACTCAACTCTTTCATTGCTCGATGTTCGTAATTGGAACCTTGGAGAACACTGCACGGGTCTTCTTGAGGAGACCCGAGGGCTGCTCTTTGGCGAACAGCCACGATCCTTTCCTGAGCACCACCGGGTCCTCGGTCGCGATGACGACCATCTTGGTCCGGGCGTAAGGCCAAGCTTCTTCCTTATCTTGAGGGGTATCGTGACAAGCCTATGGTCTGAGACCTTAGACTCACCAAAAGGTCGTCGTCCGGCATCTTTGTCACTTGCGGCCAGATTTTGTGTCTTTAACTGGGTTCGCAAAACTCAGGGCAGTTCAGTTGGAGTGGTGACGACTTTGTAGCTAACTCCGAGTGCGTCTCTGAAATGCTTCTCCCCACAGAAGATTTTTCGCCGTTCATCAGGCCGTAGTTTGTCCAATTCAGTAGTGCTCTTTGTCTCTCTGACCAAGTATAACAATGGTTTGCCAGAGGGATCTCCATGTTCATCCCGGTCCTCCCAGACAATTGCCCAATCAGGATTGTATTCTCCGACAGGGGTTCGAACAGTGAACCAAGATGGCAGCTTGATGTACATTCTAACTTGTTCAATCCTCTCTAAGCCTTCGACGAATTGCTTTTCGGTATCAGAATCATACTCGACATTGTCGTATATTGAGCGGCCCGCAGGGACTACGTAATCTTGCCAGGATTCGAACGAGTCTTTGAAAAGTGACATTTCATACCACTCGTTGATTCTTTCGTACTTGATCCCACTTACTAGATAGTCTGCAAGCTTCTCTCTGATGACCCTTACGACCGCCGACGCGAATTCAAATGGATTGTTCATGGCGGCCTGCTTGTTGTTTGTTAGGGCAAATATCCGCAAAAGTGTCTTTTTTGAAATTCTGACGGGAGGTGTCGTATTCTCCAATAGATAGGTCATCAAGTTGCAGAGGTTTGGAAGTGGGAATCGCCCGGCTAGGTCTACAAACGTCTTCCCTGCGCTCAGTTGAATGGCCTGGAATGAGTCTTCGTCGTTTATGTCAAGCCTTGCTTTTGTGACCACGATTCGGGGCGGCCTAATTTGAAGCGCATCCACGGCTTTGACGCAATCGGTAACGAGTTTCTCACTGTCAATACTAACCGTGTATCGAGTTTTGGCGCTGATCTTCTTCCATAGTTGTCTGAATTCGGGTTTGAGTAAGAACTCTTTTCTAAGGTTGACCGTAACTCGCTTTCTCGCGTTTAGTGGCTTAGGGGGAACTTCGACCCCCTCTCCATATTCTTCTATGATTTCTTGTTGCATTTGACTAACGAACTGCTCATAGCTTTGATTTGCTACGACGGTTAGCAGGTTTACCTGAGAATCGTGAGTGCGTTCGCCTTTTTGGTCTACCGCCAATCTGACTCCCCTTCCCACTTCTTGTCGCTTCTTGATTTCCGAAGTGGTCTGATTTAGCGTGCAAATTTGGAATATGTTGGGGTTATCCCATCCCTCACGTAGAGCCGAATGAGAGAATATGAAAGCGACCTTCGTGTCAAAAGAAAGTAAGCGCTCCTTATCTCTCATTATGAGATCGTATGCTTCTTCGTCCTTCTTCGATTCTCCTGAGCTATTCTCATAGAAGGTTTGCCCCTTGATTCGGGTGGCGGCAAAGTAGCTCGCTTGCACATCATCGGAAGTCAGGTCTTTCCATTCAGGATGATTCCCTTTCAGATTATCGAAGGTGCTTAGAAACAATCTTCTTACTACCCCGTTCTCTGATGCGAAGTTTTCTACCCTATCGATGAAAAACAGGGATAGGACTTTGATGCCTAGGTCCTTGAAACGGCGCTGCTTTCGGAAGTGCTCTTCGATTGTATACCGAATCTGAGCTTCAAAAATGGCTTCCTTATCCGCGCCGCGCGATTCTCCTACATGAAGTTCTATGCCGTTTCCGAATATGATTCTCCCGGATCCAGGATTTATCTCATCTACAAGAAATGGTTCGTACTCTGGCAGGTTGGTCTTTTCAGCAAGATTATCGCCGAATCTTACCGTCAAGCTTGCTTGCTTGACCGTTCCTCCTTTCATCAACTTGTTTGCCGTTAGGGATGCACTGACTGCGTTCTTCTTTGTCGTGATTCCGTCAAGACGAATGAAGACTTGGTTGATGTCATCCTCCTTGATTACTGATGCGACCTCAATTTTCTTAACGAGTCCTTGGCGATACGCATCAGCTGGCGTTAGACGGTAAACTAGATTGTATGGAACTCTGTGGGTGGCGCTGTATCTGAGAGCTAGAAGCGGATTCAAAGCCGCCAGCGCTGCCACGCTCTTCTCGCTCTCCATGTTCTGCGGTTCATCTAGGATTAGTATCGGCCTGGAAGCCTGAACCATGTGAATCGGAACAATCCCCTGAAGATGATCGGTGGGCCTTCGAATTACGTTCCCCTTCCCACCTTCCGTCATGGACTTGTTGAACGAATCGAGTGTCATGACCATGAACTCCAGGTTTGTTGATGATGAGAATTGTCGTAATTGCGTGAGATTGGATGAATCATATGAGCCGAATCTATATGGGACGTTATCATAAATTCCCCGGAAGTGCGTTCTTGTGATTGAGAATGTGTTCAAGACGCCTTCTTTGATTGCGAGTGAAGGTACAACAATCACGAAACGGCGAAATCCATAGCGTTTGTTGAGTTCAAGGGCCGACCGAATGTACACGTATGTCTTCCCAGTCCCCGTTTCCATTTCTACGGAGAAATTCGGGAACCTGGCTGTCGAATCTCCTTCAGCCGTATCGATTTTCTGTTCAATGAATTCCAGTTGGGAACTCGGTTTGATGCCATTTGATTGTTGGACCGCCTTGAGGTTATCCAGGAGCTCTTCCTGGGTGATGTCAAGCCGATTAGGAGACGTTACAAAGCCTAGGCGTTCAGCATAGTGGAGGTCAGTCTCCAGTTTTCCTTGACCGTCGAATAGGCTAGCAATTGCTTCGACTGCCTTGATTTGGAATTCTTGGGAACCATCGAATTTCAGCTCCATGCAGCTCACCTACAGTGTCTTGAACCTACATTGGAGAGCCAGATTTGCGGCCGTGGAGTCATCTATCGCGATATCTCGGCACACAAATAGCTGGTCGGTGGAGACGTCGAGATTCTTGACTGTGGAAGGTAGAATCTTCTCATCAAGACAAATCAATATTGACAGGTTACTTTCAGGATCGCTGACTCTGAATATCTTGTTGTCTTTGTACTTCTTCTCAACGTCGATTCTGCTCGCAAGGCTCAAACCTTCCTTGACTGCAACTTCGTAGATTACATTGAGTGGTTTCCAGCCAGCCACAAGAGAATCTAGATGAGCCTCCATCTCAGCCCTGTACTTTTCTGTTGACTTTTCTTCAACGCCACTCCAAGGTTTGTAGTTTGATATTGAAAGCTTGAAGACCCTGAACCCCGCATCTCGGGAATCTGAACTCGGGAGCCTTGCCTTCGATTCACTCTCGATTCTCCTAATGGCTCTTCTTATTCTCTCCTTTCCAACGTCAGCAATTGTGAGCAGGCCTGCCTTGATGGCTCTTGTCTCTTTCTTGTCCAGCTTTTCGGGAAGTTGTACCATAATGAAAGTGCGCTTTCCCCCATCTTCCAGATTCATTTCAAGAACAGCTTGTGCCGTTGTACACGATCCCGCAAAGAAATCAAGGACTATTGCATCGGTATCATCTGCACTTGTGGCCAGCTCTAGCATTCGGCGAATGAGGCGGGTTGGCTTCGGTGTATCAAAGCCTCCTTCCGGCATGATGTCTTGGAATTCTCCTGTAGCCTCCTGAGTGTGACCCACCTCGTCGTAGAGCCAGATCGAACGAGGAACAATGTTGCCTGCCTCTGACAGAAATAGCTTCAGCCGTGGTGCTTCCGACTTCCCATCTTTGCCCCAATAAATTAGGTTCTCCCGAGCGTGTTCAGCATACTGTTCCCTTGAATACTTCCAGACTGACGTTTCTTCTGGCCAGATTTTCTTTCCCGTGTTTGGATTGACCATTGGATAGTAGAGATTCGGACGTTCCTCCTTGGACTTGCCGCAAGTATAGGTCTCGGAGTTCCAGGGACCGCGAGAATCATTGTCAGGATTCTTGTAGTATTGTTCCTGCTCTTTGCTACGCTTGAGCCTATTTGGTCTCCAAATCGACTTGGAACGAGCATAGACTAGCACATAGTCGTGGTCGCTACTGAACCACTTGGCGTCGTTTGCGGGAGACACCTTCTTTTGCCACGCTACGCACGCCACAAAATTTTCTTCGCCAAAGACCTCGTTCATAACAAGTCTCAGATTAGCAATCTCGTTGTCGTCAATTGAGACGAAAATTACACCGTCCTCTCTCAAGAGTTGCCTGGCGAGGAAAAGCCTCGGATACATCATTGACAGCCACGCCGAGTGGAATCGACCACTGGTCTCGGGGTTAGATGTGAGAATCGCCCCCTCCGCGTTCTTTTGTCCCGTGATTACCAGATAGGTTTGGAGAGGGTCAGCATAATTGTCCGGATAAACGAAATCCTTTCCAGTGTTATAGGGGGGATCAATATAGATCATTTTGACCCTGTTGAAATACGGCTTGTAGAGTAACTTCAGTGCTTCAAGATTGTCTCCTTCAATGAAGATATTTCCGGTCATATCGAAATCGATTGACTCGTCCTCTGCGGGTACAAGCGTGGCTAGCGTTGGAATCTGAATAATTTGCGCAGCATTTCTTTTTCCAGCCCAAGAAAACGTGAATCTATCAGGCCGAGTATCAACTGAATCTCCAAGCGTTGTACGCAGCTTTCCGAAGTCAATCTTACCCTCTGAAAAGATATTTGGGAACATAGTCCGGAGTTTTGCTATATCCTCGGAGAGCAAATCTGGGACCTCTATCGCCACTTTCTCCCTTGCCGGTGGTCGGTTCTTACGACTCAAGAATCAGACGACGTTTGGTGCTAAGAGACCGAATATAACCGCTACTTCCGACCTGACGGAACAAGCGTGATGTCGCTGAGTCGCAATCGCTTCTCTTAGTTGCTCCAAACCCTCTTAGATGTTTTGGTAGAGACTCGATTTCACTTAGGGGGCCTTCCGAACACCCCATAAGCCAATTTGGTTCATGCATAGCTTGAACATGTTGAACCTTGACAAACAAGACCAAGGCGAAGGAAAGTAACCTCGACATCGTATCTTATCCTATATCTTTATATCCTGTCATATCTTATCCTAAATGCATGACATCAAAAGCTCGTATGAAGGAGTACGGCGGGCCCAACAACACCGGTGAAGAAGGAAAGGACATCGGAGAATACGAAGAGTGCCAGTTCTGCGGTGCTCTCTACGAGGTGGCGAACTTTGACGGAAACAGCATCAGCATGCTGAACGACCACATCAAGACTACCCACGATAAGGTACGTGTTCGAAAAGGTTCCAACTATCGGTGGATAGATCGAGAAGAGGTCCTCAGAAAACTGGGAGAACAATCTGGACCCTAGCCTTTGCGGGGCTCAATTCCCTGTGTTTCTATCATAGAATTTGGTGATTCCACCGACATGCCTAAGACACTCTCTACTGTTCGTGAATCCATGGGCGATTGCTACTTTGTCATCAAAAGGAAGGTCATAGTTTTACCGAGTGAGATGCTTGGAGACATACTGGATCCCACGAACCGAAAAGTTCGAGTGCAGAAGCCGAGAGGTATCAAGGGGACAACTACAGAAGACATGATGATGGAATTAGGCGAGTACGTCGATTGTGGGCGAGGAATCTTCTTCTATGAGGAAGATCTCTACGACGTTGACGGACTCAAGAAGGCTCTTCATGGGGCAGTAGAAAGCCTGGACAAACAACCCGCTATCAGGAAACGCTCGGAAATGCTCCTCGCACACAAGAAGCGAGCCTTAGGGAAGCGGTCGTGGACGCTTTAGGACCATGAAAAAGCGTGAGAGAAATTAAGCCTAATTACATCCACTGCAATATTCGCATCTTCCTTCTTCGCTTTTGACAGTCGAGTCTCAACTGCTGGCCTCTCCTTCCGACTCCCAAATCCCAACAATATGCTTATTTGCGTTCATTCATTTGGTGACCACGTTCGCACTGTATGCCTCGGAAGAAACTCGTGGGAGCGACTCTCGTGGAGGAGATAAGCAGTGGAAAGGTGATACGACAAAAGTTCAAGGTGCCGTCTCGTTCGAGTCGGAGAGTATACATCGTAACACGTGTTGGCAAAAAGTGGTCATGCACGGACCCGGGATGGATAAATAGAGAAGGTCCGAAACAAGATTGCCCGCACATCGAAGGCATCAAGAAGCAGCTAGACCAGCCGCCTAGCCCCAACAATGAACACCCGTATAGAGGCCCGGATGGTAGGGACCCGGATACCGGACGATATGTAGCCAAGGAAGCGTGATTTTGACGCCAAAAAGAAGGCCGAGGTGGGTCTTCCAAGCAGTTTATGTCGATACTGAGCACTCAACAAAGACTTATCTTTCAAAACAACTCCGAGAGGTGCTGAAGCGTGCCCCCGATCGGAGAGTTGTGCATTGGGGTCTAGCGACACATCGGAAGGAAGTTCTGAAGAAGCCCTTCGTGATGAAGGGAGGCGATTTGGTGCTTCTGTTTCAAGGGGCGACTCCTGGCAGCATTAGAGGGTTCTATGGACTCGCAGAAATAGTAAACCTGAAGGAAAAATGCCAAGCGAGTTATGGAGGAAGAGGAAAGCACTCTCGCAAAGGTGTCGACCTAAGATATCTTGTTCGCTACCGCCCGCATGTTCGCGCCAACTCCATAGACGTTGAGAGTTTTGAGCACCCTAACTTAGAAGCACTTATTCACGGCCCGATGGGAAATGGCCTGCCTTGGGGGGCCACCTTTGGTATAACCAACAGCGATTGGCGCAGGCTTTCTCCATACATTCCAAGTGAGACTGCTTGAACTTTGCGACAAATTTCAGTAAAGGCCGGATAGCGCCTCCTCGCTTTGAACTGCCGCCCGTCGGCCTGGTTCCGGCCCCACTCAGCTTGGCCAGGGACTCGCCCCTTGCAAGGGGCAGAAACTCCCGGTCCGCTTGTTGCCGCCTCATGAATTAAAGCCATATCTTTAGCATGACAAAGATTAGAAATGGCCGAGCCTCAAGATATGGATATTCAAGCCTCCCCTATTCTCATGAAAGGAAATGGCGTCGATCTGGAGAGAGCAGTCTCCAGCTGCTTCCGCTCACTGGGCTTCCGCGTGTTGGCAGGCACGTCTAACGCTCACGATCTCCTAGCGACAAGCCCCACTCGGCGGTTCAAGATGCACAGCGATTTGTTTCAGAAGGAAATCTACATGAATGAGAGGACTGTCTGTGTGGTTGAGATAACAGGAAGTACGGGAAATATAGAGCTAGGCAAGGTTAGACAATTGGCCGATTGGGTCGACCTTCAGATTGAGCAAAGCCCGACCGATAGAGTGAAAGTCGATAATGCATTGAGAACAGGAAAGCTCGAGTCTTTAGTATTCCAGCAGTTGAAAGGATTGTTGGTCAGCAATTGGAATATGAGCAAGCCGATTGAGCAAAGGTCCAAGACACCATACAGCAAACAATGTATTGAGTTCGCAAAGCGACATAATTTCAACCTCCTGCTTTCGCCGGACCTTCGCTATGCTCTCGAGGAGATATCTGAAGGACTAAAGACGCAGAGGAAAGTGCAGGATTTGATGGTTGGCAAATCAGGTTTTACAGTCATTTCTGAAAAAATGAAGACACTTCTCTCAAGTCAAAGTTCCTAGCCAAATAACTTGGCCGCAAAAAAGCAATTCTCACGTCGCCATTTGAACTCTGCACTTTACGGGCACGCTCTCCATAATGGGAGCAGATCCTATCTTCGTCGATTCTTGTCAAGTCATCGTGCAACAGGCTGGGCTTGAGTTTCTTCGTGGAGCATAAATACTGAAATCAAGTGGAATGCACGACATAAGATGTACCGCCAAACGGTAGGTTCTCAAACCGAAGGCTTGGAAAGCAGCGCGGAGTCTGGATTTGAATCCCACAACCTGGGGCGGACCTTTTCCGCCCCGAAGTTATGTTCGACGCGTCTCGGCCATAGTCCTCCTTTTGTTCCAACGTTATGCGCTCTGAATGAACTAGGCGTTTCTGCGGCGGCCGGCGTGCTTTAGTGATGGAGAGAATCCCAGCGGCTTCCAGCCGATGGTCTACTAGGTCCTTATCAGTCTAGATCTCACATACAATCGCGGGGCCGCTTCGCGGCCTCCTGGTCGGCGCCGAGCAGGAGGTGTATTGGCAAAATGCAGCTGGTCAGCGTCGGCTCTAGTCGCGGGGAGTCAAACTTCCATTTGATCTTCACGCCCAAGTACAGGCGGGACGTGTTCAGGGATGACGAGGTGAGAAGGATGTGTCTGGAGAGCTTCGCACGGACGTGCTACGAGCTCTCGATAAAGATGGAGGCGTGCGAGTTCGGGCCGGATCACGTCCACCTCTTCGTCAGTCGCTGCAAGAACTACTCCGTCCCGTACATGGTCCAGAGGTTCAAGGGGGCGTCCGCTCACAGGATACGGCACGAGCTGTGGGAGAGGGTGAGGGGGAAGTTGTGGGGCGATTCGTTCTGGAGCGACGGCTACTTCTACAGGTCGGTGGGCTCCACCACGGCGGAGGCAGTCCGGTACTACGTGGAGAATAGCCAAGGGAAGCACTGGACGCGATACGACGATTACGAGACCAGGACGCAGGTGAAGGAGGCGCAGGCGAGGCTGACGGATTTCTAGTCAGACCCTTCGGCCTTCAGGCCGAGGTAGTTCAGCTAGCTTTCTGATTTGGTGAAGCCAGATTGCCTAGCTTCCGATGTAGCATCCGAACCCCGTAGTCCCTCTCAAACACAAGGTCACCGCGCGGTGGGAGCCGTCGATTATCCTGTACATCCTATTCTCGTTTAGGACCAAAAGGTTCTGATGGCGCACTGCTCGACCGTCGTCTCGGAATTCTGCCAAGGCCGCCTCAGAGGAATACGCTTTCACGAGGTCGGCGAACTGAGCCAACTCCCAACTCGCTTTCTTCAGGTACGGTTTCACTTTTTCATTGATCTGGGGTAGGTGCAAAGATGATGCTGGCAGCACCTCGAAAGCCCAAGAGTATGGTGACTTGTACAACCTTCGATAGATTTCATTGCCGCGCTCCATTGAGAGTTGCTCAACTTCTCGTCTCACCTTATCCTCAGGAAGGGCATCAATCCCTCGGTCGAAGTCTTCCTGTTCTTGTGTGCTCTTGAGCCAGACCTGCTCCTTCTTGCCCCGCTCACTCTTCAAGTAATATCTCGCGACGGCATCGAGTTCCACCACGATGTCAAATCCCACTGGTTATCTCGGCCTTGTTGGCGCATATATATCGAGAATTCGTGACAATAGCATGCACAGAAGCGGACCGCCCGGAAAAACACTAGACGCTGCCGACGGACAGATGACCACGCGGCAGTCAACGGAGCGCTTTGGCTTGGCCTTTCTCTGTTGAGAGCAATGCTAGCATGTCTTCAAGGAATAAGAGATATTTGCCGACCGCCATGACATGCAAACTGGCCCAGTCGGGGGGAAAAGATAGGCCCCAACTCATCACCACCGAGATGAATTCGGCGTCATCTGGGTGAACTGGAAGTTTTTTGTTTCGTAGACCGCGTATCTGCCTCAGAGTTTTTGTTATCTTCTCAATCTCCTCCTTTGGCTGGCGCTGTTCCTGTAGCCACTTTTCAAGTTCGCCAATTGACTGAACTGCAAGGTTCTTCTCCTGGCGCGTTGCGCTTGGCACAGTCATTTCATCGATGAGAAGGCCTAGGCTAAGAATCCCATTTGTGAAATCCTCTTCCGTCACAACCTGATGCGCAAGTGTCCAGATGGGCGCCTCTTGTTGATTGAACAGAGATAGCTTGTATGCCTTCATGGTGATTTGGTTGATTTCTCTTCGTGCTTGGACTATTCTGCCCACCAGATCAAAGAGGCCTCTCTGAAACTCGGGCGATTGACTGGATATTTGTTGCTGGACCTTCAGAACCTCTTCCTGGTTCAGGACTTTTATTCCGTTCTTCGCAATGTGAGCGACGTATACCGGTCCACCCACGCTAGGATCCAAACTCATGGCTTGTTTGATTGCGTAAACTGCCCAATTGGTTCCCTCCTTGAGTGAAGAATCTCTTTTGTAAAGTTGCTTCAGAATGTATTCACCATAACTCTCGCTACTCCCAAAACATCCGTAATCGTAGGTCTGCTCTGACGTCCCATCCTCGACGCTAAATATCCCGTCCGAAGAGGCGCAGACCAAGTAGAAACTCGTATCGCCTCTATCTTCATCCAAAACATCCAGTCGCTCTTTGTATCTCTTCAGGTAGCTGAACGAGACGTCTTCACATAAATCGATAAAGGCCCTGGTCGTGTCAACCCTAGCCTTTCCGAATTGCACCTTCACTTCGTCGACCACTCTGTCAGCGCCCCCGGTCCAGCCAACTGTGGCGATGCAGAATCTGTTATCGATGGGGAGAATCTTTCCACCTGAGTCTCTCATGAGGGGCGCGTCCCCATAGGTGGCTCTGCTGTCTGCTGCGATGACCATGCCGTCCTTGCTCTGCACGCAGACTACTAACGTCAACTCTCCGATTCGACTCTCAGTAGCATTAAAGGCTTACCGGGCGAACATGGCCTTGTGACTGGCGACGCTTACTTCGGGCTCTCTCCTCTTGAAGTTTGGCACCTTGCGGCGCTTGGGGGGTTCGGAATTAACAGCAAGGAGGAATGTGAAAGAATCCCCGCATCAGGTACGACTCCGCTGCCCCGTAGCCTCTTGGCGCACCAGAAGGGGGTTAAACTAGCTCACCCGGGTTCGAGCCAAGAAAGATTTGAACCTGGTGGAAAATCCTCTAAAATAACGTCGGTCCAATGTCTAGATTTGAACTCTAATAGAGACTAGGCGTTGCCGAACCCGGGGTATAGCTCCTTGTGTTTCTACCGCATGGCATAATAAGCACGCCACGCCTTTCGACAGGGACGAAATTCTTGTGGAACTCTGAAATAAGGGCTAAAACTGATTAAGTTTTAGCTACAACCAGTGCGCTCATGGCAGGGAAGCATTTGTCGCAGACATTATAGAAAACTCTTTGCTCCCCGTCGTCAGGCCCATCAGAAGGCCTTCGGCCGTACATGCTCATTGTGTTGCGATGCTCATGCACCTTTATCAATTCTCCACCCTCTTCACAATTAATCTCTGGCTTTTCCTTTGAAGCCCCAGGCTGATAATTGGTAATTGTCTCCATCTGGTTGAGCCAAGAACTTACCCTATGAGGCGGCTGAGACATGGACACAAATCACACCCTAGATCAAGGCTCCCTTGTGTTATTTAACGATGGTCAGGTCGACCACATCGCCGCATACTTCCGCTGGAGGAAGGCTAAGTCCGGTCTTGGTCATATATACCTAATGCGCCAAGAAGCGAGTCGTGGAGATGCCGATCTATCTCCAACGGATAATAAATGTGGAGTCCTGTGATCGAAACTATACCTTGGGAATAATCGTCTACAAGGTCTCGTCTGGCCGAGACATGGCCTATATCGTTACAGACGATTCAAGGTCAGCAACCCGCAATATGAGACTCACCTCGGCCCGAGTAGTAGTCAGGTCCCTGCAAGGCACGAAGAGTGTCGCCTCGATGATTTTCGCGGTTAAGGAGAGAGAGGGAGAGTCAGTCCCCAAGTACGACTACGAACGATGGGTCAAGGAGATGGACGAGGCAATTGCTCTAATGAAACAGGAGAGCGGGACAATAAAAGAACAACTGCGAGCGATCCGTCAGGAAAAGCGCTAGACGCCCGACTAAGCGCTGCGTCTACCGACTAGACGACCCGGATGTTTCATGATATAACATGCAATAGGCGCTTCTACTTCTCGTTAAACCCTAAATGATCCAATGGACCAATACTGGGACCGATTACAAGCGTTGCGGTGGGCGAAAAACTGTTTCGCCAGTCTTCTAGTTACCGCGGAAGGCGGACGATAGCCTCTGTCTCGTCGAGCTTCGTAACGAATTCGTATCCTCTTCCAATCCAGTCCTTTACTTCTGAGATTGGAACTACGCGCTGGCCTGATGCACTTGCTCCAAGCCTCTCGTTGTTCTTCTGAGCTAGAAGCTCCTGAAGTCTCTCTTGCTCAATCGTGCCCAGATCGATTCCAAGAGAGTTGATCTCCTCCTCGGTCCATCCCGATATCAGAAGGAACTGCCGATTGAATTTCTCTGTAATTCGATCCTCACTCATCGTCGAGCTCTTTCGTGTCGTGAGCAGTTCCGATTCCTTGGCATACGCTCCCCGCATGTCTTCGAGCAACTCAGGAGGTAGCTGGGATTTCCTTGTAGAGTATGTCGCTTCCATGTCGCCGCCGTGCCCGACAAAACACTGCACGTAGGGGTGGGTAATCAGGCCTTTGCTCTCCGCAAGGATCTGCATCGTGTCGAAGTAGCTCCTGAAGATGTAGGGCCTCCAGGGAAGTCCCACCGCTCTCATGCTGACGCGAATGAGATTGCAGAGCTTTGTAGTCCTGATGAATGGCGATACATCAGAT
>Ga0307374_10005245_pt1 | contig 21064 bp, 17 predicted proteins | sample OX3MG_FD_202532 | JGI IMG/M metagenome (GOLD analysis project Ga0307374, IMG submission 202532) | Soil microbial communities from Risofladan, Vaasa, Finland - OX-3 | ecosystem: Environmental > Terrestrial > Soil > Coastal area > Acid sulfate soil | place: Finland: Risofladan, Vaasa | collected...
AAATACGCGCCCATCGCTGCTCGATCCGCCCTCTTGCAAAGACCGGATCGCAGCGTAGCGTCACGTCGCTACGATGTCAAGCGCATCGCTCCTCGGCGCGGAAGCGTCTAGGGGGTGAGCAGTTACGTTTGAATGAAACACGATCGCCGCCCAAGTCCCGCAGGGTTTCGCTCGCGATCAGCGCGTTGACGGCACCGGCGGGTTGGTCTTTGATCTCAAGCGGTTCAGCGCGGATCAGCGCCTGTTCTGCCAGTACTCTCAGGACCCTTACGCGTTCCCGCGGGTTCTCGCCTGGCGCACTGTCCGCCGTCTGCCACCAGTGCAGCGCCATGTCGACCTCGCTGCGAGGCATCGATTCCGAGGCCGCACCTGCTCCCAGGCGGTCCAGACGGAAAAGGTTGCGCGCGACGTCCCGGGCCGGATGGCTGTCCGCAAGCAGAAAGGCGAGCCCGGGCGCGGCTTGCCGGATCTCTTCGACCTCCGCGGAGCTGGGCTCGCCGATTACGATCGGGTCGGCGCTTCCCATTCGACGAAGTGCGTCAGCCGGCAGCCAGCTTGACGCGTCGACACCAAAATTGCGGCGTGCTGTCGCGATGACGGCAAAACCGGGGACGTTCGAAACTTCCCGCACGAGGTCGACGACTGTTCGACGCTCGTCTTCCTTGAAGAAATCCAGGTTGTCGATGAACAGTATGGCGGCGCCGTCGCCGGCGAGATCAGTCAACAGCTCACGCGCGGTGCCGTCGAATCCGATCACGTCGCGCATTGCCGTCCATCCCCTCGGAGTCGTCCTATTCGGGCTGAGGATGAGGACTGGCGCTTCCATTGCCGTCTGATCGGCGAAATGCTTCAGCAGACCGGATTTGCCGACGCCCGCATCCCCACGAATCTCGACGTACCGCCCAACGTCCAACGCTGCATGAATGGCATTCACAAGTTCATGGCGCGTCAGCCTTGCACCACCAACCTGATCGGCCATGTCGTCAAGTGCGTGGCGCGAAGCCTCGGCCAAAGCCGCCCGGGCGGTCGAATAGCGGCGCTCTCCGGCGAACCGGAAACCTTGGCTGCCTAGTTCCGTGATCAGGTCCCCGCGCTTGAGCTCGCCCCCGCTTGCGGCCGATCTCAGGGCGAGTTCGATCAAGGCAGACCAAAGACCCCCGGCTCGAGCGCCGTCATCGGGGTGTAGAGCGCGAACGGCTCTTTCCCTAGCAAGGTCCTCCGATGCGGAGCCCTGTGCCGTGAAGTCGAATACGAGAATCTGCAGCCTGCGTAGCAACCGCCACACGCTGTCATCGTCAATGGGCACGCCCGAGTTCTGAAGGTGCGCTCTGAACGTCTCGACGAACGTGCGCATGTCGTCATTGGCGGAGCCGGGTCGGTTGATCCGGGAAAAGAAGGTTACGGCGTCGCCAAGTTGGCGTGCCCAAGTAAGCACGTCCTGATATGCGCCGTCGATCTTCCGCGAGTTTCGGGCGGTCGCGATGGCCAGCTCATGCCGCGAAGTCCAAAAATCAGAAAGCTGCGAAGCTCGTGCGATCTGCTCGACGACCTTCTGAAAGACCTCATCGGACGGCGTGAAGCTGATCGCGCGCTTGACCTGGATCTCCAGCACTGCCGGGCTGCCGCGTCCGTCGTGCGCGCAAATGATTACATCGTCGAGAGGATGACCCTCAGCGGCTCGCTGGAGTTTGATCGAATCGATCGTGGTTCCGGGCAGTCCCCGCGGTTCGTTGCCTGTCAGCAGCGCGAGTAGGTACGCGGCACTGACTTGTGCCTCGAAGTGACTACCCGCCGGCCCGCTCGCGGCCGGGCTGCTCGCGCTTGCCGCCACGTGAACTCGTTCCCATTATTAGGTGTCGATTTTCTCATGCTGCCGCTAGAAACCAATAGGCTCAGAATCAGAGTGTCCGCTCTCGGTCGGTTACCGGCATCGCTTTACGTCGTAATCAACGACCGCTCAGGCCGAGAAGCAGACCTATAGGGCACTTGATGCGTTCTGCGGCTCCTGTTTCTTAGCATGAAAAAAAGCGGGGGCCGAAGCCCCCGCCAAATAAGCACTTAAGTCTCGGTCGATTTTGTGCTATTCGCCGGACTTCCTCGCTTGCTCCACCTCAAAGTCAGCCTGAACCAACGCGGCGTGCTGCAGGTCGAGCAGCAGCCGTGGCAGCGCACGAGATGGCAGGACCTCCTCTGTAGTCGCTTGCTCGTAACAGGCGATAATGAACGCCTTCGTAGCATCGTCGAGCGCGTAGACGCTCGAGGGCATCATAGAGCCAACGAGCGCGTCCGCTTCGATACGCTTTAGAGCAGCATCCAAGGACTCGCCCAGGGGCCGCGCCGGAAACACGAAGTCGGTCACGGATACTTGGCCCGCCATCAGCTTTACCGCAATGACCGGCACTCCAAGATACCTCGCACATGCAGCTGCGAACTGAGGTGAGATATGGACAACCTTGCGAAGGCCGTTCCTGAGCTGCGCGATGTAACCGTAGGTAATGCCAACCTGGGTGGACATCTCGTGGAGTTGGTGCCCCAGCTCATTCGCCCGGCGCAGTAGTGCCAATAGCAACAGCCCTCCGGGCATTCTCAGTTCCCTCTCTGATGCGACATTCCAAGCTGTGCGCCCGGTTGATTTTGCGCGACGCGAACGCTTCGCGCGCTCAGCTGTGATGTTAACGACACGGTTGGTGCTCATGCTCTCTTGTCCTTTCCTTGTTTGTCCTTGCAGACACGTCGTCTGCACAACGTATAGCAATCGGCCTTTTTGGCGTGATCCGGGCGCGTGATTCCGCGGTCCTGGTGTTCTGGCGATACGGATCGTAACGGCCTAGCCAAGCGGCGCCATTGCATAGAGTGCGCCTTGCGCGCTGGTGGAGGGGCCGTATTGCCGAGCGTGCATGGGCGCAGTCATAAGCACCCTCCCTCGTGCGCTTCACGAGGTCCGCCTGAGAGCGAGCGCATCCTTCAGCTTCGTTTGGAATGGGGTGGAGCAATTGTGGGTAGATCCTGTTAGGGGAACGCTTGGAGATGTGACCCCAATCGGCAGTTTGTCAGGGGATTCCGCCTCTTCGGACAAAAAAAGGGGGCGGAAGTCCGCCCCCTTCGAATCACGCACGCTAGGCTGCCCTGAGGTGCTCCTCCGGTAGCTGCTCGACGTTCCAGACAACCGGGCGACGAGCCGATGTGGAGACTCGAAACCGCAGGGTAACGGGCTTCTCGTCCACGACATCCGTGTCTGTGGCTTCCGCATAGAGGACGCCCGGAATCACCTTTACCTCATACAGCGAGATAAAGCGCGATACCTTGCCGAGCAGAACGACGCTCGGGAATAGCCGACCGAGCACTGCCCGAGCCTCCTCGCCCCACGCGCTCGGCGAAAAGAGCCGACGCAAAAACGCCCGTGGGTCGGCGTGGAGCTGCGCCGTCGCAGCGGCGTGGCGGTCTGTTGTCTTCACACCTGCTTCCATGGACCTCACTCGTTCCGAGAGCCGGTCCTGGCGCGCGCGAGCGCCGAAGTACTCCGCTTCAAGTACCTCGTCGTCGCCGTTCACCGCGGCGAGCATCCGGGCGAACCTGTCGCGCGCCGCTTTGGCCTGATGCAGTTCGGCTTTGACCTTGGCAAGCTCCGCTTCTCGGTCGCCGGAGAGTAGAGACGTGAGAGAGCTCTTGAACCCCGATACCGCCTCTCCTGTCATCACCTGCTCGAGCACGTAGCGCAGGAGCGCTTCGACCCCGGATGCGGAGACGTACGGCGGGCCCTCCTTGAGGGCGTTCGCGCGGTGCGCTTGCTCGCACTGCACACAGTGCAACGCGGTGATGCGCTTCGGCTTGTTCGGCCTAGCCGCCTCGGGCTTCTTGTCGCCTTTCTTCTCGGAACTTGCCCTCTGGGTCGCGACAGCGAGCGTAGCGCCGCAGCGTCCGCACGTTAGCAACCCAGCGAGGGGATGGCGTCCACCGCAGCGGAGAGGTCGGCTCCTACGCGATGCGTTGCACCCGAACCAAACTGCGTCCTCGACGATTCTCAGCTCGGGCCGGGCGAACTCCTTGGTCGCCAACTCGCGTTTCTCTTGCTTGGCCTTGGCTCGGCTGGTCGGGCTGCCGTTCCAGACGAACACACCTCGGTAGATGTGGTTCTGCACAATCTGCAGGACCCGCGAGGCGCGCCAGTAGCCGCCTAGGCGTTTGTTCCTCTGCTTCCGCCGCAGTGGAACGCCTTGCCCGTTGAGATAAGCCGCAATCTGGGCATAGGACTGGCCCTCATAACGCATCGCAAACACATGCCGTAGGACCTCGCCTTCTCGCTCGTTGATATGCCAGAGCGTACCCGTGGCTTTGCCGTCCTTCGTACAGATTTGCTCGCGCTTGTAGCCAAAGGGTGGAATCCCGACCATGAACTTACGTTCCAACTGCCCGAGCATGCCGCGGATGACGCGGTGGCGATTCTCCTCAAGGAAATGCTGACCGATTGCGCCTTTGATGCCGAACACAAGCTGCCAGCCGGAGCTTGAAGAGTCAAGACCGTCAGCCGTGATGAGGCGGACGCTTGTCTTTCCGATTTTCACTTGCAGCTTCGCGATTTCGAGGACGTCCCGAGCTAGTCTCGAGACTTCGTCGACGACGAGAGCGTCGAACGCTCGTGCATCCCAGGCCTCGATGAGCTGATGATAGGCGACTCTCTTGTCGAGCCCTTGGGCACTGCCGGAGACGGCAGCGTCGGAAAAGACGAGCTCTTCCTTGACTTCGTACCCGTGCTGCGCGGCGAGCGCTTTGCAGCGCCGGACTTGGTCGTCGATAGAGGTCGCGCGTTGCTCGTCTGACGAGTAGCGCGCGTAGATTGCTGCGACTGGCACAGTGCTTCTCCTTCTCGTATTTCTTCTGCAGCGAACTTCGCTAGCAAATTGATTAAGTCGACTACTTCTCGGCGTAATGCCATGAATGACCTCACGTTCTGGAAATGGCCTGGGAACAACTCTACGTATAGCGACCGACGTGATCGAAACGCGGGGCGCGGTTCGGGCCGGGATGGAAGGCGGCGGAAGAGAGCGACCTAGCCGCGGGAAGGGCAAAAAAAAGCCCCGCGAAGTGCGGGGCTCGGCTCACCAATAAGCGGGAGCTAACTTCAGTGCAATGGGTCCTTGTGTGTCGTGCGCTCGATGTCCGCTTCGCGCGAGGGCGTGAGCACAAAGTGCGCGATTACGCGTTCCGGAAGTGGCGTGGGCAGCGCAAGGCTCGTGAGGTTGTCGGGCGACGCCACGAACTCGAGCGCCGCGGCAACCGCTTGTGTGACCTCGACTGTGCTTCCGGGGCGGTCGCCCTGCGCGGCTGTACAGAGCATGTCGAGCCCCTCGGAGCGGCCTATCACCATGAGCCGCGAGTCCGTCTTCTCGGCAACAGCGAGCACATGCAGCCGCTTTGCAGTTTGCGCACGAGCAAGTAGCGCTCGGCACTCTGGGGTGGCGGCTTCGATGAGTACAACATGCAGCTCATCGTCACCACGGATGAACAGCGCGCCGAGCTTCATGGTCTCGAAGTCGAACACGCCGAACTTGTGTGCTAGCCCACCGTCGCGTCTCGATGCGGCAAGTAACCCACGGGAGACGCCGATGACGATAGCATTGCCTGACAAATCCATCAGCTCATTGACCTGAGCGCCTTTCAACGGAGAAATGGCCCCGAAGCGGAAATCCACTACGGGCGCGCCGCCGCCAACAAGTAAGCGGGCCGCCTCTGCTTTTCCTAACATTTAATGGCCTCCAAGCCCCGGGAAAAGGTCCGGGGTCCTACGTATAGCGATCGATGTTTAGGAGGGAAGTGGGCGGTCCAAGGCAGACAAAAAGAGGTGGCAGATCGGCCGAGTCAGTCCGGAGGATTTGGAACGGACTTGAAAGGTCTTAGAGAGGTACGGAAGAAGACGCGACAGGCCTAACCATCGACGTCTTTGCAATGCCGGACGCTACCCGCGCGTGCGAAGCCGTGTTCGTTCGGTGGATCCGTCGCATGTATTCAGCGCCGAAATGGTGCATCCGTCTGGGCCACTGGTGGCTCGTAGATGAAGGTCCAGTCGGAATACCGGTGCGCGGTCGCGAAGGTCTCGTATGGCGGCGGGAATCCGCCGGTCCTGAGCGGATGCGCGCGTGACAGGCTGTAGACACCCATGATGCCGCCGCCCGGAGCGGGCACCAGTCCCCATTGAGCCTTTCCGGTGATCGGATCCCGGTAGATCCTTCTGAGGTAGCGCTGCGTGGAAAGGTAACGCTTGTCCTCGAGAAGGTCCCCGAGGTTCTCGGGATATTGCCTCGCCGCCCCTGGCGTGCGTTGGTAGTAAAGCGCAATTGCCTGGCGGAATTGCCCGCCGACCCAGAGCAGTTCGGCTTCCTTGTGCCTTTGGGCGACGCGCGACCACGCCTCTCCGTAGGCTGCGAGCGTTGCGCCTATGACGGCTACGAGGAGAAGGATCAATACGTAGGCAAATCCTTCCTGCCCGCCGGCGCCCGCGCGCTTACCACTGCTCATAAGGCGTGCCGTCCCGTCCAACGCCTTTTGCACCGCTGTGCACGTCGTAGACGCCTCCCAGCGAGGGATCCTGCGGCGGCACCACGACCCAGGTCGCGACGCTTTGCGTGATCGGATCCGGCGGGATGCGGCGCAGGTATTTCTCGGTGACGAGGTCGTCGAGCGTTGCGGGGTAATGCCCGGTGTCCGCATAGCGCTTGTCGATCGCATCGCGCATGACCGCCAGGTCCTGTTTCAGCGCCGCCTCGTCGGCGCGATGAAGGCTTCCGAAATAGCGCGGCGCGGCGATCGAGAGCACCAGCGCAACGATCGCCAGCGCGACCAGAAGCTCGATCAGCGTAAACCCGCGCGTGCCCTGGCGCTTCATGTCACCACTCACGGTACGGGATGCCGTTCAGTCCCTTTCTGGTGCTCAGCGAATACACGTCGAAGACGTCCTTGCCGGGAGCAGGGCGGTCGGGCGGGCTCTGATAGCTTCTCAGCCCCCAGGTCTGCTCGGGTGCGGCGTTGGGGTCCGGATAGAACGGATCCCGGGGAATCCTGCGCAGAAAGTAGAGCTTCTCTCCGATCGGGCTCTTCGCGTCCACGACACCGTCGACGAGCGCGCGAAGAGATGGCGGATAACCCGATTGCCCGGCGGTGCGCAGGATGCGCCCGTCGTCCGAGGCCCGCTTGTAAGCATCGAGGGCGTCGCGGATCTCGCGCAAGGATCGCTGCAACACCTGTTCCTTCTGTCGCTGGACCGTGATCGCCGAGAGCGGCGCGGCGATCGAGGCAAGAATCGCGATGATGGTGATCGTGACCAGAACCTCGATCAGCGTGAAGCCGCTCAACGCCGGACGAGCGCTGCGCATGCCTAGCGCGCCAGGGACAGAGCGAGCGGCGCCGGCGGCTTGCCGCTCAGCAACCTGCCGGACGGATCCGTCACCGAAACCGCCTCGAGCCGCACGGTCGGTGTACCCGACGCCGCATCCGCTGCCCGGAACACGATGCGCGCGAGCTCGCCCGATCCGGAGATTGCAGACTTGGCAGCGAATTTGAGGCTGAGCCGCCCGGAGCCCTGCGGCGCATTTGCGCGCAAGCTCACCTGGGTTGGCAATGCCTTGATCAGCGGCCCCGGTTCCGCGCGCACGAAGTGCAGATTCGTCGCGTCGAAGCTGAGATCGAGCAAGCCGCCGCGCAGCTTGGTCGTGAAGTCCAGATTTACGCCGATGGTGAACTCCTTCCCGGGCGCGACATTCGCCGGCGCGGAGAGCGTTACGCGTCCCGAGGACCCGATAGAGCTCGCCTCCGATGGCCCGCCCGAGAGCGTCGACACCTTCGCGCCCGTTGGAGGCTCGGACTCCAGACGCAAGGGCGCCGCGCCCGCCGCGTCTTCCGTGCCGCTGGGAAACTCCTCGAACCCTACGCTCGGGCGGGCAAGAGTCCGCACGATGTGCGGCGTGATCAGGAGCACGATCTCGGTCTTGTCGTTGGTGTCCTGGTGGTTGCCGAAAAGCCTGCCGAGAATCGGAATGTTTCCGATGCCCGGTATTTGATTGATGGACTTGCTGTCCTGATCCGAGATCAGTCCCGCCAGCATCTGGGTTTCACCGTCCTTCAGTCGCAGCGTGGTGCTGGCGGTACGGGTGCCGAGCTGATAGGTCAGAGTCCCCGTCGAGGTTTGTACCTCGCGCACGATGTTGCTCACCTCGAGTCCGACCTTCATGCCCACTTCGTCGTCGAGATAGATGGTCGGCTTCACGTCGAGCTTCAGGCCCACGTCGAGGTACTGGACGGACTCGGCCGCGAACCCCGTGGCGGTGGTGGTGGTCGTGATGACTGGAACCTTGTCGCCGATATGAATCCTCGCGTCTTCATGGTTCTTGACGCGGATCTGCGGGTTGGCAAGAAGGTTGGTGAGTCCGACCTGGTTCTGCAGGTTCAAAATCAGGAACGGGTTGGTCACCGTGAGTTGCACCAGCCCGGATCCACGGTTCAGCCATTCCGGAAGGGTGACCGTGCCTGGCGTATTGGCCTTGCCGACCACGGAATACGCGAACTGGTCCGGATACTGAATGCCGAGGTTGTTGAGCACGTTGGTTCCGACCTCCAACACCTCCAGATCGAGCACCACCTCGGGTTCGGCGAGATCCTGGTCGGCGATCAGGCGCTCGGCCATGCGCACCGCGGCCGGTGTGTCGCGGATGACGAGAAGATTGAGCTTGTCGTCGACATACATGTCCTTCGTCTTGACCATCGTCTTGATCATGGCTGCCGTCTGCTTCACGTCGGCGTTCGTGAGATAGAAGCTTTTGACGATGAGGTCCTGGTACTCGCGATTCTTGGCCGCAGTGTTCGGGTAGATGAGGAGCGTGTGTGGATTCAGGACCTTGCGCTCGAGCTGGTTGGTGACGAGGATGAAGCGAAGCACGTCGTCGAGACTGGTGTTGCGAACGGACACCGTGGCGCGCAAATCGGGGCGCACGTCGCGGTCAAAAATGAAGTTGAGCCCCGTCTGCTGGGAAATCACATCGAAGATCTGGCGCAGGCTCGCGTCGCGGAACTCGATGGAGACGGGCTTGCGCAGGGCGGCGGAGAGCTGTGGCGCAGCGATCGCCTCTTTGACCGAGCGCTCCTCGATGCGGCGCAGTAGTCGCTGGGCTTGCCGATCGTTGGCGTCCTGGAAGAGAACCTCGCTCACCTTCGCGTGAGCGGCAAGTAGCCGGCCCTTGGCGAGGAGATCCTTGGCCTGGGCCAGGAGCTCGCGATGGCGCCGGTCCGCCTTGAGGGTCGCCAGGCCTGCCCGCGCGCGCGGGTTGCCGGGGTCCAGCGCGAGCATCTTCCGGTACGTCGCCTCGGCCAGGTCCCACTGCCCCTCCACTCGTGCCTGCCCGGCAAGGGCAATGTAGCGCTCGAGCGCAATGTCCTTTTGGCGGACGTAATACTCCTGGTACTTGTAGCTACCCGGATCGGCCTTTGCCGCCTCCTGGACCTTGGCAAGGCCTGCCTCGACGTCGCCCGCCTCCACCAACGCGCGCCCCTGGTCGAACGTGCTTTGCGTGGCGCAGCCGCCGAGCGCAAGCGAGAGCGCAACGACCCACCACAGCATCGGTCTCATCTCAGGAGTCCTCATTGTGTGGCCGAGATGGGCAGCGTCTGTTTCGTACCCAACGGCAAGTAGACGAATGTCACCGCGGTATCGGACAGACTCTCGAGCCGGTATTTGCCGGCGACGGTGTCGCCCACCTTGGCGGCGAGCCCGTCTTTGCCGCGGCCCAGGAAAACGACCGCCTTGCCGTCTTCTACCATCCGGCCCAGAAAGGTGAAGGGAAGCGGCGGTGCGACCGGCCGAGGCGGTGCAGCGAGCGCAACGACCGCCGGCTTCGGCGGCGGTGCCGGCGCAGCTGCCCATGTCCGCCCGGCAAAAAGCTCGCCGACTTGGCCCTTGGAGGGCGCTCGCTTCAGCAGCGCGAGGTCGAGATCTGCGTCGGGCGCGGCGGCGTATCCGGAGCGCGTCGAACCCTGCGGCGCGCCAGGGGCCACCGGCTCGATCACGGCAGGCGAAGGCTCTTCCCGACCCATGACGATGCTCGCAAGGAGTACCAGCGCGACGACCACCACCGCCGCGCGCGTCGGAATGTCTCGCACCAGAAATCGCCTCATCGCTTGAGCCAACGAAGTGTCAGCGTGATCTGCGCGCTGACTTCGGATTGGTCCACCTGGTCTCTCTGAAAGCTCGCCCGGTCGAGCGACAGGATGGGGATGTCATTGAGCGCGTTCTCGAGGAACGCGCGAATTTGACTGTACCTGCCCTTGATCGGCAGGACGATCCGGTAGCGGGCGAGACGCTCGCGAGTCTCGATGAGCCGGTAATCGGCGCTGCGGAGCTGCACGCCTGAGCTCGTTGCAATGGCGTAGAGCTTGGCCAGCCAGTCGCTAGGCTGCTCCGGGCGGTCGAAGAACTGGTAAAACGCGACGAGCTTGGCGCTTGCGGTGGCCGCCTCGGGGCCGGCCGAGTCCGACCCGGCCTGCTCGGTTGCGTGGCCGGAGAGGCGATCGAGGAGTTGTTGATGCTCGCGCTCCATGGGCTGGATCACCAGCACCAGGAACGATGCGGCGCCGGCGAGCAGGATCACGGCCGCCAGGCCGAGTGTGCCGAGCTCCGTGCGGATGCGCCTGGCAAGCGCGCTCATCGCCTATCCAACCAGACAGCCGAAATCGTAAAGTCGATCGGCAGGCGAGGATCCTTCAGGTCCGTATCGTGTTGGACGAGATGCACATTTTCGAGCGCGCTCTGGTTCGCAAGGTTCGACACGTAACTGAGCATGGCGAGGTAATCCTTCGCCTCGCCGGTGATGGTCACGGTCCCGGTGTTCGGATCCGGCTCGAGCGAAAGCAACCCGACTCCGCTCGAGCGGGTGCTTTCGAGGGCGGCAAAAAGTCCGTTCCAGGGAATTGAGAGCTGCCGGATCGTCTTGCGCGCGAACGCGAGCTCCTCGGGGCCGGGAGGCTGCATGGATACTTGGGTGAAGTTCCGCGCAAGGCCCCGGGCGCGAAGCACGGCAAGTCGAGTCTCCTCGTTCGCGATTCGGTCCCGCAGCCGAGTGTACGACCAGCCCAGATGCGCGCCGAACGCGACGCTCACAGCGAGAAGCGTCCACCCGGCCCATTGCGGCGGGCCGACGCGGGACGCGAACTCGAGGCTCAGCCGCTTCATTCTAGGCAAGCACCGCGGCGTAGGGCCGCAGTTCGGCGGCGGTCCCCCGCGGCAGCGTCAGGTCGGCAACGCAGTAGCGGCCGGACCCCAAGCCGCGGTCCTCGAGCGGCTCCGAGGTGCACACGTAGACCTGCTTCGGCTGTTCCTCGATGCCACAAACCGCCGCCTCGCGCTCAAGAAGAAGCTCGAGTTCCGAGCTCCAATCGGAATCGACATTGCGAGCACGGATCGATTCCCAGGCGCCTCCAACCAGCGACGCCACTGTGATGCGGCCGCGCTCAGCCAACACGAACCATCCGGAGCCATCCTTGATCGCGCCCCTGTTCCGGTTGAACATCGTCATCAGCCAGGGTTGAACCGAGACCAGCCGCACCCCGCCTTCCCGGGCGATCCGGGCGAGCGCCTCGCGAAGCGCTCGATCCACCGCGCAGGCGATCCAAGGGTGCTTGCGTCCCGTGCCGCACGCGGTTACTTGCCACGAGTTGGCTGCAGCGCCATAGGTCCGGAAAAATGTGTGCTGCGCGTAAGCGAGCCATTCGCCCCGGGTCGACAGCGACGCGGTCCACGGCAGCACGGCAAAGCGCACGAAGTGGGCGGACAGGACCACGGTAAGGTCGCAGTCCGCTGCAACGGGGGAGCGGAGGAGCTTTTCGAGCTCCGCGGTCGCGTGCACCCAAAAGGGTGCGGCCGACGGGGGATCGAATTGGATGAGCGCCTTGTCCTTCATGCGGCGTCTCGGCGCTCGAGAGTAGCGCGCGAGCACCGCGCGGTCGGGGTATAGCCCGACCCGGAGCTCATCCCGTCGCAGACGTAACACGATTGATCTCCTCGAGGGTCGTCTCGCCGCGGCGCACCAGCTCCAGAGCCGCTTCGCGAAGGCTCGTCATCCCGCCCGCCCGGGCGGCCTCCTTCAGGATGCGCGTCGGCTTACGGGCCACGATCAGTTCACGAAGCTCGTCGTCGACGAGGAGAAGCTCGGCAATTGCCTTGCGGCCCCGATAGCCTGTGCCCCGGCAGCCGGCGCAACCGCGTCCCCGCTTGAAGAGGTACGCCTTGCGGTCGGCCGGCGAGAGGCCGGACACCTCGAGCAACTCCTCGCCCGGCTGGGCCTCGGCCGCGCACTCGAGGCAGTTAACGCGAACGAGCCGTTGCGCCATCACGGCGTTTAGGGCCGACACGAAGTTGAACGTGTCGACGCCCATGTGCATGAAGCGGCCGATCACGTCGAAGACGTTGTTCGCGTGCACGGTCGTATAGACGAGGTGCCCGGTGAGCGCGGCCTGAACCGCGATCTCGGCCGTTTCCGGGTCGCGGATCTCGCCCACCATGATGCGGTCGGGGTCGTGGCGCAGGATCGAGCGCAGGCCGATCGCGAAAGTGAGGCCCTTTTTCTCGTTCACCGGGATTTGCAGCACGCCGGGGAGCTGGTACTCGACCGGGTCCTCGATCGTGACGATCTTCTCCAGCCCATTATTGATTTCCGAGATCACGGCATAGAGCGTGGTGGTCTTGCCGCTTCCGGTGGGACCGGTGACGAGCAGCATCCCGTGGGGTTCGGTCGAGAGCCGGCGCAGCGCCTTTACGGTCTTCGGCTCGAGGCCGAGTTGCTCCAGCGTCAGGCCGCGCAGCTGGTCCGAGAGCGCACGCTTGTCGAGAATTCGAACCACGGCGTCCTCGCCGAAGACGCTCGGCATGATCGAGACCCGGAAATCGACCTCTCGGCCATTGCTCCGCGCCCTGAAGCGGCCGTCCTGCGGCAGGCGCCGTTCCGAGATATCGAGCTGGGCCATCACCTTCACCCTCGAGACGATCTGGTCGGCCAGTTCGACGCCGTCGACGGTCCTGACGACGCTCAGGACGCCATCGATCCGGTATTTGATGACCACCCCAGAGGGGGACGTTTCGAGGTGCACGTCGCTCGCGCCGACCTTGAGGGCGTCGTGGAGCGTCGAGCTGACGAGCTTGACGACCGGGCTTTGCGTCTCGTTGATGATCTCCAGGGACAGGTCTTGCGCCGGCTCGCGTGCGCCGGAATCGAGCTCCGGGCTCGCGCCAATCTGGTCCATGGCGCGCAGACCTTCTTCCTGCAGGGCGAGGTAGGCCGCGATGTCGAGCGGGTGGCTGAGACGATACGCAAAGCGGTCCCGGACGTTCTCTTCGATCCAGTCCTGCGTCGCCGCGTCGTAGGGGTCGCCGAGCGCGACCAGGAGCGTTCCGTCCGAGCCGCGCAGCGCCGCGCAGCTGCGCCGTCGCGCATCGGTATAAGGGACGGCGTCGAACGCAGGCCGCAAAGGCCGCGCCTCGTCGAGCGAAAGCGCCGGGATGCGGAAGATCGCCGCTAGACGGGCGACGACGTCTGCATTGGAATCGCCCAGGCGCTCCTGCAGAAGCTCGATGATCGGACGGCCGTCCCGGCTGTGCGCCTCGCGCGCCCATTGCAGATGCTCGTTCGGCACTGGCGAAGCGCTCACTGCAGGCTCCCCGCAAGCTCGAAGATCGGCATGTACATAAGCACCACCACGAGGCCCACCGCGACGCCGAGAATCGCCATGAGGAGCGGCTCGAGCACACGCAGAAAGGTGTCCGCGAAGCGGGAGGTCTCCTCGTCGTGGAAGCGCGCGATGCGATCCATCAGCTCGCCCATGCGGCCGCTTTCCTCCCCGACCCGCATCAGGCGCGTGGCAACGGGAGTGGCAAGGCCGGCATTGGTCATCGCGGTCGAGATCGGCTTGCCCTCTTCCATCCAGCGCCGAGCGCGCTCGAGTGCGACGCCGAGGTGCGCCGCCAGAAGCCCGGAAACCATGTCGAGGGCGCGGACCACGGGAATCCCGGCGCGCAAGAGCATTCCCAGCGTGCGGTACAGCCGCGCGAGCTGGTACGTCCTCATTTGCTCGCCCAAGCCCGGCATGCGCCAGAGTCGTTCGATCAAGCGCCCCCGCACGGCATCTTGAGACAAAGCGTAGGCAGCCGATACGGCGACGGCGGCGACAGTCGTCAGAACAAGACCGGCGTACGCCTTGATCCCGTGCCCGAGACCCAGCAGCAGGGCCGAGAAGAACGGCAGCTTAACTGCCACGTCGTCATAGACGCTCGCGAAGCGCGGCACCACGTAAAAGAGCAGAAACGCGAGGACCAGCGTACCGACCCCCATGAGGATGGCCGGGTAGATTGAAGCGGCGATCAGCTTCTTCTTCACCCGATCGAGCTCCTCCTGGTACGCGATGTAGCGTCCGAGCGCCTCCTTCAGGTTTCCGGTTCGCTCGCTTGCGCGAACGGTCGCGATGTACAAAGGAGAGAAATATTCCGGAAAGCGCTGCAGCGCCTGCGAAAACGCCTCGCCCTTGCGCAGCGCATCGAGCACGGCACCGAGTACGCGTCCTCTTTCGCCGCCCGTGTCCTTCTCCGACAAAGCCTGCAGGGCCTCGAGCAGATTGAGGCCGGCCTCCAGCAGAGCAAGCAGCTCGATCGAGAAAAGCGTGGTGGGAAACCTGCCCCTGGCCTCGAACAGCGCTCCGCCGCCGAAGGCGCCGCGTGCCGCGGCAATCACGGCAAAGCCCTGCTGCTCGGCAAGTCCGCGCGCGGTGGCTTCGTTCGGGGCCTCGAGCCTCAGCGCGACGACTTGGTTGCGGGCGTCCAGCGCTTTGATCTCGAACCGCATGGCCGCGCTCAGTTGGTGAGGTCGGCGTCCTCTCCGACGCCGCCGGGTTTTCCGTCCCGGCCGTAGGAGATGATGTCGTAGTCCCCATGCGTGCCGGGCGAGCGATACACGTAGGGATGGCCCCACGGGTCGAGCGGCACAGCCTTCTTCAGGTACGGTCCGTTCCAGTTCGGTTCGTTGACCGGCTTGGCGACCAGGGCCTGCAGGCCCTGCGCGGTGGACGGAAAGTGGCGCACGTCGAGGCGGTAAAGATCAAGGGCTTTGCCGAAGGCGTCGATCTGCGCCTGGGTCACCTTCACCTCCGACTTTCCGACCTGCGCGAAATAGCGCGGAGCGACGTAACCGATGAGCATGCCGAGGATCACGACGACGACCAGGAGCTCCAGCAGCGTGAAGCCATTCCGACCATGGCGAACGTGTCGGTTGGCATGCCATGCCGCCGATGCGAACGGCGAAGGCGGAAAAACATTGTCCGCCGCTCGTGACGCGTCGCTCACTAAGCCAGGGGCGAGGTAGGGCATCCGGATGTTGATGCGCGAAGTTGATTGCGATGCAGCTTTGCACGCTAACAAAAAACTCCCGTTGATCAAAGCGCGAATATGAATGATCGTGGCGCGGTGAGACCCTCGGACCCGCATGGGTCGAAGCATGTGGCAGGAGAATCCGCGTCGATCTCACCTTCAGATATCTCGCATGGAGATATCTGCAAGAGAGAACTCTCGGATCAAGAATCCCGGACCCGAGCGGTCGCGGGCGTTCGAAAGGAGCCTCATGCGCGCTGCCCGCCCTTTGGGCAGCGCGCAGCGCGTTTGGCGCGCGCTCTTTGGATGGCTGAGCTCGTCGACGCCGCGCGCGTCTGTTACGCAGCCTTTTCCGGGGACATCGCCTGGTGCGTTTCGTCCATCAATTCGAGCACCCGCTTCGCGTAGAGGTAGAGAACATCACCCTTGGCGGTTGGACGAATGCCCCTGCTGTGCCGGACGAAAAGACTTACGCCGAGGACGTCCTCGAGCTCCTTGATTCGCAGAGAGACGTTGGACTGGACCGTATTGAGAGCGACGCATGCCCTCGCAAAGCCCTGCGCCTCGTACGCGGCTACGAAATACCGAAGATCCTTGATCTCCATCGGCCTCCCCTTGACCCCAGACGGAGCGCTTCTGCTTTTAATTTTCAAGCTATCACAAAACCTCGTCGGACGGCGTGACGAGATCCGCTGGCGTTGCTGCGGCTTCTACAAAAACTACGTGGGTGCGGATTGCATTCGTGGGCTTGCAAAATCCTTACGTACGGATGGAGAGATAACTGCAGCGATGCCGCATCACATTCACATTTCCGGAAGATGCGGTCGATTTCTCGCGGGTGGCTCCTTAACCGCCGGGGCCCTCATGTGACGGTCGTTCGGGCGTGGGGAAGCCGAACCACCGATGTGGCGACGCGCTCTCCTAATCCGGCACATGGATGAAGCGCGACAGATCAGGCGCGACGTCCCGATAGCGCTCATTAGGCAGAGGAAGTCCTTGGGTCGACTGGGCCAGTGGCCGTGAGCTTGAGCGGCCGCGTCCCTCAGGCCAACGAACGAAGGAACCGCATGGGCGTGAAGGGGCGGGGCCTGCACCAAGCGCCATCCTTGATGCAGATGCGCCGATCGCGGGCGAGTATCCGACGATCTCTCCCCACGGCTGCGAGCGCACATTCGGATTTCAGATATCACGAATCCTCGACGCCGCTTGCGATGGCCCTTTGCTATCGTCCAATCCTGCGGCCGAGAAGATCGCGCACCTTATCAGCGGCAGGCGCGCACGCTCTTATGCCAGCCGACCATTGTGAAGCGAACAGCGGCGTGCAGCCTTGAGAGACACGATGCACAAGGGGAGGCGGTAATGTCACTAATAGCGCGGCGACGCAAGCTGCCTTTATCGTCATCGAGACCCCTTGCGAACCTCCTCCTGTGGGCCTGCACGGTTCTCACCCTGTCGGCCTCTCTTGCTGCTGCCCAGACGCCTCCCCTGACACTTTACGGCTATGTCATCGGCGACGACGCTCACCACACCCAGCGCTTGGTGCAAAGTCTCCGCGAGGCATGCTTGCTGGGTCAAAATGAGACCGCGCCCCCGCCCGAATTCGACCTGTATTTGCAACCTTGGTCTCCGGATTACCCATGCGTATGGGTGGAGACACCTTACGGCTGGTCGATAGGCGACCCACTCCACCAGTGGTACAGCGGCGTCGTAAGTCTCCAGTGCTCGGGAACGAGCGGTCCATATCTCTCTCTCGGAACAGCCAACGGGGGCCCGTATTTCGGGTGGAGTTGCGGTGGCCCAACGGGGCCCGATATCCCGGGGAAACGAGCGGGAAAGTGCACGAAACCTTGTTGCGGGCGCTGCGGCGACCCGATCGACCCCGCATCGGGGAACAACTACGTGAGCCAGGTGGATTATGTCGGCTCCGGTCCATTTCCGCTGCGCTTCGAGCGGTACTACAACAGCTATGTGGCGCCGCTCCGGGACCAATGGACGAATAGCTATTCTCGCAACGCAGTAGCGTATGCAACAGTAACGTACGGGGTGCCCGGCAGTAGTCCTCCTACGTCCGTGCTCATCAACAGGGAGGACGGAAAGCAATACACCTTTATCAACACGAATGGCGCATGGTCCTCTTCCGGCGACATTGCGGCTCGCCTCGAGCCGCTTCCGAGCGCGGCTGCCCCGGTCGCGAAGATTGGCTGGGATGCGGGAGCGTGCGTTAACCAGGACACCTCCCTGGATGCGGCGACGTGCGCCTGTTCGACCGAGTACTCAGGCGTGGTGACCTTTGTATCCGGTGACACCAATACCGCTACCTATAGCTGCACCGTGCCGCTTTACAACACCACTACGCAGATTCAAGCGTACTCGAAGCAGCATTACCAGTGGCGCTACACCAGCGCGACCGGCGACCGGACCGAGATTTTCGATTTCGACGGAAAGCTCCTCAGCATCACGAACCGGGAGGGGCTGCAGCAGTCGATGGCATACGACGGAGCCGGTCATCTAGTCAGCGTGACGGACTCCTTCGGGCGCGCGCTTCAGTTCACCTACGATTCCCAGGGTCAGCTTGCCACGATGACTACGCCGGCCGGCGGCGTGTACAGCTACGCCTACGATGCGAACGGCAATCTAACTTCAGTTACGTACCCGGACCAGCAGGTGCGGACCTACGTTTACGAGAATGCGAATCTACCGAACGCGCTTACGGGGATCATTGATGAGAACGGAGCGCGTTATGCGACGTGGTCCTACAACGCGCAAGGGTGGGCAATTTCTGCGATGAATGGTTCGGGTGCGAACCAAGTGGCGCTTCAGAACACGTATTTTGGGTTTGGTTCCAACACTTACGTTACCGATGCGTTCAACAATCAGCGAGGGTATGTATTCAACACCAATAATGGCGACGCGAATCTCAGTTCAGTCAGCGGGCCGGCGTGCCCAAGCTGCGGTCCTCCGGTCGCGCTTTACGATGCCAACGGGAACAAAATCCTGGAGGAGGATTGGGACCACAACCTGAGGTGCTTCGCTTACGATACGTCGCGAAATCTCGAGACCGCTCGTGGCGAGGGACTCACGGGCTCCGCCTGTCCGTCCGATCTCAGTACTTGGACCCCTGCTGCTGGGACGGCGCAACGCAAGATCAGCACCCAATGGCATCCGACCTTCCGGCTGCCGACGGAGGTTGCCGAGCCGCTGAAGTTCACGACCTACGTGTACAACGGCGATGGCGGCGCGACCTGCGGCACCGAGGCCGACGGCGTCACCCTGGTGCCGGGGGTGCTGTGCTCGAAGACCGTCCAGGCAACGACCGACGCAAACGGCGGACAGGGATTCGGGGCGACGCCCACGGGCGCACCGAGGGTCTGGACGTACACCTACAACGCGGATGGCCAGGTACTCACGGCGGACGGCCCGCGCAGCGACGTTGCGGACGTGACGACCTACACGTACTACGCGGATGACGACCCGGATCTGGGCAAGCGCGGCAACGTGGCGACGATTACCGATGCGCTGGGACACGTCACGCAGATCACGAGCTACAACGCCGACGGGCAGCCGACGGGCATTGTCGATCCGAACGGACTGACGACGACACTCGCTTACGACGCGCGCCAGCGGCTGACCTCGCGCAGCGTCGGCGGCGAGACAACCACATATACCTACGACGGCGTCGGCCAACTCATCAAGGTTACGCTGCCCGACGGGAGCTTCCTGTCGTACACGTACGACGCGGCGCACCGGCTGACCGGCATGCAGGACAACCTGGGCAACAGCGTCGCCTACACGCTGGACGCGATGGGCAACCGCACCCAGGAGCAGGTCTTCGACCCGGCGAACAACCTCGCGCAGACCCGGAGTCGCGTGTACTCGAACCTGAATTTGCTGACCCAGCAGATCGGTGCGGCGAACCAGACCACGGCCTACACCTACGACAACCAGGGCAACGTCATCACCGTCACGGACCCGCTGAGCCACGTGACGACCAGCGCCTACGACACGCTCAACCGCCTGAAGCAGGTGACCGACCCGAACAACGGGGTGACGCAGTACGCCTACAACGGCCTGGACCAGCTCACCGGGGTCACCGATCCCCGGAACCTCGCCACCACGTACGCCGTGGACGGCCTGGGGGATCTCACGAGCCAGGTCTCGCCCGACACCGGCACGACCACCAATACCTACGACGCGGCGGGCAACCTGCTCACCCAGACCGACGCCAAGGGCCAGGTGACGACCTACGCGTACGACGCGCTCAACCGCGTCACGAGCATCACCTTCGCCGACGGCTCGAAGCAGACCTATGTCTACGACCAGGGGGCGAACGGGATCGGGCGGCTGGAGACGATCACCGAGACCGATCCCACGGGCCAGACCACCAGCCTGACGGCCTACGGATACGACCAGCACGGCCGCGTGATCTCGGAGACGAACACGCTCAATGCGGTGGCCTACACGAGCGCGTACAGCTACGACAGCGCGGGCCGGCTCGCGGGCATGACCTACCCGGACGGCCGGTCAGTCGCCTACACCTTCGACGCATTGGGCCGGATCGCGCAGATCAACACCACGGCGCCATCTTCGTCCGGCTGGCAGACCCAGGTGCTGGTGCAGGCGGTCGCCTACCAGCCCTTCGGAGGGGTGAAGAGCTATACGCTGGGTAACGGCCAGGTCTACAGCCGCAGCTACGACCAGGACGGTCGCATCAGCGGCTACACGCTGGGCAGCACCAATTACGGGATCACCTACGACGCGGCGAGCCGCATCACGGGAATCACCGACACCTCGAACCCCGCGGACGCGAACGCCTACAGCTACGACAACCTGGACCGGCTCACTCAAGCCGTGCTGCCCTCGAGCACCTACGGCTACAGCTACGACGCGGTGGGCAACCGGCTGAGCAAGACGGTGGGCGCGGCGACCGACACCTACACCTACAGCGCCACGAGCAACCAGCTCGCCTCGATCACCCCGGCCTCGGGGCCGGTGAGGGACTTCCAGTTCGACGCGAACGGCTCGACGGTGAACGACGCGGTGAACGGCTACGCCTACGACGCGCGCGGCCGGCTGGTGCAGGCGACGAGCAGCGCGGGCACGAGCACCTTCCAGGTGAACGCGCTTGGGCAGCGCGTGCAAAAGACCACCTCGAGCGGCGACTCGGTGTTCGTCTACGACCTCTCGGGGCACCTGATCGAGCAGGCCGACGCGACGGGGACGGTCAAGCGCGAGCTCCTGTACCTCGGGGACATCCCCGTGGGCGTGGTGCAGTAGGGCGAGGGGGAGCGAACCATGACAACGATCGCCCAGACCCTCAAGCTCGCCGGCCTGTTTTGCGCCCTCGGGCTCTTCGGGGCGAGCGCAGCGCTCGCCCAGGACATCATCCTCGACAACGGCACCGCGGGCTTCAGCACCGTGGGCACCTGGCCCACCTCGACCTCCACCGCCGGCTACTACGGCCCCAACTACCAGACGCACGCGGCGAACGGCGTGCCCCCCGCGGGCCTCGTCGTGGACAACTCAGACCCCGGGTTCTCGGTGACGGGCACTTGGCCCGTGTCCACCTCGGTCGGGGGCTTCTACGGGGCGAACTACCAAGTGCACGAGGCGAACGGCGTACCGCCCTCGGCCCTCGTCGCGGACAACTCCCAAGGCAGTACGGTCGGCACCTGG
>Ga0307374_10005246_pt1 | contig 21064 bp, 15 predicted proteins | sample OX3MG_FD_202532 | JGI IMG/M metagenome (GOLD analysis project Ga0307374, IMG submission 202532) | Soil microbial communities from Risofladan, Vaasa, Finland - OX-3 | ecosystem: Environmental > Terrestrial > Soil > Coastal area > Acid sulfate soil | place: Finland: Risofladan, Vaasa | collected...
TTGGGGGCCTCGGCGGCCGCGCCGCGGCGCCGCGTCGCCGCGGCCGTTTGGGATGGGGCGGCGCCGCCACCACGGGCGCTGTCGCTTCCATTGGGGGCGGCGAGACTGACGGCGCCGCGGCCGGAGCGAAGGCATACTCGGGTGAAGAGGTCGCGCCCAGGGCCGCGACCTTGGCGGCAAGGCCCGAATCGATAGCCTCAGCCTGAGCGGCGTCGCGTGCGAAGATCACCGGATAGTCCGCGCTGACTTCGCCGCCGCTGATGGGCGCAAATGTCCATCCCATCATCACCTTTACCGCCGCCGCGTCGAGTTCGGGGCTGGGCGACGTCGAGGTCCGCACCATGGCGCCGGTCACCGCGCCGCTGGGCGCCACGGTCAGCCGCACCATCATGCCATCATCGATTGCCGATCCGCCCCCCAGCACGCCGCGGTAACTGTCGAGCAACCCGCTCTTGCCGAGGTCGAAAACTTTGCGCGCCGCATCGACACTGCGCTCGGCTGCCGCCGCCGAATCGCCGATCGTCTGCACCGGCACGCTATGCGCCAGTTCAACCGTGGGGCCGCTTGCAACGGCGGCCGGGCTCGCCGTCGCGGCCGGGGATGCCTCGACCGTCTTCGGCGGCAAGGTCGACGGACCGGAGTTCAGATGAATCGCGAGCAAAGCGCCGGCAGCCAATGCGACGATCGCCGCGGCCGAGTAGCCGATTACGCTTATCAGGGGCCGGCGCGATTCCTCGCCCGCATCGTCGTCAGGCGGAGTCGGCGGGGTAAATTCGGTCGCGGTCAGCTTGTCCTGAGCGGGAACGTAAGTCTCCGGGCTGCGGCGCGGCGCTCCCGCGGCCGCACCGCCGGATGCCGCAGGCCGAGCGGGCCCAGGTCCGCCCGCAGGTTCCGCACCGCCGTTACCCGGCAGCCGCGCGCCGCAGAAATTGCACATCAGCTCGCCCGGCTCGGCCTTACCGCCGCACACCGGACACTCGACGGGCGCCTCTTGCGCATCAGCCATCTTGGCGGTGACGGCGGCCCCCGCCGCGGCGGTAAGCGCAGTGCCGTCGGCTTCGCAAAACGACTCGGCGTCGGGATAACTCCTGCTGCATCGTGGACAGGTCTTCATGGCTTAAGGATGGCCTCCTGGAGGCATCGCGGACCGGGCATTTCCTCTATTCGCCGTTGTTCGCGTGTAGTTCCGGTACTCGATGATATCCGCAGCGCCGCACGCGACGCTACGCCCCCGCGAGCCGCGCGGTGGCGGCTTGCAATGGACGCGCACGCACTGCGGCACGCCGAGGCTCCACGGCGTGTCATCAGTTCGCTACGAAATTGCTCCGGCGCGGTTACCGACAACGTGCTGGCGCGCAATCGACCCGCTGGTGGGATGAAAATTCCGGGCGATCCCGATCTCAGACGGGTTCGCTTTCGAGCCGGAAACCTATTTTGACATGGACCTGGAACTCGGGCTCGCCCTTGGCGTTGACCGATCCGCGAATCTCACGGACTTCGAACCAGTCGATATTGCGCAGCGTCTTGCCGGCCTTTTTGAGCGCGTTGCGCACGCCCTGGTGGATGCTCTGATCGGAGACGCCGACCACGTCGACTACCTTGTAGGTTTTCTCGGGCATGGGATTTTCTCCTGACGCTTGCACGCCTCGCCTGCGGTCATTTTCAAAACTCCTGGCGCAAGACCCCCGAACCCTCGCGTCGCCGCAGCCGTGACCGCCTATGGTGGCCGCGTACGTGGAAACGATACCGCGAACGCCGCCGCATCGTCCACCGCTCGCACGTCGAGCAGGAAGGCGTCGTCCGCGATGCGTCCGATGACGGGCGGGCGGGCGGCACGAAACATCGCGGCAATCGCCTCGGGCGCGAGCTCGGGATGGGTCACGCGGACGGCGCGGGAGGGAATCCGTTCGGTGGGCTGAGCACCCGATCCGATCTGCGCAAGCGTCGGTACGACCTCGAGGTGAAAATCCCCACCAAGACGCTCGGCCAGGATTTCGCGCGCGCGCCCGGCGATCAGCTCAAGCTCACCCACCGTACGGCTCAAGTAACGCAGCGTCGGCAGCGCCGCGGCCAGGTCGCCGGCGCGAAGATAAAGCCGCAGGGTCGCTTCCAGCGCGGCCAGTGTCAGCTTGTCGCAGCGGAGCGCCCGCCGAAGCGCGTTCGCGCGCATCCGCTGCACCAGCTCGCGCCGCCCCACCGCCACTCCTGCCTGCGGTCCACCCAGAAGCTTGTCGCCCGAAAACGTCACCAGCCCGGCGCCGGCCGCGATCCGCTCGGCAACCATCGGCTCGCGCGGCAGACCAAGGCGTCCGAGATCGATCAACGCGCCCGCACCCAGGTCCTCGACCACGTCGATTCCGTGGCGCCGTCCGATTTCCACCAGCTCGGTCAAACCGACTTCGGCCGTGAAACCGACCACGCGGTAGTTGGAGGGATGGACCTTGAGCAAAAGCGCGGTGTCGGGACCGATGGCGCGTTCGTAGTCAGCGGGATGGGTGCGATTGGTGGTGCCGACTTCGCGCAGCCGCGCGCCGCTGTGTTCCATCAGGTCCGGCAGCCTGAACGAGCCGCCGATTTCGATCAGCTCGCCGCGCGAGACCACGACTTCGCGTCCGGCGGCGAGCGAGTTCAGCGCGAGCAGCACGGCGGCTGCGTTGTTGTTGACCACGGTCGCGGCTTCGGCGCCGGTCAGCGCGCACAACTCCTCCTCGACCAGCCGGTCGCGCTCGCCACGCCCGCCGCCCTCGAGGTCGTACTCGAGGTTGACCGCCGACCGCGCCGCCGCCGCCATCGCGTCGATCGCCGGCTCCGCCAGCAGCGCGCGGCCCAGGTTGGTATGGAGCACCACGCCGCTCGCGTTGATCACGGCGCGCAGCGATGGCTCGTCGGCCTCGATGGCGGCGCGCGTGCGTCGGACTATCTCCTCGACCATCGCCTGGCGCGTGGGCGCGGCGCAGGCGTCCGCCAGCCCCGGCGATAGAACCGCAAGCCGCAGTTCGGCCTGGGCCCGGCGCACCATCAGCTTGACGTACTCACGGCCCAGCCCGTCGACTCCGGCGACGCCCTCGCATGCGCGCAGACATTCGTCGACCGGCGGCATCGCGCGCAGCAACTCGGCACGCGCCTCGCGTTTCCCGGCCCCTTTGGTCGCCGGGCGGCCCTTTTTCGACTGTGGGGGACTCATCTCAAACTCGACCTGCTCAAGACGAACGCCTCATTATCCGCATCGCGCCCGTCTCTGGCCAAACGCTCAGGCGGCTTGTTCGTGGACGGCCTGGGCCTCCGCAATGACGGAGAGCCTTGCGATCAGGATGATGCCGCAGACCAGCGCCGCCACGGCCGACACCGCGACCGCGATTTGCGGACTGATGCGCTCGCCGACATAGCCGACCTCGAGGCTGCCAATCGGGGCCAGGCCGATGAACGACAGCGTGTACATGCTCATCACGCGCCCGCGCAGCTCGTCCGAGACGAACATCTGGAGCATCGTGTTGCTGGTCGCGGTATGGTTGAGCAACCCCGCGCCGATCAGCATCTGCGCCAGCAGCGACAGCCACATGCGGGACGAGAAGCCGAAAACGAAAATTCCCGCCGCGGAGCCGAACAGCCCAAAAATGAGATTCTGGCGAAGCGCGCGCGGCGTCCGGCACGAGGCCAGCACGAAGCCGCCGAACAACGCGCCCACGCCCTGGGCCGCGAGCAGAAAGCCATAGGCGCGGGCACCGCCGTGCAACACGTCGCGGGCGAAGACCGGTATCAGCACCGAGTACTGCATACCGAAACCCGCGTTGAGCGCGATCAGCAGCAGCAGGTAGAAGCTGGCGCGATGACGCCAGATGTAATCGAAGCCCTCGCGCAGACGCGTGAACATCGCCGAGCCGATGCGCGGCAGCTCGCGCGCCACCAGCTTCATCTCGAGCAGGCTCCAGATGACCGCGATGTAGCTGAGGCCGTTGAGGAAAAAGCATCCCGCGATGCCGATCGCGCTGATCAGGACTCCGGCGACGGCAGGCCCGACCACGCGCGCGCCGTTGAAGATTATCGAGTTGAGCGCGATCGCGTTGGGCAAGTCCTCGCGCCCCACCATCTCGACTACAAAGGTCTGGCGCGCCGGCATGTCGAAGGCCGTCACCAGCCCGTTGAGCGCCGCCAAGATGATGACGTGCTCGACCCGCACCACGCCGGCCCAGGTGAGCGCCGCCAGGATGAACGCGCTCAGCATCAGCAGCACCTGGGTCGCCACGATCAGCCGTCGGCGATCGGCGTGGTCCACCACCACGCCCGCGAACAGGGTTACCAGCAACACCGGCAGGTAACCGGCGAAGCTGACCACCCCGAGCATCAGGGCGGAGTTGGTGAGCTTGAGCACCAGCCATCCCTGCGCCACCGACTGCATCCAGGTGCCGATGAGCGAGACGAACTGGCCGCCGAAAAACAGCCGGAAGTTACGATGACGCAGCGCGCGGAAGGCGCCGAGCCGCCCTTCCAGAGCTTCGGCCAGCGCCGCGGACTCTACGGGCGCGGCGGTGCCGGCGACCGGGTCGCCTCCGGAAGGAGGATTGGCGGAAGTCTCGGAAGTCTCGATGGACGCGCTCACTTCAGAAGTGCGGCCAGTTTGGCAAAGTCGAGGGCGGCTGGCGAGCGGCGCCCCTCGCCAGGCGCGCCAAATCGGATCGCACGCCGGGATTCACGCGGAGGCGAATGGTGGTGTAAGATTGTCGGTATGTTTGGCGAACTAGTCCCGCGCGAAAAGAGCAAGGCCCCGTTCATCTCGATCGAGGAGGCGCTCGAGGAAATCCGTCGCGGCCGCATGATCATCCTGATGGATGACGAGCAACGCGAAAACGAGGGCGACCTCTGCATGGCGGCCGAACTGGCCACCACCGAGGCCATAAATTTCATGGCCAAGCACGGACGCGGTCTGATTTGCCTGCCGATGGCGCCCGAGCGGATCGACCAGCTCGGACTGAGCATGATGGTCGGCGACAACCAGGCCCCGCTCGGCACAGCCTTTACCGTGCCGATAACCGCGCGCCGCGCCAGCGGCTCAGGAATCTCGGCCCGCGACCGCGCGACCACGATTCTACAGGCCGTGCGTGAGGACGCCACCGGCGCCGAATTCGTCAGCCCCGGCTACGTCTACCCGCTGCGCGCGCGCGAGGGCGGCGTGCTGGTGCGTACCGGCCAGACCGAGGGCGGAGTCGACCTGGCGCGGCTGGCGGGGCTCAAACCCGCCGGGGTCATCTGCGAAATCCTCAAAGAGGACGGCACCATGGCGCGGCGCGACGACCTGGTCGAATTCGCGCGCATCCACGGGCTCAAAATCGTCACCGTCGCCGACATTATCGAGTATCGCCTGCGCAACGAAACGATGGTGCAGCGGATTGCCGAGGCGCGCCTGCCCACCCGTTGCGGCGAGTTTCGCGCCTACGTCTATCGCAATCGGGTCGATTCGACCGAACACCTGGTGCTGGTGATGGGCACGATCGATCCCGAGCGTCCGGTGCGCGTGCGGGCGCATCGCGAATACCTGCCCGGCGACGTCTTCGGTTACTCCCCGCGCAATACCCGCAGCCTCTTGCAGGCCGCGATGGAGCGTATCTCCGAGCTGGGCGAGGGCGTTATCCTTTACCTCAAGCGCGAGTCCGACACGATCGCCAGCGACATCGACAACAGCCGCGCCGCGGTGGCCGCGCGCCGCAACTGGTATCAGCGCGCCAGCACCCATCTGAGTCCGCCCGAGGCCGACTTCCGCGACTACGGAATAGGTGCGCAAATCTTGCGCGATGTCGGCGTGCGCAAAATGATTCTTCTCTCGGACCAGGCGCCCCGGCTGGCCAATCTGCCAGGGTACGGACTGGAGATCATCGGCAGTGAGCCGCTTTCCGACGGCGAAGCGGTGCCGGGAAGTTGACCCGACGCTGAGCCGGAAGAGTTCGAGCGAGCAACCGCTCCCGGGATTGCTGGATTATTGCAGGTGATGAGTAGATATCGCCGTCAGTTGCGCTTTTTCAAAACGCGAAGCTCCTGCGGTCGTGGCCCCACCGGCACAAGCGTGGGGTTCTCTGGCGCATTGGTCTTCGCCGTTTTGACGGTCGCTATAGCCGCGGGGCTTGCATGGCCACGGGCGGCCAACGCGCAAGACTCACAGGAGCTGCCGAAGCCGTCGGAAGTGGTCAAAATCGACGCGCTCAAGCTGGGCGGCGCGCTCCGGCCGGGCGCGACCAGCCCGCTCGAGATCGAGGCCCGGATTCTTCCCGGATGGCATATCAACTCCAACCATCCGAACTCGGCCGATTTCATCCGCACCACCCTCTCGGTGACTCCACCCGCGGCGGTAAAGGCGGGAGCCGTTACCTATCCGCCGGCCGACGAGATCGCGCCCGCGTTTTCCGGCGGCGAAAAACTTTCGGTTTTCACCGGCGCCATGAAATTCACGGTCCCGCTGAGTGCGACGGCGGGCTTCAAGCCGGAGCCGGACGCCAAAATCGCGGTCACGCTGGAATACCAGCCGTGCAACGACAACATCTGCATGCCGCCGGCCAAGGTGAGCGCCAGCGCGACGCTGGGCTCGATGGAACCCGCCTCCGCGGCCGTCGCACCTCATGCCGCACTTGAGCGCGCACGGCTCATCGCCACGGCTTTCGGCAGCACCGGCGGCGATTCGTCCGATGTTCCTTCCGACAACGGCGGCACCCAGGCGCCCGGATCGGCACTGGCCAATATCTTTCTCGCCCACGGGATGCTGATTGGGCTGCTGGCAGTGCTGCTCGGCGGCCTCGCGCTGAATCTGACGCCATGCGTTTATCCGCTTATCGGCGTGACGATCGCGTACTTCGGCAACCAGGGCGGCGGCCCGCGCAAAATCGCCGTGCTCGCGGTCATCTACGTCCTGGGAATCGCGCTGACGTTTTCGCTGGCCGGCGTCGCCGTGGCGCTGTCTGGAGGACTGTTCGGCGCGGCATTGCAAAATCCGCTGGTGCTGATCGCCATCGCCGCGATGCTGCTGGTGCTGGCAGCCTCCAGCTTCGGGCTGTTCTCGCTCAAGCCACCGCAATGGCTGATGCAGCGGGCGGGTGTAGCGCGGCCGGGTTATCTCGGCTCGCTCGTGATGGGCCTCGGGATGGGCGTGGTTGCGGCGCCTTGCATCGGGCCGATCGTGCTGGGGCTGCTGCTGATGGTCGAGCGGAGCGCGAGTCCTGTCTTCGGCTTCGCGCTCTTCTTCACGCTGGCGATAGGGCTTGGACTGCCCTATATTGCGCTGGCCCTGGCGGCCGGGCACATCAGGGCTTTGCCGCGCTCGGGCGAGTGGCTGGCATGGGTCGAGCAGCTCTTCGGCTTCGTGCTGGTCGGACTGGCGATGTACTTCCTGGACCCGGTGGTGAACGGCTGGATGATGCGGGTGATGCCGTATTACGCGGCCGCGGCCGGCATCTTCCTGGGTTTCGTGACTCCGGCGGGGCGCCATTGGCGTCCGTTCCTGGTCTTCCGCAGCGCACTGGGGGCGCTCTCGCTGGGCGTGCTCGTCTGGATGCTGATGTTCTCCGCGGCCAAGCCGGCGGCGCAACTGGCTTTCGATCCGTACAACGCCGCCGTCCTCAACCAGGCCCGCGCGGCAAACAAACCGGTGGTGATCGATTTCAGCGCCGCCTGGTGCGTGCCGTGCCGCGAGATGGCGCGTACGACCTTCCGCGACCCTGCGGTTATCGAGGCGGCCTCGCACTTCGTCCGTCTCCAGGCGGACATCACCGAGCGCAACGGCCGCAATACGCGACTGGCCAGGCAGTATGCGATAAGGGGCGTGCCGACAACCGTCTTCATCGACAAGCACGGCCGAATATTGAAGCGCGAGGTCGGCTACCTGAACTCCAGTCGTTTCCTGAGCGATCTGCGTCAGGTCGATGAGATGGACGGTCTGCCCGAGGTCCGCGCGACGCCCCCCTCCGGATACGCCAAGCTCGCCGGCCTCCCTTAAAGCGCAGCCTTTTGGAGGCGACAGCCGCCTCTAAGCCAACCCGTCATAACTGCCTTCGAGGACCTCTAGGTGAGACACACCGGACTGGACCTCGCAGGGTGACATTTCCGGGACGATGACCTTCGTTTTTGAAGGCCAGAACATGCCTTGATAACCATGCGAACACGATTCTATTAGGGTGCCGCAACATTTTCTCAAAGCACTCGCGATCCGGGATTGTGGAAGTTTATAATTGTACCGACGAAATCGCATCTTTTGGATTTTCTGGACCATCAACAAACCGATGTTTGATTATACGCGCGGAATCCGTGAATGTTGGTTGCAATTTTCTTTACTTGGCCGCACCTTCAGACTAAACTGAATGGATTAGCAACACGTATCTGCATTTGATGAAAATTCCGTTGAACGCGGTCGCAGATTGCTCTCGTGCGAGAGCTACCGGCCAGTGGAATTGCGGTCATCGTGGGGTGGTCTGAGCCTTCTTTTATGGCAAACAAACAATCGCAAGACAGTTACAGCGCCCAGTCGATCAGGGTGCTCGAGGGTCTCGAGGCGGTACGCAAACGCCCCGGAATGTATATCGGCGACACCGCCGAGCGTGGACTCCATCACCTGGTCAACGAGATCGTCGACAATTCGGTCGACGAGGCGCTGGCCGGCTACTGCGACGAGATCAACCTCATCATCCTGAGCGACAATCAGCTCTCGGTCGAAGACAACGGCCGCGGCATCCCGGTCGATATGCATCCGACCGAGAAGCGCTCGGCGCTCGAGGTCGTGCACACGGTGCTGCACGCCGGCGGCAAGTTCGATCGCGGGGTGTACAAAGTTTCGGGCGGTCTGCACGGCGTCGGCGCCTCGGTGGTCAACGCGCTCAGCGAGGAATTCGAGGTCGAAGTCCGGCGCGACGGCAAGCTTTACTATCAGCGCTACGAGCGCGGCGCGCCCAAGACCAGGGTCGAAGAGCGCGGCGCCACCAAGCAGAGCGGCACCAAGACCACCTTCTCGCCCGACCCCAAGATTTTTCCCGAAGTCAAATTCAAATACGAGACCATCGCACGCTACCTGCGCGACATGGCCTATCTCAACGCCGGGCTGAAGATTCGCATCAAGGACGAGCGCAACGGCAAGGCCGAGGAATTTCATTACGAGGGCGGAATCGCCGAGTTTGTCGAGTCGCTGACGGCCGGCAATGATCAGCTGAGCGACGTGATCTTCTTCAAGGGCGTGCGCGAGGGCGTCGATATCGAAGTCGCGCTGCAATGGACCAACGCCTTTCACGAAGTGATGTTCACCTACGCCAATAACATCCACACCGTCGAGGGCGGCACCCATCTGTCGGGCCTGCGGTCCGCGCTCACCCGCACCATCAATTTTTACGCGCAGAAGAACAACCTGTTCAAAAACAAAGAGATGCGCCTGGAGGGCGAGGACGCGCGCGAGGGCCTGGTCTCGATAATCAGCGTCAAGCTGCCCGAACCGCAGTTCGAGGGCCAGACCAAGACCAAGCTCGGCAATTCCGAGGTCGAAGGGATGGTCGCGGCGCTGGTCAACGAGAAGCTCGGCGAGTATCTCGAGGAGAATCCCTCCGAGGCGCGCAAGATCATCAATCGCGCGATCGAGGCCGCCACCGCTCGCGAGGCGGCGCGCAAGGCCAAGGACCTGGTGCGGCGCAAGGGCGCGCTCGATTCGGGCTCGCTGCCCGGCAAGCTTGCCGACTGTCAGGAGCGCGACCCCGCGCGCAGCGAACTGTTCATCGTGGAGGGCGATTCGGCCGGCGGCTCGGCCAAACAAGGCCGCGACCGGCGCGTCCAGGCGATCCTGCCGCTGCGCGGCAAAATCCTCAATGTCGAGCGCGTGCGAATCGAAAAGATGCTCTCCTCGCAGGAGTTGCGCACGCTGATCATGGCGCTCGGGATGGGCGTCGCCGACGAAAAAGACGTCACCAAGCTCCGCTACCACACCGTCGTGATCATGACCGACGCCGACGTCGACGGCTCGCACATCCGCACGCTGCTGCTCACGTTGTTCTTCCGCCAGTTCATCGAGATCATCGAAGGCGGCTACCTCTACATCGCGCAGCCGCCGCTGTTCCGCGCCAAGAAGGGCAAACAGGAACGCTATCTCAAGGACGAAATCGCGCTCGAGGACTATCTGACCGACCTCGGCGCCGAGGCGCTGACCTTGCAGGCCGGCAAGGGCAAGGAGATGCGCGAGCTGCATGGCGCGCCGCTCAAGACCATGGTGCGCAGGGCGCTCGCGCGCGAGCGGATGTACGAGGGGCTCGCGCGGCGCTCCAAGGAACGGCCGATCGTCGAGGTGCTGGCGCATCTCGCCGCCGACAAGCGCGTCAGCGACGAGACCTTTCGTTCGGACAAGGCGCTCAAGGAACTGGCCGAGGCGATCGTCAAGGAACTCAAGGGCAACCTGGTCTATCGAATCGAGCGAATCGAGCCGGAGCGAGTCGAACCGGAGAGCGACGGCGCTTTCCGCGCCATCTTCACCCACGCGCAAAACGGCGCCACCGCCCCGACCGTGGTCGACCTGGCGCTGCTGCACGCGGGCGAGCTGCGCGAAATCCGCCGCCTCGACGCCGACCTCGAAGCGCTCAAGGCGCCGTACAAGCTCAAGAGCGGCGACGAAGAACGCACGGTGGAATCGCTCAAGGCGGTCGCCGACGCGGTGCTGGAGGCGGGGCACAAGGGAGTCGAGGTCCAGCGCTACAAGGGGCTGGGCGAGATGAACCCCGAGCAGTTGTGGGAGACCACGATGAATCCTGAGACGCGTACGATGCTGCGCGTGCAGATCGGCGCGCAAGAGGATGCGGAAGAGATTTTTCAGAAGCTGATGGGCGACCAGGTCGAGCCGCGCCGCCAGTTCATCGAGGAAAACGCACTCAACGTCAGAAATCTGGATATCTGAGCACGCAGCCTTCTTCCATTTCCTCTCCTTGGACAGGGAGAGGAAATAAATTGAAAAAGATTTGGGTAAGAAAAGAGACATGACCGACAATGGCTGAGACCCCCAACGGCACATTTTGTTCCCTCTCCTTGTCCAAGGAGAGGGTAAGGGAGAGGTTCCGTTGACCGATCCGCATCTCGTCGCGCTGAGATTTGCCCGCGCGCGACAACTGCGACGCGGCCAAACCGATGCTGAACTCGCTCTCTGGCATCATCTCCGCGCGCGACGCCTTAATGGCCTGAGATTCCGCCGCCAGTTTCCAATCGGCGCTTTCATCGCTGACTTCTGTTGCAAGGAGCGCCATTTGGTAATTGAGCTCGATGGCGGACAACACGCCGAACGGACGATCGCAGCACGCGATAAGTTTCGCAGCCGGCGAATCGAGGAGCGCGACTATCGAGTACTCAGATTCTGGGACAATGAGGTTTTGACGAATATCGATGGCGTCCTGCAAGCAATAGCGGACGCTGCCGGCCAAAGTGACTCAACAGCAATTTGACCTCTCCCTAACCCTCTCCTTGGACAAGGAGAGGAAATTAAATAAGGAACAAAAGACGTAACCGACAATGGCTGAGACCCCCAACGGCAACGAACCGCATCGCAACGAACCCGCCCGGCTGAATATCGAAGATGACATGCGGCAGTCCTATCTGGACTACGCGATGTCGGTGAATATCGGGCGCGCGCTGCCCGACCTGCGCGACGGGCTGAAGCCGGTCCATCGCAGGATCCTCTACGCGATGTTCCGCGAGGGGCTGCTCAGCACGCGACGCTACTCCAAATGCGCCGGCGTCGTGGGCGAGGTCCTCAAGCGCTACCATCCGCACGGCGACATGGCGGTCTATGACGCGCTGGTGCGCATGGCGCAGTCGTTCAGCATGCGCTACCCGCTGATCGACGGTCAGGGCAACTTCGGCTCGATCGACGGCGACCCGCCCGCCGCCTACCGCTACACCGAATGCCGGCTCACCCGGATGGCCGAGCGGATGCTCGCCGACATCGAGAAAGAGACGGTCGACTTCGTCGATAATTTCGACGGCTCGCAGCAGGAGCCCGAAGTCCTGCCGGCGCAGCTCCCAAACCTGCTGATCAACGGCGCCGACGGAATCGCGGTCGGGATGGCGACCAACATCCCGCCACATAACCTGACCGAGGTCTGCGACGCGCTGCTGAAGCTGATCGAAAATCCGGCGATGACACTCGAGCAGGTGCTCGACGTCATCCCGGGCCCCGATTTTCCGACCGGCGGGCTGCTGCTCGGACGCCAGGCGATTCGCCAGGCTTACCTGAACAAGCGCGGATCGCTGACGATACGGGCGCTGGCGGTGATCGAAACCGACAAACGCACCGGGCGCGGCTCGATCATCGTGCGCGAGATTCCCTACCAGGTGAACAAGACCCGGCTCATCGAACGCATCGCCGAGCTGGTCAACGAAAAGCGCATCGACGGGATAAGCGATCTGCGCGACGAATCCGACCGCGACGGAATGCGCATCGTGATCGAGCTCAAGCGCGACGCCGAGCCGAAAATCGTGCTCAACCAGCTCTACAAGCTGAGCCAGATGCAGCAGAGCTACGGGCTCATCATGCTCTCGATTCACGAGGGCCGTCCGCGCGAGCTCAACCTGCTCGAGATGCTCCACGCCTTCCTGCTCTACCGGCGCCAGGTGCTGACGCGGCGCGCGCAGTACGAAAAGCGCCAGGCCGAGGCGCGCCTGCACATCCTCGACGGACTGCTGATCGCGCTCAAGAACCTCGACGCGGTGATCAAGCTGATTCGCGCGTCGAAGGATGCCGAGACGGCACGCACCGGCTTGATGAGCCAGTTCTCGCTCACCCTGCTGCAGGCCCAGGCGATCCTCGACCTCACGCTGCGCCGGTTGACCTCGCTGGAACGCGACAAGATCCTTGCCGAGCACAAGGAAACCGTGGACACGATCGCGCGGCTCACCCGGCTGCTCAACGACGAGCGCGAGATGAGCGCGCTCATCGCTTCGGAAATCGCGGACATCAAAAAAGAGTTTGGCGACGCCCGCCGCACCCAGATCGTCGAGGCCGAAGGCGACTTCTCGGTCGAAGACCTGATCGTCGACGAAGACGTGCTCGTCACCGTCACCCACGGCGGCTACATCAAACGCACGCCGCTCTCGCTTTATCGCACCCAGCGCCGCGGCGGACGCGGCAAGATCGGCGCGACCACCAGCGAGGCCGACTTCGTCGAACACCTGGTGCCGGTCGGCACTCACGATCGCCTGATGTTCTTCACCAGCAAGGGCAAGGTCTACGAACTCAAAGCTTACGAGGTGCCCGAGGGCGGACGCGCGGCCAAGGGGCGCTCGATCGCCAACCTGTTGAATCTCGCTTCCGACGAACGGATGGAAGCATTCATCCCGGCGCCCAAGGACACCGCTGGCAAGCATCTCTTCTTTGCTACCCGGCGCGGGATGGTCAAAAAGACCGCGCTCGACGAATACTCCAACGTCCGCTCCAACGGCCTCATCGCGATCAATCTCGAAGAGGGCGACGAACTAGTCGGCGTGCGCATCACCGACGGCAACCAGCAGATCGTGCTCTCGACACGCGAGGGCCAGGCGATTCGCTTCAAGGAGGAAGAGGTGCGGTCGATGGGCCGCGCGACCTTCGGCGTGAACGGGATGGACCTCGAATCCTACAGCGTCAAGGAAGGGAAGAACGTCACGCTGGTCAAGGACGAGATCGTGTCGATCGCGACCTCGCGCGAGGACGAGACCCTGCTGACGGTCTCCGAGCTGGGTTTTGGCAAGCGCACCGCCGCCGCCGAGTACCGGCTGACCCATCGCGGCGGCAAGGGCGTCATCACCATGAACGTCACCGACAAGACCGGCAAGGTGGTAAGCGTGCGCCAAGTCGGCTCGGACGACCAGGTGGTGCTGATAACCGACGGCGGCAAGGTAATCCGGCTCGACGTAAGCACCGTGCGAATCACCGGGCGCAATGCGCAGGGCGTGCGGCTGGTAAAGCTGGACTCGGGCGAGCACGTGCGCGCGGTCGCGGGATTGGCGGAGCCCGAAGAGGACGAGAACGGCGATCCATCCAACGGCGCAAACGGCGCCGCGTCCGATGACGAGGCTGAAGAGTAGGGCAGACGCGGTGCGTAGCTCCGGGCGGTGGACATCCGGCGCGGAGCGGGCGTAAAGATCGCTTCATGCCGCTCGATTCATCGCTGGTTGGAACTTCCTCCGAATTGGTGTCGGCCGACGTCGACGTGGCGTGGACGATGGCCTACGCGGCGGGGCTCGGCGACGCGCTGCCCTGCTACCTGGACACTACGCTCGAGCGCGGCATCGTCGCCCATCCGATGTTTCCGGTGGCGATCGAGTGGCGCGCGATGGTCCAGATTATCCAGGTGCTGAGCGAGGCCGGCTTTCCGCGCGCCGAGATGCTGCGCCGCATACATGCGACCGACGACGTGATCGTGCATCGCCCGATCCGACCGCCCGAGCGTCTGTTCACGCGCGCCACGCTCGCCGGGATCGAACGGCGCAAGGCCGGCGCCTACCAGCTCACCCGCTTCGACACCGTCGACGAAAAGGGCGCGCCGGTCTGCACCACCTGGTACGGCAATCTTTACCGCGGCGTCGAGGTTTCAGGGCCCGACCGCCCGCCACCGGACGCGCCGGCGATGCTTGCGGCTTCGGCCGGCGCAACAGCGGCGCATGCAAGCTTCGCGATTCCGATTTCGCCACTCGCCGCGCACGTCTATGGCGCCTGCGCGCGGCTGGGCAACCCGGTCAATATCCATACCGACGCGGCCACCGCGAAGAAGGCCGGCCTGCTGGGGACGATCCTGCACGGCACCGCGACGCTCGCGATGGCGGCTTCGCGGGTGGTCGCCGTCGACGCCGCCGGTGACCCAACGCGAGTCGGACGCGTCCACGCACGCTTCGGCGCGATGGTGCTGATGCCGTCGGAGATCGAAGTGCGGATTTCCGCGCGCGAGCCGAGCGCCGAGGGCAAGACGGTCTTTTTCGAGGTGCTGAGCGCCGACGGCGGGAGAGCAATTCGCGACGGCTTCGTCATGGTGCGCGGCTGACGGCCCATGGCGTCTCGGGTGTGGAGTACCGCGCAAAGTATCGCGTCGCGCATTCTTCACCGCATTGGGGCGGCGTCCCGCGCCGCGCGAAGTTTCGCGGCGCGATGGACATTCGTCGCCCAAGCTCTGTAGAAATAACCTATGCCACTGGAATCATCGTTGGTTGGAACCAAAATCGGCCCCGCCACGACCGAGGTCGACGCGCGCTGGGCGATGGCTTATGCGGCGGCGCTCGAGGATTACCTGCCCTGCTATCTCGACACGCGCCGCGCCGACGGTATCGTCACCCATCCGGTCTTCCCGGTCTGTATCGAATGGCCGGCGGCGATCGCGCTGCACGACAAGCTGCGCGAATCGAAACTCGCCCAGAGCGAGGCGGCGCGCGGCGTCCATGCGACCTACGACGTTACGCTCCATCGCCCAATCCGGCCGCCCGAGCGGCTGACGACCACGCTCACGCTCGCCGCGGTGCAGCGCCTGAAGCCCGGCGCCTACGAGCTGATGCGCTTCGATACCGTCGACGCGCAGGCCCGCCCGGTCTGCACGACCTGGTATGGGACGATTTACCGCGACGTCGAGGTCTCAGGCCTCGACCGTCCGGCCGACGATGCACCGGCGCCGCCGACGGCTCCCAGGGCGGGCGATACGGCGCGCGCGGAAATTCCGCTCGCGATCTCGGCGGGCGCCGCACACGTCTACACCGAATGCGCGCGCATCTGGAACCCGGTGCACACCGATAGCGCCGTGGCCGCCGCGGCCGGCCTGCCCGCAATCATCCTGCACGGCACGGCCACGATGGCGATGGCCGTATCGAAGATCGTCGCCGCCGAAGCGGGCTACAATCCCGAGCGCGTACGGCGCGTCCACGGGCGGTTCGGCGCGATGGTGCTGATGCCGTCGATGGTCACGGTGCGAATCAATTCGCGCTCGCCCTCAAACGGTGGCGAAGCGGTCTCCTTCGACGTGCTCAACGCCGACGGCGGCCGCGCGATTCGCGACGGGATGGTCCTGCTCGGCAACTAGCCGCGCGCGCAGGCGCGAGGGCACTACTCCATCGGCATTACTCAGAAAAGCTCAGCGAGCATAGCGGGAGAGTTACTCGGATGAAGGTCAAGGCGGCTATCGCATACAAGGCCGGCGCTCCGCTCGAGATCGAAACCGTCGATCTCGACGGACCCAGGCAAGGCGAGGTGCTGGTCGAAATCAAGGCGACCGGCGTCTGTCATACCGACGCCTACACACTCTCGGGCAAGGATCCCGAGGGGCTGTTTCCCGCGATCCTCGGCCATGAGGGCGCGGGCGTGGTGGTCGAAGCTGGCGCCGGCGTGACCGCGTTGCGCCCCGGGGACCACGTTATCCCGCTCTACATTCCGGAGTGCCGCCAATGCCCGGCCTGCCTCTCCGGCAAAACCAACCTGTGCACCGCGATCCGCGAGACCCAGGGCCGCGGCGTGATGCCCGACGGCCAAAGCCGCTTCTCGAGCGGCGGCCGGATGATCCATCACTACATGGGCACTTCGACCTTCGCCAACTTCACCGTGGTGCCGGAGATCGCGCTGGCCAAGGTCCGCGAGGACGCGCCCTTCGAGCGCATCTGTTACGTCGGATGCGGCGTCACAACCGGCGTGGGCGCGGTGATCAACACCGCCAAGGTCCAGGTGGGCGATACGGTGGTGGTCTTCGGACTTGGCGGCATCGGGCTCAACGTGGTGCAAGGCGCGCGGATCGCCGGGGCTCGCATGATCGCCGGCGTGGACCTCAATCCGGCGCGCCGCGCGATGGCGGAGAAATTCGGCCTCACGCATTTCGTCAACCCGGCCGAGGTGCGCGGCGACCTCGTGCCCTACCTGGTGGATCTGACCGGGGGCGGCGCCGACTTCGCCTTCGAGTGCATCGGCAACGTCAAGCTGATGCGTCAGGCGCTGGAGTGCTGCCATCGCGGATGGGGCACCTGCGTGATAATCGGCGTTGCGGGCGCAGGCGAGGAGATTTCAACCCGTCCGTTTCAGCTCGTCACCGGCCGCACCTGGAAGGGCACCGCGTTCGGCGGCGCCAGGGGACGGCGCGACGTCCCAAAGATCGTGGACTGGTACATGGAGGGCAAAATCAACATCGACGACCTCATCACGCACACGATGCCGCTCGACCGCATCAATGACGCCTTCGACCTGATGCATCGCGGCGAATCGATTCGCACCGTGGTGACGTTCTGAGCATGATGGATTTGCCGCGCTGAAGACGTGGCGATGAGCCGGCGCCGCGGGCCGCCGCGCGGGGCTCAGGTGCGGCCGGGCAACATCCGCTCCGCGAGCGCCGCGGACAGCGCGGCCGTGGCCCATCCGGCGGCCGGCGCCGCGACCGCTCCCACGGCCGTTCCGAGAAACACCAGCCAGTCCATATCCATCCGCTGGCGCGCGATGCCGAGCGTGAGACCGGCGGCGCCCACGAACGCGGGTATTCCCCACCACGCAATTTCGGCGATCAAGATCGATCCCATGACGCGGCGCATCCCGGGCCGCAGCAGTGTTCCGCCGATCGCCGCGAACATCACGGCCAACATGAAGTTGGCGGCAAAGGTCCCCAGCCACAGATGCAGCGGCGGCCACAAAAACATCGGAAGCCCTTTGGAGGCCGTAAATTGCAGGAACGCGCCCATCCCGAGCGCGCCCAGCGCGGCAATTCCAGCAGCGGTCGCGGCACGCCGGCGCAACGCGAACGTGAGGACAATCGCGATCAGCAATATCCCCGCGGAAATCGCGAACGCCGCGGTGTATTCGCCACGGCGCCGCGCAATATCCTGCACCGAAGGCGTCGGGTCGTCGCCGAAACTATTCGGCGCGGGCCCCGCGTCCTCGGCGTGGACGATGCGGGTATTTGCAGAGCGGCGTGATTGAGCCGGCCCCGCGGCGAAACTCCGTGCGTGGGCCGGCGCGCGCCCCAACGCCACCATCGCCGCCGCCAGCGTTAAAGCCCCGATCACCCCCGCCACGGCGCGTATCATAGCGGCAACTATCCACCTGCGCGCTGCCCGTGGCAATGCCCGCCACGCAACCCGTCGGCACCCACCGAAACCCTGTCGGCCCCCCCCCGCATGGACTTGCGGGCAGGACGAGGTGTAGTTGTTTTGAGGGCTGGAGATGCATCCCCGGGGAGGTTAAATGGCCTGGATTCGTACCATCCGCGGATTCATCGCGGCGGCGCCGCTGATTGTCTGCGCGATCGCGTTCAGCGGATGTTGGCCGTTCAATCGCACACCGCCGCAGCAGGAGTATTTCAACGCGCTCAAGATCGGCAATTCGGCTCAGGCGAGCCAGATCTGGCTCCAGATGACCCCCGACCAACGCATCAAGTTCGAGCGCGGCGAAGGCCTCCGGCCGAGCGCATCGTCGAAGGACGTACAGCAGGCAATCGATGAGCATTACTCCGAGCAGGACGACGACGGCGCAGCGCCCAAACACGTCGAAGCGGCGCCGGGCACTGGCGCGGGCCTGCAGGACCTGCCCTCCTATCTCAACACCAACGGCGCGGCCGGCGTGCCGCAACCCGCGCCGGCCGGGCAATAGCAAAACACTATTCATGACATGGCGCGAGCCGCGCCGCATCGCGCAAACCAAGGACACAGACTAACGATGGAGTTCGCCTTCAACCCGGACCAGGAGATGCTTCGCCGCACGCTCGCCGACTTCGCCGCGCGCGAGCTTGCCCCGGCCTACGCCGGCCGGGACAAGGACGAGGATCTGCCGCGCTCGATCGTACTCAAGCTCGGCGAGCTGGGATTGCTCGCGCCGATGGTCGAGCAGCGCCACGGCGGCCAAGGGCTGGACTACGTCTCGCTAGGCATCGCGCACGAGGAAATCGGCCGCGCCGATTTCAACGCTGCCTACGTGCTGCTGCTCTCGGGGCTGATCGGCGCGATCGTCAGCGCCCGCGGCGACGATCGCCAGTGTGCCGAGTATCTCCCACCAATCTGCCGCGGTGACACGGTCGCCGCGCTCGCCGTCACCGAGCCCGGCGGCGGCTCGGACGCCGCGCACATCCGCCTGCAGGCGCGGCGCGACGGCGACAGTTACCTGCTGAGCGGCGAGAAGACCTCTATCTCCTTCGGCTCGTGGGCGGACACCGCGCTGGTGATGGCGCGCACGGGAACGCTCGAGCAGGGCGCGCATGGAGTGAGCGCGTTCTACGTCGATCTGCGCGCGCCGGGCGTGAGCCGTGCGCGCTTTCGCGACCTCGGCACACGCGCGATCGGTCGCGGCCAGCTCTTCTTCGACGAAGTGCGCGTGCCGGCCGCCGCGCGCATCGGCGCCGAGGGCGCCGGCTTCGTGCAGGTAATGCAGGGGTTCGACTTCAGCCGCTCGCTCATCGGCCTGATGTGCCTCGGGGCGGCCCAGCAAAGCGTCGACGAAACCGTCAAGTACGTAACCGAGCGCCAGGCCTTTGGCTCGGCGCTGGCACGCTTTGAGGGGGTCTCGTTTCCGCTCGCCGAGGCCGCGGTCAAGCTGCGCGCCGCACGATTGCTCTGTTACGAGGCGCTATGGTTGCGTGATCAGGACAAGCCGCACGGATGGCTGGCGGCGGGATGCAAATGGTGGGCGCCGGAACTGGCGGTCCAGGTCATCCATCAATGCCTGCTCCTACACGGCCATCTCGGCTTCAGCCTCGACCTCCCCCATCAGCAGCGTCTGCGCGACGTTATCGGGCTCGAAATAGGCGACGGCACCGCGCAGATCATGAAGACGCTGGTGGCGCGCGAGATCATCGGCAAGGCCGCCCGCCCCTACTAGGCGCGCCGCGCAAGAAAGCGCAGCCGCATGTAGTCGGCGGTCCAGCGCCCGGTTTCATCGCACAGCACCGGCGTCAGCATCGCGATCGCCTCGTCGCGCGCGTCGGCGCGCTCGTTGGCCGGCAGCCTGCGCAGAAAAGGTTCGGCGAACGTTTCGAGCCACCCCGCTATACCGGTCGGCAGCGGCGTCGGCCGCGCGATCAACTCGATGTATTCGACCGCGAAGCCGCCGCGCTCCAGGCGTGCGCGATAGTCGTCGACGGTGGGAAAATACCAGGGGTGCGCCGACTTACCGTCGGCGCCGCGGCGCTCGAGCACCGCGATCAGCGCGACCGCGATCGCCGCGACGCATCCGTGGCCGCCCATCTCGGCGGCGAAACGGCCGCCCGGCTTGAGGGCGCGCGCCACACCCGCGATCACCGCATCGGGATCGTCCTTCATCCAGTGCAGCGCCGCATTGGAAAAGACCGCGTCGAACTCACCCGTGAAATCGAGCCTCGCGCCGTCGGCCACGCGCGCGTCCAGCCCACGCTTTTGCGCCGCCGCGACCATGTCCGCCGAGGCATCGACGCCCACCACCGAGGCGCCGGCGGCGGCGATTTTTTCCGTCAGCACACCATCGCCGCATCCGAGGTCGAGAATGCGCTCGCCGGCCCGCGGCTTGAGCAGATCTAGCACGGGCGCTCCGAGCGCTGGAACGAAATGCGCGTGCCGGGCGTAGCGGTCGGCATTCCAGCTCTGTGCGGGCGGCGAAATTTCGGTCGATTGTGAATTTGCCATCGCTTAAACATATACTGGGACAGGAACCAAGTGGACACACCCGAAGCCATCGGAGCGCCGGATACGCCGCGGCGCGCAGTGTCGCCCATATGGCGGGGACTGACTTTGCTGGCGCTGGCGGGTGTTGTGGTGCTCGCGCTGGTCGCCAGCAAGTACGCGGCGGCCGTGAGCTACGAGCAGGTCGCTAACTCCGCGGCGCGTGCCGCACTAAGCGATCGTATCACCAGCCTCGAACAGGACGTTGTCGACGCGCACAGCCAGGTAGCTTCGCTACGCCAGCAACTGGAGGCGAGCGGTCAGACCGTCCGCGCGACACTCGCGCCCGACTCGCGGATCATCCATCTTGCGCCGCTTGGCGCCGTGCCGAACGCGAGCGCCGCAATTACCGAAAGCCCGATCAAGGGCGAGGCCGTGCTGCTCGTCAGCGGGCTGCCGCCCGCACCGGCGGGCGAGATTTACGAGCTATGGTGGATCGGACCGCACGACGAAGCGA
>Ga0307374_10005247_pt1 | contig 21062 bp, 20 predicted proteins | sample OX3MG_FD_202532 | JGI IMG/M metagenome (GOLD analysis project Ga0307374, IMG submission 202532) | Soil microbial communities from Risofladan, Vaasa, Finland - OX-3 | ecosystem: Environmental > Terrestrial > Soil > Coastal area > Acid sulfate soil | place: Finland: Risofladan, Vaasa | collected...
CATGGTCTCACTGGAGGAGGCCATCACCTTCAGGTCTCCGTCCGGGGCGACCAGCATGATCCCAGCGGCATCGACCTCGAGCACCTCCACGCAGCGATCGGTGAGCAGCGTCAGGACCTCCACGACGTCAAAGTCGGCCACCAGGGTGTCGGCCAACTCCACGAAGGTACGGGCTAGCAACGCTTCTCTAGGCATTGGATCTCCAGTCGCCATGGACTCGGCCAGGGGCGTCCGAAGGCCGGAGCCATAACGCGGGGTCAATTGTATCCCTTGGGCACTGCCCTGGGGCCGGCCCTCCTCCTCACCGCCGGCACCCGATCTGCTCTCATGGCACTGGGTCCTTCTCTCCACTTCGGTCGTCAAAGCGCAGTCTTCTGGCCACCACGTCCTCGGCTACTTGAGCCAGGGGCCGGTCGTGGCCGAAGGCGTAGGCCCGCAGGCGGATGAGGGCCTGGGCCACACCCACTTCCAGCTGGACCGCGACCATGCCCGAGGCCTGGTGCACGCCGTAGTGGAACTCCCCGGCCGCCTCGAGCTCGGCGCCCAACCTTCCTGGGGGCGCCCCGGCCTGCATGACCAGCAGGGCATGGGCAGCGACATCGGCCATGACGAGGGCATCGGCGTGGGCCTCGTCGGCAAGGGGACCGGACCAGAGGCGGTAGAGGTTGAGTGCTCCGAGGCGGACCGCGCCCACTCGGAGGGGGAAGCCGAAGATGGCCCCCACCCCGGCCTCCAGGGCGGGGGGACTGAAGGCAGGCCATCGCGGCAGGCGGGCATGAGCGAGGTCGGGCTCAAGAACCGGGCGGTCGAGGTGGTAGGCGTCCACGCAGGGTCCCTCCCCGAGTCCGTACTGCAACTCCTCGATGAGGGCACTCACCTCGTTGGTGGTGCACACCGAGCCCCGGGGTACATCACCGGACATGAGCATGATCCCGGCTCCGCTCATACCGGTCACCTCTGCGCTCACCTGGCACAACCGCTCGGTCTCACCTCCTGGGGCTGTATCGCCCACCAGTTTCGACAAGATGCGGATGCGCCGCTTTCCGTTCATGACGGAAGGCCCCCTCCGCCGGCCGCGGCAGGGGTGTTCTTGCTTAAGTGCAGGCCTGGCGCGCCGTCCGAGCGACTGCCACCCCTGAGCAAGGGGTGGGGGGGACTCCTGGTGTCGCCGATGTGAAGCCCCACCCCCGCGCCTCCCGAGGAGTCCGACCAGACGAGTCACCGGGGTCCAGGGTGTGCCGCTCAAGGCGACAACGCCATGCTACTCGCTGCCCGAGTTCCGCCCACTGGGTCCCACTGGAGCAGCCGCATCCCAACGAGGTCGTGTCTGAGACCGGCTGTGGCGTTCCACATCCCGAGATAAATGGGGCCATGCCACATGGGAACGGGAAGCGATCCGGGCCCGCTGGAGAGAGACACTCGGGAAGCCGGAGAGCTCGGACGCTGGTTCCGGGGCAGGATCACTCGGAGGGTGGAGGCTCTGGCCGAGTGCCGGGGCTGCTCACCGACGCCCCCGCAGCGAGGTGGCCGCCAGATCGCCGCAGATGGCCCGCTGGCATCCCTGCCCGGCGGCAAGCCGGGACATCGCATCCTGGTCGACCCGAGCGCCGAGGAGCATCGGAGTCACCGCCCCATCCTCGGCCCCCTGATCCGCGGCGCCGACGGCGCCGGGGCTGGATGGGGCTGGGGCGCCGCCTGTCGGACCGCTTCAGCCCTCATGTGCTCGACGTAGCGGGCCGAGCCCGGGCGCAGCTCGAAAGCCTCGGCCTTGACCTCGACCATGGACGGTCCGTTCACCGTCTCCACCGAGCCCAGGGCCGTCTTGGGGACCGCCCGCCGCACGGCGGGGATGGGCCAGCGCCCCTCGCGGACGGCGCGGGCCAGGCGGGGGGCGGCCCCGGGATGGGCCCGCTCGAACTCGGCCCGGGCCACCGCCGTCTCCTGGAGCCGGACCAGCTCGGACCTCGTCGCTGCCATCTCGGCTTCGAGGTCGGCCCGGTGAGGGGCGGCGATCACCTCCAGGTGGTCTCTGGCCCCGGTCAGCTCCCGGCCGGCCACCTCGGCCTGGTGGTGGTGCCAGGCTCGACCGACCGGGGAGCGGGCCCAGCGGGCGGCCTGGTCAGCGGAATGCTGGGCCACCTCTTTGACCCTGACCACCTCGGCCGCTTCGGCCAGGGCCGGATCGGCCCAGCGACCCTGGCCCCAGCCGATCCGCTGCCCGGCCGCCTCCAGGTCCTGGAGATGCCGGTCGGCCTGGCGGATCTGCTCGTCAGTAATCGGGGCGGGGATCACCGCCGCGATGGCTTCGCCCGTGGCTTTGACGGCGGCCCGCTCCAGGCCGGGATAGATGAGATGGAGAGGAGCCTCTCCCCGTTCCACTGCCGCGGCCGGCCAGGCGGTGTCGATGGCCCAGCGGACCCGGCGCGAGGCCCCCCAGTCCCGGACCAGGTCCTCCCGGGCCTGTTCGGCGTCATCGGCGGCCAGGTACACGTGAGTTCGCTCACGGGCCCGGCTCATGGCCACGTAGCCCAGCTCTCTTCCTCCCCCATCGGCCAGCACGTGGGCGGTATCCACCGTGGCGCCTTGGCAACGATGAACCGTCATGGCATACCCATGGGCCAGGTGGGCGGCGTCGATGGCTTCTCCTTCCAGGCGGACCCGGCGTCCGTCGCCCAGCTCGAGGATCAGGGCCGGCTCGGGACCCTGGTCATCGCTCAGGTACACGGTGGCGGTTTGTGAGGTGACCACCCCGGCGTCGTGGTTGGGGGCGGTGAAGACAACCCGGTCATCCAGGGCGTAGCCGGCGCCTCCGGGGGCGGTCATCTCCACCCGGGACAGGGCCCCGGTGTCCTGGAGTCTTTGTCGGGCCAGGGCGTTCATCTCGGCTACGTGATCCCGGCGCCAGGCCAGGAGGAGTGTGTCCCGGCCCTCGGACAGGTCCCCCAGGTAGGCGTCCACGGCTGCCTCCATGGCCGATCGGCCATCCGGCTCGGTCCGGATGCGCCCGGTGCGGGCGTAGTAGTCCACCGCCTTCTCCACCTCCCCGTGGCGCAGCTCCCCCAGCGCCGCTCGTTCGGCTTGGTCCCGTTGGCGGCGGTTCTCGGTGAGTGTGTGCACCCCGGGATGGCGGTCGGCCACCGCCTCCATAGCTCCACCCGGCCCCACGGCGGCCAGCTGCAAGGGGTCACCGACCATGACCACATGCGCCCGGGCCGCCCCGGCCGCGTTCAACAGCTTGAGCAGGTCGCGGTCGGTGGTCATGCCCGCTTCATCGAGCACGATCAAGTCGGTCGGGCCCAGTCTGATCCGCCCGCTCTCCAGGGATCGGGTCAGGGAGGCCACGGTGTGGCTGTCGATGTTTGCCTCGGTGCCCAGGTTGCGGGCGGCCTGGCCCGAGGTGGCGCTGCCCAGAACCCGGTGCCCGGCTTTGCTCCAGGCCAGGCCGAGAGCTTCGAGGGCGGTCGTTTTCCCAGAACCGGCCACCCCGATCACGGCATCGATGCCCCGACCGTCCCCGGCTATGTGGCGGACCAGGTCTTCCTGCTCCGCAGACAGGGCATAGCCCCGGCGGGCCCGGACCTCGGCCAGGGCCGAATCGACTGGCACCTTGGTCCGGTCGGTGGCCGTGGCCCCCAGCTCCAGCGCGGTGGCGATGCCGGTCTCCGCGGCGATGACCGAGGCCAGGGCATAGACCCGCTCTTTGGCCCCGGAGCGGGCCATGAGTGGTATCACCTCGGCATCGCCCAGCATGCGGTCGATGATGCGGGTGGCCTCGGCCATGGGCTGGCCATAGAGGTGGGGGGCGGTAGCCACGATCAACTCCCGGCGGGAGAAGACCTTGGCCCGGGCCAGGGCCCCATCAGGCCCGAGCACTTCGGCGGCCAGGGCCAGCTCGGCGTGATAGTCCACCGGCTCGGGGGCAATGGCGGCGGCGTTGGCCAGCTCCAGGTTCTCCTGTAGCGCCCCCAGCGCCCAGCCGGCCTCGGCCAGCTCGGAGCGCCAGAGACCCATGAGATCAGCGATGGGCTCGTGGCGCTTGTGAGCCCGGGAGGCACGGGCCGCTATGCCCCGGGCCCGGTAGGAGGAGTGCCCGGTGCGTTCCAGCTCTTCTTCGATCTGGGCCGAGCGCTTGGAGTGCCAGTCGCAGACCACTTGGGGGATGCCGGTGATCCGCCAGTGCCCGAGACGACCGGAGGGTCCGGCGTCCGCCTCGATGGCATAGCCCCGCTCGACGGCCACCCTGGCCGACGCCAGTCTTCCGATGACGGTGGCGGCATGGAGGTGGGTTCGCCAGGCGGTGGTGTCCGCCGCCTTCCATCCGCCCTTGGCGTCGGCCATCCGGACGACATTGGCCAGGAGCACGTGGTCATGGGGAGCGGGGTCCCCGGCCCGGGAGGTGGCATGGCGGGTGGTGGCATAGACCAGCCCGGCGGTGGGGGCGCTGGCTGCTCCCCTCCCCCGCCGGCCGCCTCTGACCTGGGTGACCTGATCCAGATAGCCCAGGGTGGCGTCGCGCTCGGCGTCCATGATGGCGTGCATGTCCTCGGCCCTGCCGATGACGCCCAGCTCGGCGACGGATTTGTGGGCGGCGACCACCAGCTCCATGCCCGGACGGCGGGTGGTGACCAGACGCTCCCCGGAGCGGGGATCACTGGCCCCGCCCGGACCGAAGAGGGCGGTGTAGGCCTCATCGGTGACGGTCCCGGCCAGGCCGAGGGCCACAGCCCCGGCGCCGCCCCAGACCAGGGGCGTCTCGCCCCGGGAGGCGTAATAGCCCAGCGCGGCGCCGGGATGATCATCGGCGCGGGCAAGGACGGTCTGGCGGTGGTATTCCACCGAGTCGACCCCCATCATGCGCATCCAGGCCATGCTCACCACCGCTCCCGGCCGGTCGGCAATGTGGGGAACCCACGTTGCAATCGTGTTCGAAGATTTGGCCGTTGGGGGTGGTTATGCGCCTTGGCTGTGACGCCTGTCGAGGGTTATCTCACGATCGGTAAGCGACGGTCAATGCTTGTGCAGGAACGGGCAGATTTTCGAGCGCGTGAGCGCGAGGAGCGGGCTCGGCCGGGGGCCTAGTCAGGTATGCATCCGCGACGCCGCGCTCAGGGGGAGGGTCGAGGGCTCGGTGTCCGAGTATCTGGGACAGCGCCCAGCGTCCGAGTATCTGGGACACCGTCCTGCGTCCGGGTATCTGGGACAGCGTCCCTGGGCCGGCGCCGTCCGGCCGGCACGGCCCTCCGCTCGGTCCAGTACCTGGTCCGGCCGTCGTGACGGTAGTTGTGACGGTAGTTGTGAAGGTTGGGACCGGTTCTGGCCCCCTCCCGGACACAGGGACGAGCGTGTCCCGGTTCTTGTCCCAGGTTCTGTCCCAGTTCTCCTCCGGCGGGGCTCCCTGTCCCAGGTCTTGTCCGGAAAAAAAGACGCGAACCGGTCCTTGTGCCGGTTCTTGTGCCGGTAGTTGTACCGGTTCGCTTGCGTATGACTACCGGGAAGGGCCGACGTGGGCCAACCAGCCCGGGCGGCAGGAAGGAGTTGGAGGTGGATTCAGCCATTGACGAGACAGGCGTGGCCCTCCTGGCCGCCGGGCAGGACCAGCTGACTCCGCCCATGGCGCTGGGGCGCCAGGCCCGAGACCGGGGAAGGCCCTCCCCGGGGGTCCCGACGAGATTGTTGGCTCCCCAAACAGGCTGGGATGGAATTGGGGAACGTCCCGGTCCCATTCCCCATCTCCTCCCAGGATTGGGGAAAAGGCCCCTGAGCAGGGAAGCCGTCTGCCCACACCGGCGAACGGTCGGGAACCGGGAGGCCGTCACCAGCTCCTCGGGTCCGGCCAGAAATTTCTATTTGGGGAAGGTTTTCGGGAACTGGTTGGGGAAGGTGGCGGCGCATGATCCCGCCATGGCCAGGGCGTGGGGAAGATTGTGGGGAATCCGAGGAGTAAGGAGCCTCTCCCCGACGGGGACCCTTGCAGGGGTCGTCCAGGGACGGCGGAGCCGAACGAGGCCACGGGTGGCCGAGTGGCCCTTGACGAGCCCGGGCCGGCCCGAGGAGACAATGGAGGCGGCCGGGCGGTCCCCGACCGCCCGGCGTAGTTGCCGCGTGGTCTCCCCCATCGCATCGACTCGTCCTTCCGGACCGGGTCCGGGCCGATGACCGCTCCGGCGGTGGGCGGGGCCGGGCCGGAGGAAGACCTGGTCGACATCGAGGCGGCCGCCGCCTTCCTGGGGGTGACCGTGCGCTGGGTGCGTCGGCGGGTCGCCGAGCGGGCCATCCCCTATTACAAGCTCACCGGTCGGCTGGCCTTCGCCCCGGCCGACCTCCGCCAGATTCGCGACTCCGCCCGGGTCGAACCGGCCCAACCGATCTGATCCATGACCCCCGTCCGACTCCCCTACCCCATCCCGTCCTTCGGCTTTGGCGCCTCCGCCTCACGGGGCCGGGACGTCCGAGCAGAGTTGATTGGCCACGACCACCGGGACCGCCGTGAACCGACCGGCGCGGCCGGTTTGTCAAGCACGCCGGGATGCCGGGTCGTCCCGGCGACGTTCCCGCTTCCGTCCCGCTGGGGGCCCAGCCCGCGCCGAGCCGGGGCCATCCACCCCGGAGGGAAGTCTCCTGGGCCCGCGGGTCGCTCCGGCTGGCTCGACGGGGCACCCCGGTCCCGCAGGTTTCCCGGAGGGGAACCTGCAAGGGTCTGTCCGGGGGATGGGGCTCGTCGGGATGAGGCCGGCGGGACGGTAGCGGGACGCGGTGCGAGGTCCGAAGCTCGTGCCGGGTCGGGCCGATCGAGCGGTGGGGGGACGTGCTTCGCGAGATTCCGAAGCCTCGTCGGGCCTAGTTGGTCGACGTCGCTCCTTGTCGAGGCGACCACCTGCAAACCACCACCGCCGATCGGAGGGGAACGCGACCAGTGCGAACCCGACTGACCGCTGAGCACGGGCAGCAACCCACCGGCCCCGAACTGGCGCCCGCAGAGGAGGGCGGACCAACTCGAGGGGGCCGGGCGCGGTATCTCGACGTCGCTCAGGCCGCCGATTATCTGGGTGTCACCGTAAGCTTCGTGCGCAGGTTGGTGCTCGAGCGCCGGGTCCGGTACTACAAGCTCGGGAAGTACCTGCGCTTCGACCCGACTGACCTCGATGCCCTGGTGACCGTCAGTCGGGTCGATCCGGTTCCCAGCCGACCGACCCGCCCCGGCGGGCGATGACCCCCTCAGCCGAGGAAGTCGGCGACCCGGATGACGACCCCATCCAGGCCGCAGAGGTCGATCTCGCCATCCAAACCGATCGTGCGCACCTCGGAGTAGCCGTCCTGCCCCGGGCCGGTGCAGACCTCGACGGTCCGAGCGTTCACGTCGACCACCCACAACTCGACGACGCCGGCCCTGGCGTACAGGGGCGTCTTCACCGATCGGTCCCAGCGCAGGGTGGAGTCGGACACCTCCACGGCTAGGAGAATCTCGTCAGCCAGAGGATGTCGCTCCGCGTAGAAGTCAGCACGGGAGCGGGCAACGACCAGGTCCGGCTGGGGCTCGCTGATGTCCGACAACCTGACGGGGCTCTGGACGCGCACTTCGGCCGTCTCTCCCAGGGCCATGATCAGCACCCGCGTAAGGCGGGTGACGACGCTGGCGTGCGGAGGGCCTATCGGCGCCATCTCGACGATCTCACCCTCTATGAGCTCCAGTCGCTGATCGGGCAGGAAGATGGCCGAGGCGCCCATGGCCTCGTACTCCTCGGCGGTGATCAGGTGCTTCACCGGCTCGCTGGTCACGGTGTCCATAGTAGGACCACCTCACCTGGCGGCCGAAGCCGCGTTCGCCCTGGCACGACTCGTACCCCCTGTCACAGGGCGGAGCGCCGCCCGCCGCCGGGCCACCTCGGCCTCCACGATCTGCGCATCGAGCGCCTCGGTGATGCTGGCCTCCAGGAGCGGGAAGAGGTGGCCATAGACGTTGAGGGTCATCTGGATCGTCGAGTGTCCGAGGCGCTCCATGACCGTCTTGGGGTTAGCGCCCTGGGCAATTAGCAGGCTGGCATAGCTGTGGCGCAGGTCGTGGAAGCGACATCCCCTCAGCCCGGCCGCGTCCACTGCAGGCTTGAAGTGGCGCCGGTAGAAGTTGAGGTGACGGAGCGGTCCTCCTGCCGGGGAGCGGAACACGAAGTCGTCCTTGGCCATCCCGAGCGCGTGGCGGCCCAACTCGTCGACCACCGTGGCTGGGATCGGGACGGTGCGGACGCGATCGGTCTTGGTGGAGTCGATGAACAAGTCCTTGTATCGCGTCCCCTTGTACTCGAGCTCGACGAAGTTGGCCCGCACGTCGGCCCGCAGCTCACCCAGGACGCGCGCCACCTGCACGGCACCCCGTTCGAGGTCCAGATCCCCTACCCGCAGGCCGCCGATCTCCCCTGCCCGCAGGCCCGTGTAAGCGGCGAACCGCACGAGCAACCGGTACTCGGGATAGGAACGCCGTCCGGTCGGCGTCCCCCCTCCCGACGGCGTCTCGATCGCTTCGGCCAGCGCCTCCACCTCGGCAACGGTAAGGAAGCGGACCTCCTTCTTCGGACGAGCTGTGCTCAACCGCAGGTTCGCCGCGGGGTTGGACCTCACGTACCGGTTCTCCTCGGCAAAGCCGAGGATCTGGCGCAGAACCGCCACTACCTTGCGCACCGACGGCGTCGCCAGGCCGCCCTCGCCCAAGTCGGTGGCGAAGCGACGCACCAGCACCCGGTCCACCGACATGATGGGCAGCCGGCCGAACACCGGGAGGATGTGGCCGTCGAGGTAGCCCCGGTAGGTAGTCAGCGTGCGAGGCTTGCGGCCACTGGCGCGCGTCCAGTCGAACCAGTCCTCCGCCACCTCCCCGAAGATGCGTCGGGTGTCCTCTGGTGCCGTCCACTGCCCGCGGCGCGTGTCGGTCTCGACCTCGTTGGCGAAGCGTCGGGCGTCTGTCTTGCGCCGGAAGCTGCGCGACCGCTGGCGGTTGTAGGGGTCGCGGTAGTGGACCTCCCACGTGCCGTGCGGCGTCTCGCGGATGCTGGCCATCGAAGAGCGATGTTAGGACTGTGTTAGGAGTGGATCAATCGCACCCAGGAATTGGATGACCCGTTTACCACTTTAGGCCCTCTGACCTGGGCTCCTAACGGTGGGCGTTGAGGGACTCGAACCCCCGACCTGCTGGTTGTAAGCCAGCTGCTCTAACCAACTGAGCTAAACGCCCGTGAATATGGCCCCTGACTGGGGCCTCTGCCTCCAAGCGGCCCGGGGTCAAGGAGCCTGGAGCACCTCGAGCCATAGGTTAGGGGTTCATTCGGGCATCAGGAGGCAGCGTCGACGGGCTCGGTGTCTCCGCGTTGAGGACGCCCCTTCCAGGAGGGCGACATGGCCATGGTCCTGTGCCGACGGTGGCGGGACCGGTGGCCCCGCGTCACAATCGGAACGGGCACGCATCTACGGTTGATCGGGTGATCCAGGTGTCCGGGGAGCGGTTCGAAGCGCTGGTGGGTGAGTCACTCGACTCGCTCCCGGATTTCCTGGCCCGGACCATGGAAAACGTGGTTGTGGTGGTGGAGGACCGGTCCTCCGACGGTCGCAGCCTGTTCGGGCTGTATGAGGGCATTCCCCTCACCCGGCGCAGCCCGACGTCCTACAGCGGGGCGATGCCCGATCGGATCACTATCTTCCAGGAGACCATCTCCTCGGTGTGCTTCTCGGAGGAGGACCTGGTCAGACAGGTGCGCAAGACCGTCATCCATGAGGTGGCCCACCATTTCGGTATCGGTGATGAACGGCTCAAGGAGCTGGGCTGGGCCTGAGCGGGGGACCGCCCCGGTCCGGTCTGACGGACCGGGATCGGCCCGTCCCCTCGGTTCCGTTCCCCCGCCCGCACACCCTCTACCGTGTGCCCCCAAGCGTCACTCCCACCACCCAGGAAGGCAACTGATGGAGCATTTCCTCGCCACATGGGGCTACCTGGCCCTCTTCGTGATCACCACGCTGTCCGCCCTGGGTATTCCTGTCGGCTCGGAGTTGGCCATGGCCTACGCCGGGGCCCTGGCCAGTGGCCATCTGACGGGACGTCACGACCATCTGGACATCGTCCTGGTCGCCATCGTGGCCTCGGCCGGGGACGTGGTCGGTTCGTCCATCGGCTATGCCATCGGCCGCTTCGGAGGCCGCGCCCTGATCGACCGGGTGGGCAAATACCTGCTGCTCACCAACAAGGACCTCGACCGAGCCGAGGCCTGGTTCGACCGCTTCGGGGAGTCTGCCGTGCTCCTCGGCCGGTTCATCCCGCTGGTGCGGTCCTTCGTGTCGGTGGTGGCCGGGGTAGCCGAGATGGCCCTGGCCAAGTTCCTTCTCTTCACCACCATCGCCTGCTCCATCTGGTGCGTCGGCCTGACCTTGATGGGCTACGCCCTGGGGGCCAGCTGGAGCAAGGTCTTGAGCGACTTCAAGGATGCCGGCTACGTGGCCGCTGCCGTGGTCGTCGTCATCGTGGCCGTCTTCTTCGCCCACCGTTTGCGGGCGGTGCGGGCCGAACGGTCCGCCCAGCGCCCTTAGGGGCCCTCCCGTCCGCAATGGCGCCCGCGGCAGCAGCCGGGTGGCCGGTCCCGGCCGGTCCACCCTGGCTGCCACCGATCCGTCGGCGGGCGTCTGTCGCCATCAGGCGCCCAGAGCAGCCACCGACAGGTGCTTGGGGGGCCTTCCCCGCTTGCGCTTGTAGGGAAGGATCACCCCGTTCATGAAGAGCTGTCCGCCCCAGACGCCCCACGGCTCCCGCCGCTCCCGGGCGCCGGCCAGGCAAGGCTCCACCGCCGGGCAGGCGGTGCAGATCGACTTGGCCCGGGCGATGTCGTCCAGCTGCTCGGAAAAGAACAGGTCCACGAGGGAGCCGCCCTCGGCCCGGCAGGCGGCCGCCGTCCAGTCGACCGGCGGATCCCACTCTTCAATTCTTCCTTCTAGGTCCTGCTGGGCGATCATGTCGCCGTCCCCTTTCGGTGGTTTGGGGGCTGCCCCCCCGGGCAAACAAAAAGGCCGCCGGCTGGTGCCGGCGGCCTTGGGGCCTCTTCCTGTGGTGGTTCTGGCTCTAGCCAGTTGAACCTCCACAGGAGCCCCTCGGCCGCACGGTGGTGTCGATGAAACAACCGTGGTTGGCGGACCGGTTGGACGTAGCTGCGGCATAGCCGCGAGCGCGCGCCGCGTCACCGAGTCCGCCCATCGGCTTCATGGTGAACCAGGTGACTGTGCGCATTCCGTCTTCCTCTGGGGTATCAGGGGTCCGGCCGGCCCTGGGGCCGGCTCCGATAAGCAAACAACGGTTCAGTTGGGCCGTCAACTTATTTTCCGAAATCGGACAAGTTGGCCGAGGAGTTGAGGCGTAGCCGCCGCCACCGGATGGCGCCGGGCTTCCCGATCCCGAGCAACCAGGGGCTGGTCCGCCGCCTCGGCCAGGACGGCCCCGGCCTCCTGGCACACCAACAGACCCCCCAGGTAGTCCCAGGGCCCGAGGCCCTCGGCTCCGTAGGAGCAGAAGCCGTCCAGAAGCCCCTCGGCCACGGCGCAGAGGTCCAGGGCGGCCGCGCCGAGGGCCCGGGTCTGCCACCAGGGCGGGACCGTCCCGGGCAGGCCCGATACCCCGACTATGGCGTGTTCCAGCCCCGCCGCGGCTGAGGGCCGCAGGGGTCGGCCGTCTCTGGTGGCGCCCGCCCCGCGCACCGCCTCGTAGTTCCACCCATTGGCCTGGTTGACCACTAGGGCCGCCAGTGGACCCTCATCATCCAACACGCAGATGCTGGTGGCGTACCAGGGGACCCCGCGGGAGGCATTGGTGGACCCGTCCACCGGGTCCAGGACGGCCAGGAGAGGGGCTCCGGAGTGGGTGAGGCCGGACTCCTCGCTCAACACGGCCAGGCCGGCTCCGTGGAGCACCTCCAGGGCAGCCGAGTCGGCAGCCAGGTCCAGGCTGTACTGGTCCTCCCTCTGCCCGGACATCCCCCAGTCGGTGACCGTGCTCAGGGCTTCCGCCACCGCCCGGCCGGCGTCCCCCAGCACCTCCAGCAGGCTCGACTCGTCCACCGCAGGAGGCTACCGGCCGCCTCCGGCGGGTCCGGCAGGAGCGGCCGCAGCCGTAGGCTCTGGGGGTGGCGGTGATAGACGTGGCCGGCTACGTGGCCGAGCTCAAGGACCATGCCGTGGACCACGGGTTCCACGTCCACGATGAGCGGCATTTCGTAGAGACCTACTCGCTCAGGCAGGTCTGGGAGGTGGATCTTCACCCCGAGGAGGGCTGCGGCGGCCCGATCGACCTGCACCTGGCCCTGGAGGTCGACCCACGGGTCCTGCTCTCCTTCGAGGATCTGGTGGTCGACCTGCCCGAAGACGAGGAACCGCCGGACCGGTTCCACTTTCCCCTGGATTTCACCTGGGCCCTCCCTCCCCTACCCAAGGGCCCTGATCTGCTGCGCCTGGCCATCGACCTGGCCGGGGTAGGCGGTATCGAGCTGCCGCTGGAGGCGTCGGCCATCGACTCGTTCGCCTCGGCCACCGACGCCCCTGAACGCCGGCTCAACATCGTCGCCCACCAGCAGGTGTCCCTGGCCCGGGTGCTCGGCGGGGAGGAGCTCATGTGCGAGACCTTCGACCGCTGCCTGGCCGTCAGCCACTTCCTGCTGGAGGCGGCGCCCACCTGGATGGACTGACTCCTCGGGAGGATCACCCCCGCCTGACGGGCTCCCCGGCCGAACCGATCCCTTCCTCGATCCACTCGGCGTAACCGGCGGCGAAGAGGGCGGGTGTGCCTCCCGTATGCATATACACCACGGTCTGCCCGCTGCGGATCCGGCCGTCATGGGCGGCCTGGATCAGCCCGGCCATGGCCTTGCCGGTGTAGACGGGATCGAGGAGAAGACCCTCCCATCGGGCGGCGGCATCGAGGGCCACCCGGGTCTCGGGGGTCGGGGCGCCGTAGCCGGCACCGATACGGTCGTGGTCGATCTGCACCGATCCCACGGGCTCAGGCAGACCGGCCAGGCCGGCGGCGGCCCGGGCCATCTCCGGGACCCGGTCATCCAGGTCGGGCCGAGTGCCCACGTCCACTCCCAGCACCCGCTGGTGGTCACCCAGGGCCGCTACCAGCCCGGAGTGAGTACCCCCGGAGCCATCCGCCACCACCGCCAGGTCGAGGTCCGGCAGCTCGGCCGCCAACTCGAGGCCGGCGCGGACATAGCCGAGGGTGCCGACGGTACTGGCCCCGCCGACGGGCACGGCGTAGGGATTCCTGCCCTCGGCTCGAAGCCGATCGCAGGCGGCGGAAATAGCTGCCTCGGTGCCGTAGTAGTCGAGCTCCCCGGCCCAGACGATGTCGGCGCCCAGCAACTGGTCCAGCACGACGTTCCCGGTGGGATGGCCCGGACGAGCGCCGGCCAGGACCAGCGTGCAATCCAGCCCCAGCCGGTTGGCGGCGGCCGCCGTGGTCCGGGCGTGGTTGCTCTGGCGACCGCCGCCGGTGACCAGCATGTCGCACCCACCCGCCACCGCCTCCGCGCAGAGATACTCGAGCTTCCTGGCCTTGTTCCCACCCCCGGCCAGTCCGGTGCAGTCCTCCCGCTTGACCCACAATGTCCCCGGGGCCAGGCCGAGCCACGCTCCCAACCGATCCATCGGCTCCAGCGGAGTAGGGGCATGACAGAGAACCAGGCGGTCCTCGAGGGCGTAGGGAAGGTGCGGCTCAGGCATTCGATCCGGATATCCAGACCGGCTCCCGGTCGGTTCCGGCGTAGTTGAGGACATGCTCGGCGTAATCGATGAACATGGGGGCGTCGGGATCGAAAGGCCGCCGGAGGCTGGCGAAGGCCGTCTTCTTGTCCATGTTCTCCAGCTTCTCGAGTGCCTCGGGCCGATCCACCGGACGCAAGTCGAGGCGGTCGCTGATGGCTGCGAAGGCAGACTCCCCCGCCTCGGTACGCACGATGACGCTGGAGTAGCCGTCGGCGCTTCCAACGCTGCCCACCGACAGGTCGGCGGCGTGGCCCAGGAAGTCGGCGCATTCATCGCAACCCTTGAGGGAAGCCCCGTGAAAGTCCCTAATCGGCTCCTCCACCAGACGCGACCCGTCATGGGCGTCGACCATCAGCTTCCCGTGGAGGATGTCGACCCGGGCCACGTCATCCAGATCGACCCCCCTCTGGTCACGCAGCTCGGTGAGCATGAGGCCGGTGTAATCGAAGCTCTTGGTGCAGAGCAGGGCGACAGTCAGGACCACGGCCTCTGGATGCGACTTTCCCCACGACCACCTCCGAGCCTGCAATGCCCGGAGGCCCTGTATCTCACACGGGGTCCCGACCAGGGCCAGACGGGGTTGGTCGGGCAGTCCCCGGCCGGCCACGTCGAGGTGGGCGAGGGCCATCGTCTGGTTGTAGAAGCTGCCCGCCGAGGCCACCACGTCCTCGGCAGTGCGGGCGATGAAGGCCTCGCCCTTCCACTGCTCGGTGGCGCTGGGCCGGGCCACCAGGGCGCCATCGATATGGCCCGCTTCGATCAACCCGATCAGCAGGGCACTCACGAAGCCGCCGTCCTGGACCCCCGGGATCGGCTCCCGCACCCGGGCCGTGTACGAGGCCCGCTCCAGGCCCAGGTGGACCCGGACCGACTCCCCACTGATGACCGGGCCGAGTCCGGCGTCGATCACCACCTCCTCCGGCCAGGTGGCCTCGTAACGAAGACCGCCGCGGGGGCAGAAGTCCCAACACAGAGAACAGCCCGTGCACATTTTCACCAATGCCGGTAGGCCCTTGGATCCGATGCCGATGGAGTCGCTGGGGCAGGCGGCCACACAGGCGCCACACTGGATGCAGCGGCCGGCATCGATCACGCCGGCCGCCAACTCGAAGAACCAGGTCTTGCCCGGCGCCTCGGCGATGTCATTCATCTGGGCCCGCAGGTCGAAGGTCCTGCTCACGCCCCCGCCCCTTCAGCCAGCATCGCCCGGAGCTGGGCATTGGGTCGGCGCCGGCACCACTCATGGAAGGCCTCCCCGGCACGCCGCTCGGCCTGGAACCGGCCCAGGAGGCCGACCAGGGCTCCGGGCACGTCTTCGACCGGCCGGGCTCCATCAACCCAGTCGATGAAGGCGGAGTCATCACCCAGACTGCCGCCCAGTCCAACGTCCACCGCCTCGACTATCTGATCCCCAACGTGGGCAGTCTCGCCCCGGAAACCGATGTCGGCTATCTGGGGCTGGGCGCAGGAAGCCGAGCATCCGGAGAAGTGCATCCGTACCACCTCGCCCTCACCCAACGCCACGGTGTCGTCCATGTGCCTGGCCCACTCGAGGGCCCGGGCCTTGGTCTCCACCACCGCGAATCGGCAGAACTCATTGCCCGTGCAGGCCACCACGCCCCGCTCGAACGCACGCGGCGTAGGGCTGTACTTGGCCAGCAGGGGCTCGGCCAGAAGGGCAGCGAGCCGGCCGTCGGCCACGCCGGTGAGGATGAGGTTCTGGTCGGTGGTCAAGCGGATCCGTCCATCCCCGTAGCGCTCGGCCAGCCGAGCTGCCTCGGTCAGTTCGGCTCCGCTCAAGCGGCCGACCGGTACGCAGAGTCCGACGTAGGAAAGGCCCCTTTCCTTTTGCGCGTGAACGCCGACGTGATCGCCCCGGTAGCGCCGGGTCAGATTCACCCCGGCCGGTCGCAACTCGAAAGCGGTGCGCTTGGCCAGCTCGGCCCGGAAGACCTCGCCCCCGAGCTCCTGGACCAGGTAGCGCATCCGGGCCACGCCCCGGTTGCCCCGGTTGCCCAGCTCACCGAAGACCTGGGCGACGCCGCGGGTGATCTCCACGGCCTGATCCCGCTCGAGGAAGACATCGATGTCGGTGGCCATTCGCGGCCCGTCCGATAGGCCCCCCCCGACCAGGAGATTGAAACCGAGGGCCCCATCCTCGGACCGGGCCGGCTGGAGGCCGATGTCGTTGATCTCCCCTTGAGCACAGTCATCCAGGCAGCCGGTCACGCTGATCTTGAACTTGCGGGGAAGGTTGGCGTACTCGCGGTTGCCGGTGAAGTAGTCGGAGATAGCCAGGGCGGTCGGGAGGGCGTCGAAAGCCTCCTCAGCGTCGATCCCGGCCACCGGGCAGCACAGGACGTTCCGGGAGCAGTCCCCGCAGGCCTGGACGGTGGTGAGTCCAACCGCCTCCAAACGCTGCCAGACACGGGGGATGTCCTCGATCCGCAGCCAGTGCATCTGGATGCTCTGGCGGGTGGTGATGTCGAGGTACCCGTCACCCCACAACGGGTGGGGCTCGGGGCCGCGGGCCAGCTCATCGGCGACGCGACCAACCTCGGCGGCCTGGGCCGCCCCGAGCCCACCTCCGGGCACCTTGATGCGCAGCATGAACCACTCGGCCCCCTGGCGCTGGGGATACAAGCCGGCCCACTTGAAGCGCTCCAGCTCCCCATCGACGCTGGCGATGGCCTCCGGGCCTTCCACCGAGTAGCGCTCGATGATGGCCTGCCTGACGTCGAGAGGATGACGCGCCAGCTTCCAGCGCTCGACCTGGTTCAACTCGATGTCGGGGCGGAGAAACTCCACTGCTACTCCGATGGAAGGGCGCGCCGGTCGAGGCGGACCGAGGCGGGATGGTCGCCCAGTGAACCATTCCTGACCAAATCAGTCAACTTTTGGCGCTATAGGGTCCGGCCCTCAACTTCGAGGGGAGCGTCGATGGGCAGGGTGAGCGCCAGACCGGCGGAGGGATGAACACCGGAGACGGTCAGCTTCGCCGGAGGGGGGTCGAGCCGGAGAGGGCAACCCGGCGCTCTACTCATGCGTCAGTGATTCAGTGGACGCTGCACCTTTCCCGGGAGACCTGATGGAGAGGGCCGGCCCTTCCGACCGAGGTGACGACCAGACCGGCCCCGCCGGTGAAGGGTTCGTCCGGGGTCTCTTCGGAGCCCACTGGGTCGGGCTGTGCCGGCTGGCCGGGCTGATACTGGGAGACTTCGCCGCCGCCGAGGAAGTCGTCCAGGAGGCGTTCATGAAGACGTGCGGCACCCCATCGGCCGCAGCCCGCCTGGCGCAGCTCGACCGGTCCGATCTCTATTTGCGCACCGCCGTAGTCAATCTGTGCCGCTCACGGCTCCGGCGCCGATCGGTGGAAGCCCGGGTCAACGCCATCACCTTCCGCCGCAGCGAGGCGGACACCGCCGGCGTCTCCGGCCGGCCCGAACCGGACGAGGCGAAGCGGGTAACGGCCGCCGTGCGCAGCCTCCCGCCCCGGCAGAGAGCGGCGGTGGTACTCCGCTACTACGAGGATCTGCCCGAGGCGGACATCGCCCGGACGCTGGGCTGTTCGGTAGGGACGGTCAAGTCCCAACTGGCCAAGGCCCGGGCATCACTCGCCAGGCTGCTGGGTGAAGAGAGGACCACTGATGGCTGACGAACTCGAGGACCGCCTGCGCCGTGGACTGTCGGCGGCGGCCTCCGCCCATGAGCCTGCCCTCCGCGCCGATGCCGCCGCCGAGGCCGTCTTACGGGGTGCCCAAGCGCATGCCCGTCGCCCCGGGTGGGACCGGCTGGGGGCGGCGGTCCGGCCCGGTCCGGCCCGGAACCGGCTCCTGGCCGGCCTGGTGGTGACCGGGGCGGTGGCGGCGGTGGCCGCCCTGCTGGTGGTCCGGCCCTCCACCAACCTCTCCACCGCGGCCCGATCGGCCCGAACCAGTGCCGGAGCGGCCCATTCGCTGTCCGGGTCCGGATCAGGCGCTTCGGTTGGTGGACAGACCCCGCCACCGCTGGTCGTGACCCAGACTGACCGGGGTCAGACGGTCAGCCTACGGGTCGGCCAGACCCTGGAAGTGCGCCTGTCGGGGGGCGGATCACAGCGATGGAGCGAGCCCCGCTCGGCCGCTGCCACCATGCTCGAGGAGACCGCCACTTCGGCCAACTCCACCACCGGTGACGCCTCGGGCACGTTCGTGGCTCGGACCCCCGGCAGCACCCGGGTGAGTTCCGACGCCCGGCCGATATGTCCGGCCGGGCAAGCCTGCCCGGACTTCGTGCGGCTGTGGACAATCACCGTCGACGTCGTCCGGTAAGACGCTTCTGACCGGCTCACGCGCCCATCGAAGACACGTCACAATGGGGGGCGTCAGGCGGAAACGGAGCCACCATGCTGCAGGGCAGTTTCGACACCTTCGACTTCCCCGAGGTCCTCGGGATGCTGTCGCGCAAATGCCAGTCGGGGAAGCTGAGGATGCACTGCGGTTCCGCTGTGGTCGAGCTCTACCTGGCCGAAGGCCGGCTGACCCACGCCGAGTCCTCCGATCACGGCATCCCCGTCAGAGTGGCCGACAGCCGGCCCCGTCTGGAGGAGACCTGCTTCGAGGTCCTCCGCTGGGACCACGGCAGCTTCGAGTTCTATCCCAACGCCGTTCCCAGCTCGGGCCGGAACCTCGATGCCCCGGTTGACTCCGTCCTGTCCGGAGCCCGACGCCGGGTAGAGGAATGGGAGCGGGTCCAGCTCATCATCCCGTCCCTGGACGTGCAGCCCCGCCTGGTGAGCGACTTGGCCGCTGCCGAGGTGACCATCTCCCGGCCGTCGTGGCGCATCCTTGCCGCCGTGGATGGTCGGCGCAACGGGATCGCCCTGGCTCGCACCCTCGGCCTCAGTCACTTCGAGCTCTCCTTCGCCCTGGCCGACCTGGTGTCGGCCGGACTGGTCGAGGTGAGCACCCGGCCGAAGGTGAGTATCGCCCCGCCGAGCGGAAGAACACCGGGCCTGTCCAAGGTACGGCTCCCCCGCTTCGGTGAAGAGCCGGAGAGCGCGCCTTCCGTTGCCAAGGGAGACCAACCGGCCCCGCAGACGGGCAAGGAGGCTCCCCAGGCCGGGGCCGGTCAGGACGACGCCACCGAGCCGGCCGCCAGCAGCCGGACCCCGAAGGGGGCCACAGTGGCGGCTCTGGGACGGCTGGGGGGACGCATCCGAGTCCGCCCGGCCAACGGTTAGCGAGCCGACCTGATCCGCCGGAGTATCGCTTAGCGGGCCGGCCGGCCGCTGGGTACCAACTGCCTTAGAGCGGCGTCCGCCATCTCCAGGTAGACCGACTCGACCAGCTCGCGGGGTTCCCCTGTCGATGTCCAGCGGTCGATTACCCCGCCCAGAGCAGCTATGAGGGCAGCCATCACCACGACGGCACGCTCCTCGGGTACGCCGAACTCGACAGCCACCTGGCGTCCGTAGAGCTCCTCGATGCTGCGGAGGGCTTCCTGGCGCCGCTCTCCTAACCGGCCCCGCAGCTGGCTGGACTGGAGCAGGACCGAGGCCACCCCGCCTTCGGAGGCGACCACGTCGAACCAGACGCGCACCGCGGCCCGGAGCTTGTCCGTGAGCCCGGGCGAGTCGGCCATTTCGGCGGCCGCTCGCCGCTGCAGATCCCCAACCTCCCGGTCGAAGAGAGCCAGCAACAACTCGGTGCGGTTATCGAAATAGGCGTAGCCCAGGGTCTTGGACACCCCGGCGGCGGCGGCAACCGATTCCATGGTCACGGCCTCCGTGCCCGCTTCCAACACCAGAGCTCGGGCGGCGTCGAGGAGCTGATCGCGCCGGATGGGGGCCGGCAGGCGGGAGCGGCGCTCCACTGACTCCTTGGGAGTCTTATCGACAGCGGTCATCTGATCATCCCAGCGCAGAGGTCGACCGCCCCCACGGCCCGGACCAGGGGTTGGCCTCCAGACTATTGGCACCAGGGCGAAGATGCCCACCCACCGGCCAGGTCGCCTCACCTCCCGGCGTGCCAGCATCGCGGCCATGAGCGGGCCGATGACCGGGATCAGAGTGGTGGAGATGGGCGTATGGGTGGCCGGGCCATCCTGCGGGGGCCTGCTGGCTGACTGGGGAGCCGAGGTGGTCAAGATCGAGCCACCGGGGGGTGACCCCTTCCGCGGCCTGTACGGCAGCGCCGCCGTCAACGGCGCCTTCGAGATGGACAACCGGGGTAAGCGCAGCCTCGCCCTGGACGTGGGCTCACCGGCCGGACGGGAGGTTGCGGTCGAATTGATCGCCGGCGCCGATGTCTTCGTCACCAACCTCCGCCAGCGGGCGCTGGACCGCTGGGGCCTCGACTACGGCAGTCTCCGGGAGCGGTTCCCGCGCCTGGTCTACGCCTCGGTGACCGGCTACGGGGCGGAGGGACCGGAAAAGGACCGGGCCAGCTACGACTTCGGAGGCTTCTGGGCCCGCTCAGGCATGGCCGCCGCCCTGACCCGTCCCCACGAGATTCCCCCGGCCGCCCGGGGAGGAATGGGAGACCACACCACGGCCATGGGCCTGTGTGCCGGGGTGTCCGCCGCCCTCTTCGAGCGGGAACGGACCGGTGCCGGCCAGCTGGTCTCCACGTCGCTGTTCCGGGCCGGCGTGTTCATCATGAGCTGGGACACCAGCATGTCCCTGCGCTCCGGCGCGCCCAACCCGGTGGGCATGAGCCGGGAGCGCAGCATCAACCCGGCCTTCAATTCCTACGCCGATTCAGAAGGTCGCTGGTTCTGGCTGCTGGGCCTGGAGGGGGACCGCCACTGGCCCGACCTCATGCGGGCCGTGGGCCGCGACGATCTGATCGGCCAGGACGGCTACGCCAGCCTGCGCGACCGGATGGGCAAGGCGGAGGAGATCGTGTCCATGCTGGACGGGATATTCGCCGAGCGGACCCTGGCTGAGTGGGGGCCCATCTTCGACCGGGAGGATATGTGGTGGGCTCCGGTCCAGACCACCGAGGAGTTGCTGCACGACCCCCAGGCGGAGGCCAACGGGGTGTTCATAGACGCCCCCGTTCCGGAAGGCATCTCCAAGGTGGTGGCCACCCCGGTGGACTTCAGCGAGAGCCATTGGGCACCGTCCCGGCCCTGCCCGGAGCTGGGCCAGCACACCGAGGAGATCCTCCTCGAGCTCGGCTACGACTGGGACCGGATCATCGAACTGAAGGAGGCCTCGGTCATCCCCTGACCGGGGCTCCCGCCGGGCCCGGGGCCGGGGTGGCGGTCAGGCCGGTCGGGCATGACACCCCGGTGCC
>Ga0307374_10005249_pt1 | contig 21060 bp, 16 predicted proteins | sample OX3MG_FD_202532 | JGI IMG/M metagenome (GOLD analysis project Ga0307374, IMG submission 202532) | Soil microbial communities from Risofladan, Vaasa, Finland - OX-3 | ecosystem: Environmental > Terrestrial > Soil > Coastal area > Acid sulfate soil | place: Finland: Risofladan, Vaasa | collected...
GCACGCCATGCCGCGTACGCTGCCGGCCAGGCGGCGGTCGTCGCACACGTCGCGGCGCACGAGCTCGGTGCGGCCGCCTACGCGATCAAGGCCGCGTGTGCGGCTGCGCCGGAAGGAGAGCGCGAGAACGCAGGGCGACTCGAGTGCCGGTGGCAGCGCGACCAGATCCCGGAGGAGATTCGCGAGCTCGTGCTCGACGACCAGCGGTTGCGCAACGACATCTGCTGGTCGGTGTTCGACTGCTGAGGCTACGTTGACGCTCACCGTAGTACGTTTTAGCTCGTGATCGACACCATGGCGCACGGTTCGGTCGAATCGGGCTTCGAGCCGGTCAGGGAGGCCTTCGAGGCCAACTTCGCTCAGCACGGTGAGGTGGGCGCGGCGTGCTGCGCTTACCTTCATGGCCGCAGAGTGGTGGATCTTTGGGGTGGCGTCACTACTCCGGGTGGCTCGGAGCCTTACGGCGCCGACACGTTGCAGATGGTCTGGTCGACCACCAAGGGCGTCACCGCCATCGTGGCCCACATGCTGGCCCAGGAAGGCAAGCTGGATTTCGACGCGCCGGTGGTCGAGTACTGGCCAGAGTTCGCCGCCGAAGGTAAAGAGGGGATCCCGGTTCGCTGGCTCTTCAGCCATCAGTCGGGGCTCGCGGCGATCGATCGTCCCCTGGGCCTGGACGCCGTGCTGGCGTGGACTCCGGTCGTAGACGCGCTGGCCGCGCAGCGTCCCTTCTGGAAGCCGGGGACGGCGCACGGATACCACACGTTCACCTATGGCTGGCTGGCGGGCGAGGTCATCAGGCGGGTGTCGGGCGACACGGTCGGCGAGTTCGTCGCCAAGCGGATGGCGCGCCCCCTTGGCGCCGAGTTCTGGATCGGCCTGCCTGAATCACAGAATCCGCGCGTCGCGCCGGTGATCCCGGTCCCGCCACCAGCGCCCGGCGCGCCCCTTGATCCTTTGACGCTGCGCCTTCTCGACCGCACGACCCTGGCCCACAAATCGTTCGCCAACCCGGCGATCCCGCCGGCCGCCTTCAACGAGTATCCCTTCCGGGGTGCCGAGGTCCCGGCCGGCAACGGCATCGGGAACGCACGGGCCCTGTCGAGGATCTACGCCGCATGCATCGGAGAGGTGGACGGGGTTCGCCTGCTCGACGCCGCCACCCTCGAACGCGCCACCGTTACGCAAGCTCGCGGCGAGGACCTGGTCATGCCTTACGAGACGCACTACGGGACGGGCTTCCAGCTCACGTTCCCATTTCGGCCGATGGCCGGGGAGGCATCCTTCGGCCACTACGGGAGTGGCGGCTCGGTTGGCTTCGCGGACAAGCACCTGGGAATCTCGTTCGGCTACGTCATGAACCAGATGCGGCCGGCCTACGGCCTTGATCCGCGCACGTCGGGCCTCGTCGACGCGCTTTTGAGGTGCCTGCGGTAGGCGGCCGACCGGCCTAACATTCGCTTCGGGTGGTAGGGCATGAGCGCGGCTGACCTGGTGTTCGGCGTCTGCCTCCTGCTCGGGGGCGCCCTCCTGCTCTTGACCCTGATCGTCGACGACATCTTCGGCGGCCTGCTCGGAGCCATCCACCTCGGCTTCGACGTGGCGGGCGTGTCGCCGACCCCCATGCTGCTCGGCTTCGTCGCCATGTTCGGGATCGGCGGCCTGTTCGGCCTCCACGGCGTCGGAGCAGGCGTCGGGGTGGCCACCCTGATCGGCGGCGGCGCCGGCCTGGTCGGCTCTGGCGTGGTGTTCGGAGCGTTCAAGGTCCTGCGACAGGCCGAGTCGAGTAGCACCTTCGAACTCCAGGACATGGTGGGCTCGACCGGGAGGGTGTCCGTGGGCATCCCGGCCAACCACTTCGGCACCGTCCTGATCAGCTTCGCGGGCTCATCGCACAACATGACTGCGACGGCCGATTCCGAGATTCCAGCGGGTCGCGAGGTCAAGGTCGTTTCCGTCGCCGGCGGCAACCTCGTCGTCACGGCCAATTCCGAAGCCACCACTGAAGGAGCACGGTCCGATGCCTGAATTCTTGACGTCAACACCGTTCCTCGCCGTCGCCGGCGTGATCATCCTCATCCTGTTGATCGCGTTCGTTGCCAGCCGCTACCACGTGGCGGGGGCGAACGAAGCGCTGATCGTGGCCGGATCGCGTGGCGCCAAGGTCCGCGACGAACGAGGTCAGGTCGCCTCGCATCCGGGAGACAAGGGGGTCAAGGTCGTGGTCGGAGGCGGGACCTTCATCCGTCCCCTCCTAGACCGCGTCGGCAAGCTGAAGCTGACGGCGCGCCAGATCAACGTTTCGTTGAGCGACGCCGTGACCAGCCAGGGCATCAAGGTCCAGGTCCAGGGAGTGGCCACCTTCAAGATCGGGCGGGACGTGGAGTCACTCCGCAACGCCGCCGAGCGCTTCCTCGACGCCAAGCCCGAGCAGGTGGACTCGATCGTCAAGAACGTGCTCGAAGGATCGCTTCGCTCGATCGTCGGGACCCTGACCATCGAGGAGCTTATCCGCGACCGGCAGAAGCTCCTGCAGCAGGTGCAGGACGCGGCCAAGGGCGACCTCGCGACCAGCGGACTGCAGATCGACGCCTTCACGATCCAGAGCTTTTCCGACGAATCGAACTACATCGAGCTGCTCGGCCAGCAGAGCGTCTCCACCGTCACGCGTGACGCCCGCATGGTCAAGGCCACGACCGACCAGGAGGCCGCGGTCAGAGAGGCCGAGTCGCAGCAGGTCAAGATCAACGCGGCGCGAGACGTGTCTTTGCGCGAGGCAGAGACCAAGACCCAGGTCGCCGCCGCGCAGGCGCGCGCCGACCAGGCCGGTCCCCTGGCCCAGGCCGAGGCGCAGCAGGAGGTCGTGCGCAAGCAGACCGAGCTGGCGCAGCTGGAAGCGGATCGCAAAGAAAAGGAGCTCCTCTCATCCACGGTCAAGCCGGCCGCGGCCGAAGCGCAGGCCGTCATCGCGCGAGCCGAGGGCGACAAGCGCGCGCGGATCGCCTCCGCCGAGGCCGACGCCGAGACGACGCGGCTCGAAGGTGGGGCCGAGGCGCAGATCGTGCTCACCAAGGGCGAGGCCGAGGCCAAGGCGCTGGCGATGCGTGCCGACGCCTACAAGCAGTTCAACGAGGCCGCCATCATCCAGACCGTGCTGGCTGCCCTACCCGAAATCGTGCGCGCGGCGGCCGAGCCGATGGGCCACATCGACTCGCTGACCGTGATGAGCGCAGACGGTGCGTCAGACATCGTGCGCAACGCGACGCGGGCGATGATCGAGTCGACGACCGCGATCAAAGGGCTCACCGGGCTCGACGTCCCCAACCTCATCGGAGGCGCGCTCGGCCGGGGGTTTGGCGAGAGACTGCGCAGCGGGGACGGCGAGGGCGTCGGCAACGGCGAGAGCGGGTCGGCCGCCGAGCGCATCAGCCAGATCGCAGGCGAAGGCCTGGCGGCAATGAAGGGCCGTGGCGCCGAGGCTGCGGCCGCGAGCAAAGCAGCCGCCGACGAGGCGGCCCAGAAGGTGGAGACGGAGGCCCAGAAGGTGGAGACGGAGGCCCAGAAGGTGGCCGACCAGGCCAAGGCCGTCGCGAAGCAGGCTGCGGCCGAGACCAAGGCCGCCGCGGTGGCCGCCAAGGTGGCGGCCTCGGGGGCCGTCCACGAGGCGTCGCCGGTCGAAGGCACCGTCAACCAGTGGGCTAAGTGGCTCGCAGACCGGCTGCGCAGCGTGCCCGACATCCAGGTCTACGGGGCACTGAGGCTCAACGACCTGGTGAGTCGCGGCCCCGCCTCGGCCCGGGCCGTGTGGGCCACCGCCAACCAGGTGCTGGGAAAGGACTACGGCAACCTCACCATCGCCGACCTGCTCAAGCGATTTGCCCCCTGAAAAGCGGGAAGCCCGCTTGCGCGAGCTTCCCAAGGCTGGGGTGGGGGCGTGACGTTGAATTCAGTGGCCGGCTCACCGGCCGTCGATATGGTAGCACTGTGCCCCGCCGTCCACAAGATATAGACAGCTGGGGACAAATAGGTTGAAGCTGCCCCTTCCGCTCGACATGGAGCCGATGCTTTCGGCGGCGGCGGAGGGAATCCCCAGGGGCGATGGCTGGGAGTACGAGCCGAAGTGGGACGGCTTTCGGACGCTGGTCTTCCGCGACGGGGAAGAGGTGGCCCTGATGAGCCGGGGCGGGCGCCCGATGACGCGCTATTTCCCCGAGGTGCTGCCCGCCTTTCGCAAGCTGGCGCAGGGCCGGCTGGTGCTGGACGGCGAGCTGGTGGTGGTGGGGGGCAGGGGGCTTGACTTCGGAGCTCTGCAGCAGCGGGTCCACCCGGCCGAATCGCGGGTCAAGATGCTGGCGGAAGCCACGCCCGCGTGGTTTGTGGCCTTCGACCTGCTGGCCGAGGGCGACGACGACCTTCGCAAGGAGCCGCTGGGAGAGCGGCGCAAGCGGTTGGAGAAGTTGCTCAAGGGAGTCAAGCAGCCGATCTTCCTCACCCCGTACACGCGCGATCCGGACACTGCGCAGGAATGGTTTGAGCGGTTCGAGGGAGCGGGGCTCGATGGCGTGATGGCCAAGTCATGGAGTGGGGCATACGTCCCCGGCAAGCGGCTGTGGGTGAAGATCAAGCACCACCGCACCTGCGATTGCGTGGTCATCGGCTGGCGCAAGACGGGCGATGGGACGAGTCTTGGCTCGCTGCTGCTCGGCCTCTACGACTCGAAAGGCGGGATGCATTACGTCGGCCACACCTCGTCGTTCAACGCCGCGGAGCGAAAAGATCTGATGGCACGGTTGAAGCCGCTGCAGACCGAGATCCCCGAGGAGGAGTGGCGCGCCAACCCCGGCCGGATGCCCGGCAGCATGAGCCGCTGGTCGCGCGGCAAGGACACGGAATGGGTGGCGGTCCGGCCGGAGCTCGTCTGCGAGGTCAGCTACGACAAGCTCGAGGCGGGCGAGAGGTTCCGGCACGCGACAGGATTCCTGCGTTGGAGAACCGACAAGAAACCGAAGCAGTGCGGCTTCGACCAGATTGCGTCAGCGGCCGAGTTTGACGTGCTCGGGATCTTTGGCAGCAAGTAGCAGGGGTCTCGCCCCGGGGCCGCCCGGACCGTAGTACTTGATCGCTGCGCGGCCGAGGGCGGTGACCGCGACCCAGTCAAACCCTGCGCCCGCCGCCACGCCGACTCCGAGGGGCACCACCCGCGCCGCCACCTTGGCCGCGCCGCTGGTCGCCAAACGTCCGAGGATCCGCGTCATCACGCGGCCCCCGCCGCGCACGAGGATGAGATTGGGCAGGTGCCGAAACGCTTCCACCGCGATGCGCTCGCCACCGGAGACCAGCACGTTCTCGCGCACCTTGACCGCCCCACTCGTGATCCCGACCACGACCAGCGCCTCCAGCACCCGTTCGTCCGAGCCGCTCAGCTCATGGCCGAAGACCATGGCGATGCCGAGTACGAGCTCCACCTCTTGCTCGAGCGCGTACAGCGACTGGCTGGTGATGGTGCCCACCGCGAGCACGGTGCCGATGCCCGGTGCGATCGAGGCGGCGCCGCTTATCGCGCCGGTCATCGCGACCCTGCGCCTGGTGGAACGTACGAGCTCCAGCGCAAGTTGATGATTGGTGTGAAGCGGGTGCGTCGCGTGGAGCCGCTCGACCCGCGCGCGGATCGCCGGCTCGCGGCTGTGGACGGCCTGCGCAAGCGCGCTCACCACGGCTCGAGCCTGGACGGGCAAGCGGTCGAGGTCCATCAGCCGAAGCGTACAGCACGGATTTAATGAGAGGCAGTCGCAGGTTGGCTGGGGCGATTCGAATACAAAGTTGCGACTGTGTAGCAATAAGGCTTAGGCTCGACTGATGGCGTCGATGCGGGCCGTCCTGAGCGAGTCGTTCGACCGAGGCGAGCGCAACCGCCTATTCGGTTTCTTTGGCGGCGTGGCTTTCCTGCACGTCGCAGGATGGGGCCTGCTCCTGGTCCTGGCGTCCCACCAGCCCACCGTACTGGCCCTCGGCGGGCTGGCTTACACCTTCGGCCTGCGGCACGCCTTCGATGCAGACCACATCTCAGCGATCGACAACACGACTCGCAAGCTCCTCCAGGACGGCCGCAAACCGGTGGGAGTTGGTTTCTTTTTTTCACTGGGGCATTCGACAGTGGTCTTCCTCATCGCGGCCGCGCTCGGCCTGACGGTCAAGTGGATCGTCGACGGGGTCGTCAGCGACGGCGGCCGGCTGCGCGCCATCGGAACGCTGCTGAGCGGCGCAGTTTCGGGCGGGTTCTTGGTCTTGATCGGGGTCATGAACCTGGTCATCCTGCTGGACGTCATCCGCGTCTACCGGCGAATGCGGGCCGGCGGGTACGACCGAGACTCGCTGGAGCACGAGCTCACAGCGGGCGGCTTCATGACCAGGATCTTCGGGCGCCTGTTCCGCGTGATCAGGCACAGCTGGCAGATGTACCCGATCGGCTTTCTGTTCGGGCTCGGGTTCGACACCGCTTCGGAGGTGGCCATCCTGGCCATTTCCGCCGGCGCCGCGGCCAAGGGTCTCCCGTTCATGGCCGTGCTTTCGCTGCCGCTGATTTTTGCGGCCGGCATGTCGCTGATGGACACCGCCGACGGGGCGTTCATGGCGAAGGCCTACTCCTGGGCGTTTGCGAGCCCCATCCGCAAGGTCTTCTACAACCTCACCATGACCAGCCTGTCGGTGTTCGTCGCGCTTTTCGTCGGCCTGATCGAGCTGACCCAGGTCTTGATCCAGGCGCTCGGGCTCAAGGGCGGAGTGTTCGGGGCGATCGCCGGCTTCGACCTCATCGGCCGCGCCGGTTACTTCATCGTCGCCGCTTTCATCCTCGCTTGGGTCGCCGCGCTGATGATCTACAAGGCGCGACGCATAGACGAGCGCTGGGCCGAGGGATTCGAGAAGGTCGCCTAAGGCGGGTCACGGGCCGGTGATCGGCCCTCATCTACGGGGACCATCGGACTCGATGCCTTGCGGCCGGACGGCTTAAGCTGGCCGCGGGATGGGCGCGGACGACGACGAAGGATCTCTGATCGACTTCTATCCCTATCGCGCGCGGTTCAAGGTCTATGAGCGCCTCGAGCCGTCAGGCAGGGACCACTCCAGCATCCTCGACGAGCTGGCCACCATGGCGTCCGAGGAAGACCGCATCGCCGACCAGGGCCGCGTGTCGGGGTCGATCTATCACGGGGGCCACGATCACTACGCCTTCCTGACCGAGGTGTTCCGCCTTTTCGCGCACTCCAACGTGCTGCAGCGGGACATGTACCCGAGCGCCACCAAGCTGGAGGCCGAGATCGTCGCCATGACCGCTGCGATGCTGCACGGCGACTCGGTGCCTCAGCATCACCCCGGCGAGCACGCGTGCGGAGTGGTGACGTTCGGGGGCACCGAGAGCCTGATCAACCCGATGCTCGTGTACCGCGACCGAGGCCGGGCGGAGAAGGGCATCACAGAGCCCGAGGTGATCATCCCGGTCAGCGCCCACGTGGCCCTCGAGAAGGCCGCCCACATGCTCGGGATCAAGCTGCTGAAGGCGCCGCTGCGCGACGACTTCAAAGCCGACGTCGAGTGGATAGGACGACACGTCACCAAGAACACAGTTGCGCTGGTCGGATCGGCCCCCAACTACGCGCACGGCTTGATCGACCCGATCGAAGAGCTGGCCGAGATCGCCCTCGAACACGACATCGGCCTGCATGTCGACGGCTGCCTCGGCGGATTCATCCTGCCGTGGGGCGAGCGCCTCGGCTACGACATCCCTCGATTCGACTTTCGCGTGCCGGGAGTCACCTCGATCTCGGCGGACACGCACAAGTACGGGTACGCGCTGAAGGGTACGTCGGTCCTCCTGTATCGAAACAGCAACCTGCGCAAATACCAGTACTTCAATTTCACGGACTGGCCGGGCGGGATCTACATGTCGCCGGGTTTGTCCGGGAGTCGCTCCGGCGGAATCGTGGCCGCCACCTGGGCGGCCATGGTCAGCCTGGGCGAGCAGGGTTACCTGGAGGTCGCGGACCGGATCTTCAAGACCGCCGCGACGATACGCCAGGGCGTCGACTCGATCCCGGAACTCGAGGTCATAGGCGACCCGACGTTCCTGGTCGCTTTCCGCTCGCCGGACCTGAACATCTATCACGTCAACGACCACCTCATCGCGAAGGGATGGCGGTTGAACGGGCTGCAGCTACCGCCCGCCCTGCATTTCTGCGTGACCCGGCCGAACACCGCTCCCGGGGTCGCGGAGGCTTTCGTCGCGGATCTCCGCGACGCGGTGGAGTACGCGAAGCACCCCTCGCGCGCCGAACCCAGGAGCGGTGCGCTCTATGGACTCGGCGGGACGCCGTCGGGAAACGAGATCCTCGAGGTGCTGTTCACCGCTGCGCTCGACGCCATGTACGAGGTGGCTCCGAGCGAGTGAGGGATGAAGGCCGTGCCTGAGCCCTGGGTCCTTGCCGTGGACCTTGGCACCGGCGGCCCCAAGACCGGAGCGATCTCCTTGCGCGGCGAGGTGCTCGCCTCCAGAGTCGAAGCAGTCCACACGCGCTATTTCGCGGGCGGCGGCGCTGTGCAGGACCCCGCCGAATGGTGGGATTGCATCCGATCCGGGGTGCGCGAGGTCGTGGCCTCGGGGGTGGTCGACCCCCACGAGTTGATCGGGGTCGGGATCACGGGCCAGTGGGGCTCCACGGTGCCGGTGGACGCCGAGGGCCGGGCGGTGGGGGACTGCCGGCTGTGGGCGGACACGCGCGGCGGCCGGCTCTCCGCAAGGGTCGTGGGAGGGCCGCTCGCGGTGTTCGGCTACTCGCCCGGCAACATGCTGCGCTGGATCCAGGTCACCGGAGGAGCGCCTTCACCCAATGGCGCCGACCCGCTAGGTCATGAACTCTATTTGCGCCATCGCGAGCCCGACGTTTACGCCAAGGCGAAGACTCTGCTCGAGCCCCTCGACTACCTGGGCATGCGCTTCACCGGACGGGTGGCGGCCACGCCGGCCTCGATGATCCTGTCCTGGCTCACCGACAACCGGCCCGGAGCCAAGGTGGCATACGCGGACGACCTGGTCAAGAGGTCGGGGCGTGACCCGGACCGCCTGCCAGAGCTGCTGCCGACCGGAAGCGTGCTGGGTCCAGTCAGGGGGGATGTGGCCGACGACCTCGGCATACCGCAGGTCCCGGTGATCGCCGGTGTGCCCGACCTGCACACGTCGTTCATCGGGTCGGGGGCGGTCGCGCCGTACGAGGCGCACGTGACCATCAGCACGACGGCATGGATCGCGTGCGAAGTGCCATTCAAGCGGACCGACGTGGTCCACCAGATGGCTTCGGTGCCGGGGCTGCGGCCAGACCGTTACCTCGTGGCCAACAACCACGAGACCGCTGGGCTCTGCCTGCAATGGCTGCGCGATTCAGTGGGTCCTTCCGACTACGAGAGCCTGATCGCCCTGGCCGCCGAAGCGCCCCCCGGATCGGGGGGGCTCATCTTCACGCCATGGCTGAACGGCGAGCGCACGCCGGTCGAGGACCGCACTCTGCGGGGTGCCTTCCTCAACATCTCGCTGCACACGGAGCGGCCGCACCTGGTCCGCGCGGTCTTGGAAGGCGTCGCGTTCAACGCCCGCTGGCTGCTCGACGCCGTCGAGCATTTCGTCCGCCGGCCGATCCCGAGCCTGAGGATCCTGGGAGGCGGGGCCCGATCGGATCTCTGGTGTCAGATCCACGCGGACATCCTCGAGCGGCGCATCGAAAGGGTCGCCGACCCGACGTTCGCCAGCCTCAGAGGAGCGGGACTGTTCGCCGCCATCTCGCTCGGCAGGATCTCGCTCGACGACGTCAACGGCCTGGTCCGCGTCACGCATGCGTTCGAGCCGGACCGCGGCGCCGGCGCGACTTACAAGCCGATGTACTCAGAGTTCAAGCAGTTCTACGGCAGCCTTCACGGCAGCTACGCGCGCCTCAACGCGCGAGGAGACGACCTATGACGACCAACGTCGCAGTCATGCCGCGGCCGGGCGCCAGCCGCTGGATGGTCCTCGGGGCTTACGCCCTGCTGGCTGCCTGCACCCAGCTGCTCTGGCTCACCTTTGCGGCGGTGGACACGCGCAGCGCGGCTGCGATGAAGGTGGACGTGGGCCTGGTCGGCGACCTGGCCGCTGTCTTTCCGTTCGTCTACATCATCCTGGCGCTGCCGACCGGGCGGTGGCTGGATATGAGGTTCACCCAGGCGCTGGGAGCGGGCGCCGTGCTCACCGCAGCCGGCGCGCTGGTGAGGCTGGTATCGCCCGATTCGTTCGGCTGGCAGATGGCCGGACAGCTCGTGATCTCAGCCGGACAGCCTTTAGTGCTCAACAGCGTCACCAAGGTCGCGGCCCGGTATTTCGCCCCGGCAGAGCGCGCGACCGCGATCTCGATCGGCACCGCGGCGCTGTTCGTGGGCATTCTCGGCGCCGTGCTCATGGCCGGCCCGCTGTTCGATGCAGGAGGGCTTTCCCTGCTCATGTGGGTCCAGGCGGTCCCGGCCGTGGTCGCGGCTGGGCTCGTGCTGCTGGCGTTTCGCATGCCGCCTGCCTTCCCCGACGATCCCTCGGCCGCCGTCAGCCTGCGCTGGCTGGCGGGCGACCGCTTCATGTGGACTCTCGCCGCGCTCGTCTTCATCGGCATGGGCACCTACAACGCCCTCGCCACCTGGCTGCAGCCCGTCCTCGCGCACTTTGGCGAGGGCGATGCGGCGGGCAACCTCATCGCGGTGCTGACTTTTGCCGGGGTGCTGGGAGCCGCCGTGCTCCCGACCGCGGCGGCGCGGCGGGATCGGCGCCGCTCCCTTTTGATCCTGGCGATGATCGTGTCGGCGATGGCGTTCGTGGCCGTGGCGGCGGTCCACGACGTGATCTGGATGGGGGTGTGGATGTTCGGCGCGGGCTTCGTCCTGCTCGCCGCCCTCCCGGTCGTGCTGGACTGGTCGGACATTCATGCAGGGCCCGAGCGCCAGGGAGGAGCGGTCGGCTTCCTGATGATGGCCGGCAACCTCGGCGGCCTTCTGCTGGTGCTGTTGGTCCAGGTGGTGATCGGGAATGCCTACCTGGCCCTGGGCGCCCTGGTCGTGGTGGCGCTGGCAGGCATCCCGATCGTCCTGCGGCTGCCGTCGCACGTCTCCGCGACCAGATAAAGGGACCGGGACCCCGAATCGGGCGGCCGTTCGGCCCGCCGCCCCGCGGTTGTCTGCGCCTAGCGTCGGGTCATGAGGCGCGCGCTGCTCGTGGTGGCCCTGACCCTGTTCGTGCTGGGAGGCTGCGGTCCCGCGTCGCAGGGGGACGGGGCGCGCTCTCCAGGGGCAAGCCCATCCGCGTCGGAGACGCCGACGCCGGCTGCGACATCGACTCCGTCCGCGCTCCCGAGCCCGACTCCCGAGCTCGTGCGCGCCGGAGCGCCGGCCTGGATCGCGGTGTCCGTGGCGACCGAGTGGCGCAGCCCTTCCTCGCCTCGGCCCGTCGACGCCCCCGCGCTGGCCGCCCCAGCGCGGATCAGAGAGTGGCTCGCCGCATTGAGCCCAGCCGACCAGGCCGGCTTGATCGACCGGGCCGATTCCCAGGTCCTGCTGGGCGACAAGGTGGACGTGACCGCCGTCAGTGGATCCTGGGCGCACGTGGTCGTGCCGGACCAGGCCACGCCCCTGGACTCCCGCGGCTATCCCGGCTGGATCCCCGTGGCTCAGCTGAGCGCCGTTGAGCCGGCTCCTTCAGGCTCCGTCGCGACGGTGACCGACCCTACGACGTGGCTGCTTCGCGGCGGCCTGCCCGTCTTGGAGGTGGCCTTCGGCACCAGGCTGCCCGTGGTCGACCGGTTCGCTTCGATCGTCCGCGTGGGCCTGCCCGGTGGGGCGCTGCTCGACGCGCCTTTGAGCGCGGTCGCCATCACGCCCGCTGGGACGCCCGCGCTCGGTCCGGCCGGCCCGGCGGTGGTCGCCAGCGCTCGCGTCTTCCTCGGAGTGAGGTATCTGTGGGCCGGCACGTCCGCCTTCGGTTTCGATTGCTCGGGCCTCGTTTACAACGTATTCAGGGTGTACGGAATAACGCTGCCTCGCGATGCCCAGGACCAGGCGCTGGCCGGCACGGCGGTGGCAAAGCAGAGCCTGCAGCCCGGAGACCTGGTGTTCCTCGCTCTGAATGGGGTGGTGCACCACGTGGCGATCTATGTCGGGTCGGGCATGCTGCTCGACTCGCCTGACCTGGGACGCGGAGTGCAGGTCGTGGCGATGGGCTCCGAGCCCTACGCCTCTGAGTTCTCCGGCGCGCGACGGGTGCTGCCCTGAGCGTCGTCGCTGGCGCCTTCTTTGATGAGACCATCGAGGTCCAGCCGCCTGCCGCTGAACGTCAGGTGGCCGTCGGCGTCCTTCGGCCACTCCGACTCGGGCCGGTCCCACGCGAGCTCGAGCCCGTTTCCATCTGGGTCGCTCAGGTACAGCGCCTCATGAGTGCCGTGGTCGTTTACACCGTCGAGCGGCCATTCAGCCGCGACCAGGCGCCGCAGGGCATCGCCCAGCGCGGCCCGAGTCGGGTAGCGGATGGCCACGTGATACAGCCCGGTCGTGCCGGGAGGCGGGGGGTTGCCGCCTTTCGATTCCCAGGTGTTGAAGCCGAGGTGGTGGTGATAGCCGCCGGCAGACAGAAACAACGCGTCTGGGCGCCTGAAAACGACATCGAAGCCGAGGATGTCGACGTAGAAGTGGTGCACCCGGTCGATGTCAGCCGTCTTGAGGTGGACGTGGCCGATGTCGACCCCTGCGGCGATGGGCCGCTCGCTCCGCTCGCGCGGCGCGACCCCTGTTGGCGTCTCGAGCTCTGTCCCGCTCATTTCAGTCGGCCGGCGGACCCACAAGCTTCCAGCCGTTCTGCCACGGCCACTTGTGCTGGATCTGCAGCATGATGCTCAGGAGCCCCATCCCCTCCAGCGCGCGTGCCATCACCAGCGGGCCGGCGTCGATGGGACGGAAGCCGATCGAGCCCACGAACTCGAGCGTTCGATCCTTCGCCGCCTGGTCGTCGCCGGCGACGAAGCCGTCGAGGCGTGTGCCGTCAACCAAGGGCTCTGCCATGCGGCTGGCAAAGGCATAGTTGAAAGCCTTGACCACGCGGACCTTGGGGTGGCGCTTTTGGATCTCTTCGGCATTGGACGGTCCGTTGAGGACCTCGCCCGGGTTCTGGGTGTTGACATGATTGGTGGCGTCGACGACCACTTTCCCGTCGACTGAGTCTCCCAGCCCACGGAACACCTCGCCGAGCTTGTCGTAAGGCACGGCGATGATCACAAGGTCTGCGTCCTCCACAGCCTCGACGTTGGAGCTGCCGGCGTGTGCACCAGACGCCTTGGCCGCTTCCGCGGCCTTCTCGTGGCTCGTCGCCGTCATGGTTACCGTGTGGCCCGCCTTCACGCCAGATGACGCGAGCGCCTTGCCGACATTCCCCGAACCGATGATCGCGACTTTCATATGAGCTCTCCCTTTGCCCCGTTGATCTCATGTACCTAACTCGCCGCGCCGCCGGGTTATTCGAGTTCAGAATACGCAGGCCGTGGGAAGGCTCGAAGACCACACCGTCATCGTCACCGGGGCAGCTTCCGGGATCGGCAGCGCCTACGCGCGCCGTCTTGCGCTCGAGGGCGCCCGACTGGCCCTCGTCGACATCGACCCGGCCAAGCTGGGCTCGGTCGCAGCTGCGTGCCGAGCCTCAGGCGCAGAGGCGATCGAGGTCCCACTCGATGTTTCCGACGCAGGGTCCGTCCGAGAGGCGGTCGACGGCATAGCGTCTCGCCTGGGCGGGATCGACGGTCTCGTCAACAACGCCGCGGTTTTCTCCACACTGCGCAACCGGCCGTTCGAGGAGATCGAGCCGGCGGAGCTCGACCGCGTGCTCGCGGTCAACGCTCGTGGGCCGTTCCTGATGTGCCAGGCGGCTGTGCCGCACATGCGCCGGCGCGGCCGCGGCAAGATCGTCAACATGGCCTCCGGCGCGCTGCTGGCCGGCCCGCCGGGTCTCGCCCACTACGTGATGTCGAAGGGTGCGGTGTTCGCCCTTACGCGCGTGCTGGCGCGAGAGCTCGGACCGGCAGGCATAAACGTCAACTCGATCGCGCCAGGCCTGACGGTCACCGAGGGCGTGCGCGCCGTCTATCCAGACTCGTTCATCACCGCTGCGCGAGCATCGCGCAGCATCGCCCGCGATGAGGTGCCGGGGGACCTGGAGGGGACGCTCATCTACCTTCTCTCGGCGGACAGCGATTTTGTCACCGGCCAAATGGTCGTCGTCAACGGCGGCGCCCAGTTTTGGTAGCCCTGAACTGGAAGGGGGCGCGGCCACCCGAGCGCTCTGCGCTCGAGGGCGAGCTGGTGAGGCTCGAGCCCGTCGACGCGGGCCGCCACGCCGGCGACCTGTTCGAGGCGTCGCGTGGCGCCGACGAAATCTGGACCTACCTCGCGTATGGGCCGTTTGAATCCCTCCAGTCGTTCACTGAATGGGTGAAAGCCAGGGCGGCATCGACCGACCCGCTGTTCTATGCCGTGGTCGATCGCCAAGCGCATGCCGCGCGAGGCATGGCCAGCTTGATGCGGATGGCGCCCGCCGACGGAGTGATCGAGATCGGTCACATCTGGTTCGCGCCATCCCTGCAGCGCACCCCGCAGGCCACCGAGGCCATCTTCCTGCTGGCCCGCCACGCCTTTGACGACCTGGGCTACCGGCGCCTGGAGTGGAAGTGCGACTCGCTCAACCTCCCATCGCGCAGAGCCGCCGAGCGGTTTGGATTCACCTATGAAGGGATCTTTCGGCAGCACATGGTGATCAAGGGCCGCAACCGGGACACCGCATGGTTCTCGATCATCGACAGCGAGTGGCCGTCTCGCCGAGCGGCATTCGGGCAGTGGCTGGCGCCGGGCAATTTCGACCGGGACGGAAGGCAGCGCCGTTCACTGACCGAGATCCGGGCCGCGCTGCCTGCCTAGGAGGCGATCTCCACCGAGAGTGCTTGCCGCGGGACTCGCGGCAGGCAGGCGACGTAATGGATCGCGCATGCGGTGAGCGCGATCGCCAGGGCGCTGAAGAAGATCACTTCGAAGATCGGGACATCGGTCCCCAATGCGCCCATCGCCACCATCATCCCGACCAGGGCCAGGCCGAAGGTGGCGCCCTTGACCACCATCACGCCGGCGAGCACGAAACCAGCAGGCTGCCGCCTCAGCAGGAGCACGCCGGACAGGATCGTCAGGGGAACGACGATGCCGAGATCACCGGCCTGCACGAAAAGCGTGCTGTAGCTCTCCAGCCCTGGGGGCGGCGTGCCGGCGACCAGGGCGGGCAGGATCCGGCCCAACCACATCAGCGCGAGCAGCGCGGCAAACCCGACCAGCGTCCAGCCGACCAGGCGGCGACGGAAGCGCCCGGAGAACCTCGCGCGGAGACGGGTCGGATCGATCGCGAGCAGGGACAGGACGAAGGCGAACAGGCTCGCTGAGAAGATGGCGACGTAGACCAGGAACAGCTGGTTGTAAGCGCCCCCGAAGGCCAGGAGCATGTAGGTGTAGGTGAAGTAGAGGAGGACGCCTGCCCTCAGGACCAGCCCACGGATCGAGCCGCTTCGAACCAGGAGCGTGGCGATCACCAGGAGCGGGATCGCGACGGCCAGCGTGACTATGTCTTGACCAATCGCCTGCGAAGCCCCGGACAGCGATTCGTTGCCGTAGAGGCCCCCGCCCTGGATGGTGACGGTCTCGCCACGCAGGGTGAGGAAGGTGTGGTGGTGCTGACCGAATCCGCTCACGATGCCGGCGAGCGTGGCGACCAGCGACAGCCCGGCCACGACCGCAGACAGGCCTGTGATCCACGCCAGGGGCGCCACTGACATAGCGAGCTCGCTTTCTCGGGAGCGGTAGCGAAGGATGAACTGTCGGACGGTGGTGGCCTGCATGCTCCCATCGTCGGACGCCGGCCCGGTTTCACCCATAGGCGAAAGACCTGCACCAAGACGGCGATCAGCCCTTCCCGAGAGCAAAGAAAAGGGCTCCGGCGTGATGCCGGAGCCCTTTGGGTGATTGAATTTTCAGCTGCAGCCGGTGGTCGCTCCGCAGTTCAGGCACTTGTAGCAGGAGCCCGACCGCACGGTGATCGCTCCGCAGTCCGGGCAAGCCGGGGCGTCGGTGTTGACGAAAGCGATCTTCTGGACCGATCCGCTGTGGCCGTTGCCGTTGGTCGTCGGCGAGGCGATCACCTTCAGCTCGGTGACGCTCGCGGCGCCTTTGGTTTCGCTTGAGGCGGGTGACGGCGCCGCGGATGACGAAACCGTCTCGGCCGGCGGGTCGCGGCGGATGATGCCGACCTCGTCCTGCTCCTCGACGGGGAGGAAGTGGCTCGCCATCCACCGGAAGATGTAGTCCACGATCGACTTGGCGATCGGGATCTCCGGGTTCTTGGTGAACCCTGAGGGCTCGAAGCGCATGTGGCTGAACTTGTCGACCATGAACTTCAGTGGCACGCCAAATTGGAGCGCGTAAGAGGTCTGGGTCGCGAAGGCGTCCATCAGGCCGGAGATGGTCGAGCCCTCCTTGGCCATGGTCACGAAGAGCTCACCCGGGGTGCCGTCCTCGAACATGCCGACGGTGAGGTAGCCCTCGTGGCCCTGGATGTCGAACTTGTGCGTCAGCGCCTTGCGCTCGTCGGGCAGCTTGCGCCGGACGACCCGGTACTCGACCTGGTCGGCGAGCGCCGCCTTCTTCTTCTCCTTGTCGAGCGAGGTGGAAAGCGGCTGTGAGCGCTTGCACCCGTCGCGATAGATCGCGATGCACTTGAGACCGAGCTTCCACGACTCCAGGTAGGTCTGCTGGATGTCCTCGACGGTGGCGTCGCTGGGGAGGTTGACCGTCTTCGACATCGAGCCCGAGATGAATGGCTGCACGGCGGCCATCATCCGGACGTGGCCCATCGGGGCGATCGAGCGGCTGCCCTTGACTGGCTTGAAGGCGCAGTCGAAGACCTTGAGGTGCTCGTCGAGGAGCTGAGGCGCACCCTCGATGGTGTCGTTCTCGTCGATGTACTCGACGATCTCCTTGGCCTGCTTCTCGTCGTAGCCGAGCTTGCGCAGCGCAGCCGGCACGGTCGTGTTGACGATCTTCAGCAGGCCGCCGCCCACCAGCTTCTTGTACTTGACCAGCGCGAGGTCGGGCTCGATGCCCGTGGTGTCGCAATCCATCATCAAACCTATAGTTCCGGTTGGTGCCAGCACCGTCGCCTGGGCGTTGCGGTAGCCGTGCGCGCGGCCGAGCTTGACCGCCTCGTCCCAGGTCTCGCGCGCCGCGTCGACCACGTTCTGAGACTCCGGTGAGGTCGAGAGCTGGTGGGCCGCCTGGCGATGCTTCTCCATGACCCGCAGCATCGGCTCGCGATTCTTGGCGTACTCGCTGAACGGGCCCTTGACCTGGGCCATGCGAGCGGACTGCGCAAAGGCGCGGCCGGTCATGATCGCGGTGATTCCGCCGGCGAAGCGGCGACCCTCGTCGGAGTCATATGCGAGACCCATCGACATCAATAGGGCGCCCAGGTTGGCGTAGCCCAGGCCGAGGGGGCGCAGGGCTTCGGAGTTCTTGCCGATCGCCGGAGTGGGGTAGGAGGCGTTGGAGACCAGGATCTCCTGCCCGGTGAAGCAGATGTCCACCGCGCGGCGGAACTGGTCGACGTCAAACGTCCCGTCGTCGGCCTGGAACTTCATCAGGTTGAGCGACAAAAGGTTGCACGCGGTGTCGTCCAGGAACACGAACTCGGAGCAGTTAGCGACTACCAGCCCGTTGACGATGTACGAGTGATTGCGGGGTTCAGTCAGGTTGTAGGTCAGCTCGACACCGTCCGGTGTCCGGTCAACAAGCCTCGCGCTGCTATCGGTCTGGTACTGCTCGAACTGCATCATCGCGGCGAGCTTCTCCCGCTTTGTTTCCAGCGAGAAGCCGATCGCTTCAGCAAAACGACCCATGTACCTGCCGGTAATACGCAAGTCAAACATCGGTCCAGACCCGTAGTCGACCGAAACGCCATTTTTGCGCGTGTACGAGAAGGACCGCTTGTCTGTAGCCTGCCGCCGATATACGCGACTGAAGATGCCGAAGCCGGTCAGAAGCCGCTGTACGCCGTGCACAAGCTCCTCGGAACGCGAGCCAAGTCCGACATACCGACCCTTGTCACCGCCGTCACGCGCGCAACCGTCGGCGTCGAAGAGGCCACGCAGGAATCCAGCCGCGATGTCTGGGGGCGCCTGACATATGGTCCACGGCACCACCTTGTTGGCGGCGCGTCCGGTGCTGAGTCCAAGCGCCGAGAAGTAGCGAGCGAACGCCTTGCGACCGATGCGCAACTGCTGGGTCCCGTTGGCCTGCATCGAAATCCGAGATTCAAAACCGGCATGCATCGAGGTGACGAGCGACCGGTGGGCAGGCATCACCAGTTCTTGATCCTCGGCCGTCCCATAGACCGTGCCGGCCACCTCCAGTCGCTCAGACACAAAGCCGTCGCCGACCATCCAGCCAAGGTAATGAGCGAATTCCGGAGTCCACCGGCTGGGCAGTTCAATTGGCAGGGAAGTGTGATCGCCCTTATCGCGATACAGCTCGGAGTCAGTTGCGATCGGAATCTCGTAGCGTGCGTCCACTGCTGGCGCGGCCTGGGCCAGCGTCGCAACTCGGTCGTCAGAGGTCAACTCATCTGCGCGCACGTAACCGCGGTTGAGCGTGAAGAAGCGGTGGTTAGGCGTGCAGCGAACCTCCATACCGTTGGAGAAGCGCAGCCTCACGACCTCCTTGTACCCGGTGATCATGAAAGCCTCTGGGCTCGTGAGCTCAACTGAGTCCACAGGCTTTTGAGGATTGGTCAGGTCATGGGTGTAGACCCTGAACATCTCGCCCTGGTTGACGCGGTCGATCAATTCCGAGAAGGCGATCTGTCCTTTGCTTGTGTGGACCAATGAGTCACCGGTGAAGCAAGGATTCGTCGCGTTGATGCGCCCAGTGTTCGGTACCACGTTCCAGTCCTGGATGGTGGTGTCGAACTGCAGGCCCGGGTCACCGCAGATCCAGGCCGCCTCGGCGATCTCGCGCCACAGGTCCTTGGCCTTGTAGGTGTCGATGACCCGGCCGTCCACGACAGCCTTGGTCTTCCAGGGCTTGTCGGCGACCACCGCTTCCATGAACTCGTCGCTGACGCGGACCGAGTGGTTGGCGTTCTGGAACTGGACCGAGTCGTAAGCGCCACCGGGCACGTTGAAGCCGACGTTGTAGCCGGCCTCGATGAGGGCCCAGGCCTTCTTCTCCTCCTCCGCCTTGGAGCGGACGAAGTCGAGGATGTCGGGGTGGTCGGCGTTGAGGATGACCATCTTGGCCGCGCGCCTGGTGGTGCCGCCGGACTTGATCGACCCTGCGAACGAGTCATATCCCTTCATGAAGGAGACGGGGCCCGAAGCGGTGCCGCCGCCGGAAAGCTGCTCCTTGGACGAGCGCAGCACAGAGAGGTTCGTGCCCGTGCCGCTGCCGAACTTGAACAGCATGCCCTCGGTCTTGACCAGTTCGAGGATGGACTCCATCGAGTCCTGCACGGAGTTGATGAAGCAGGCGGAGCCTTGCTGGGAGCGTCCCGGCACCCCGATGTTGAACCAGACCGGGCTGTTGAAAGAGGCCTGCTGGGTGACCAGCAGGTAGCGCAGCTCTTCGGCCCAGTTCTGGGCGTCTTCCTCGGCCGCGAAGTAGCCGCCCTCGCGGCCCCACTTAGCCAGGGTGTCGACGACTCGGTCGATGATCTGGCGCACGCTGGTCTCTCGCTCCGGGGTGCCGGGGCTGCCCCGGAAGTACTTCTGGGCGACCACGTTGATCGCCAGCTGCGACCAGGAGCGGGGGACTTCGACGTCTTTCTGCTCGAAGATCATCTGGCCCTTCTCGCCGGTGATCGCCGCGGTGCGGCGCTCCCATTCGACCAAGTCGTAGGCGTGGCTGCCCTCAGGCGTGAAGTAACGGCCGAAGTGGAGTCCTTTGGTTGCGCTTTTCACAGAGTTTCCGTTCCTGTTGCGAGCTCCGGCGAGGTCGGTGAGATTCTTGGCCATCTTCTTTAAAGAACGCCTCCTTCAATCATCCCCGGTGAGGGTGGATTCCAATCGGGTTGCTGCGACGTTGGCTGGGTCGTTGAACTTGTTCGTTTGGGGATGCAAGAGGCCCCAGAGCATGCCCGCCACTTATGCCCCAGGGCCTCGATGTAACGGCTCGAACTATACGAGCGGGCTTTGGACTTGTCAAGCCCAAAACACAAGATATGTGGTCTAAACAATCGTTTACCCCCAACATGTGGGTGGATTACCTGTGGATATCCCTGGTGACGAGGTGGGCGCAGGGTGGGTAAACCTGAGGGAAAGCTGGGCAAAACCGGCCTACTGAGCTGAGTCGACGAGCGCGAGGCCCACTTGCTCTGTGGAAACGTCTTCCTCAACTCCCGCGGAGACCTGGACGCTTTGGGCCGAGGCGCGGATGCGGGCCGACACCTGCTTGCCCTCGCTGTAGGCGTTCTGGAGCATGGTCACGGCTCGCTGGAGCTTGTTCTCGAGGATTCCCTCCAGCGTGTCGAGGTGACGCTCGACGTCGATCAGGGCCGACTGCAGCTTTTCCATGTCCACAGTCCTTGCGAACTGGAGGTGCAGTTGGTACAGCGTGAGCAGGTAGGGCAGGGCCATCGCGTAGCCGACCACCATGACGTGGCGCTGGTGGGCTCCGACGATCGCCCCGCGGCACACGTCGTATGCCGCGTCCGGGATGACCGCGAGCGCGAACGGCGAGGTGGTGGCGGGATCGATGTACTGGCTGACCTCGCGCACGCGGCGTTCGACCTCCCGCTCGACCTGGGTGGTGAGCTGAGCGCGTCGGTTGGCGTCCAGTCCAGGCTCCGCCAGCTGCTCGAGGGCCACGCTGGACACCCACTTGGAGTCCATCGGCATCAGCTTGCCGCCCGGCAGGCGCAGCGCCAGCTCGACC
>Ga0307374_10005251_pt1 | contig 21052 bp, 19 predicted proteins | sample OX3MG_FD_202532 | JGI IMG/M metagenome (GOLD analysis project Ga0307374, IMG submission 202532) | Soil microbial communities from Risofladan, Vaasa, Finland - OX-3 | ecosystem: Environmental > Terrestrial > Soil > Coastal area > Acid sulfate soil | place: Finland: Risofladan, Vaasa | collected...
CAGCCTTGCACTCCGCGTTTTTCCACTGCGTGCCGAGCCGGTTCGTTCCCCGCCGACCTGCCGCGCGCCGCCTCAAGCGGCTCCGCCTTCACGCTCGAAACTGGCTCCGATTTCCCGCTCGGTCCCACCGGCGGGCGGCGCTGCGCCGAAATCGGCGTTAACTCCGGATTTGGCAAAGGCTAGAGACTCGGAGAGTCTCGCGAGATTTCGCCGATCCGTGGCGTCGCGCACCGGGTGGTTCGACCGGCGCGGGCGATCTCGCGACCGCAAGCCGTGGGCGGAACGGCCGACTGATGATGATTTATAAAACGGGCGCCAAACCGGGTCAAAACCGCCTTTTATCAGGCATGAGCCGCCTCCGAATGGGCCTATTTCAAGGGTGCCAAGAGGCGGAAACCGCGGTATTTCCCGGAAAACGTCGCGATCGGGCGGCCTTCGTGGCGCGCAAACTCGCGCCATTATAAATCGTCATGGGTATAAATCATGAACCCGGTTTTGGGACGCTCAAAAGGGAAAGAAATGGTCGCCAATAGAAAACGCCGAGAGGGGTCTCTCGGCGTTGGCGTAAAGCGGTGTGTCGCGGCGACTCGGAGAAAGAGTCTCAGCTCCCCGACAAGGACTCGAACCTTGGACTTAGCGGTTAACAGCCGCTCGCTCTACCAACTGAGCTATCGGGGAAGGTAGATAGGCATATTAGTTTATCGGCCTTTTTGGGGCAAGGGCGTCAGAGGGGATGCCGTCGAAAGAGCGCACCTCGCGGTTTGCAGTTGGCATGGCGTTTGACGGCGGAGCGGGAGAGAATTAGCGGCGAGCCGGGGAGGAACCCGGTAAACTGCCCTCGACATGGAGGTTTGGGGAATGAGTTTGTCCGCGAGCAAGAGGGAACGCCTGAAGCAGATCGCCGCCGAAATGCAGGAAATCCTGGGCGGATGCGTCCATCCGGATGGGCGGCCGATGACGTTTTCGGAACTGGAAGATGAGTGCGTCGAAGCCGGCGACCTGCTGACCGCTGGGGTGCTCGAGCGACGCGTGGCCCAGCGGGAAATGCCCCAGGGTGAATGTTGTTGTCCAAGCTGTCGGCGACCGGGCGCACGCCTGCCCGACGATGAAGTTCGGGTGCTCCAGACCGACCGGGGCGAGGTCGCCTGGATGGAACCGACTTTCGACTGCCGCCCCTGTCGGCGGTCTTTTTTTCCCTCGCTCGGCTGAATTGGGGTTGGCCGTGGAAGACACGGTCAGCCCGCGCGTGTTGGCCAAGATCGTTTACTCCGGATCTTCCGCGGCGAGCTTCGTCGAGGCCAGCAACCATCTGGCCGAGTTGGCGAACGTCGAGATCAGTCCAGAACGGGTGCGGCGGGCCTGCGGTCGAGTTGCGCTCGATCGAATCGAGCACCATCAGCGACTGCAAGAAGCTTATCAAAGCAAGCCGCTGCCTGAGCAATCCTGCGGCAGGCCGGCCGACGTGGCGCCTCCCGAGATCGCCTGCGTGATGGCTGACGGCGGCCGCTATCAGCATCTCGATCGAAGTCTTCCTGCTTCCGGCCAGCAATCCGCGCGCAAGGGCGAGCATTGGAAAGAAAGCCGCATCGGCTTGCTTGCCAGCATGTCCGGCGCGCAACATGAAACCGATCCGCAGCCCGATTTACCGCCGGAACTGCGCTATGTAGCGATCGCCGAAACGCTCTCTGAAATCGGAAAAACCGGGAGCAAATGCGAATCGCCGGCGGACGACAACCTACTTTCCGCGAGTCCCGAGCTGAATTTCCGCCGAATTTCCGCCGGGCCTCGCGGGCTGGGCGATCGCCGGCAACTGGCGGTGATTGTTGCGGCGAAGCGTCGTCGGGCAAGTGTCCAGCTCGCGCGGCAAACGGCGAGAAAAAAAGTTACGGCCGGAGCTTTTGACGTAAGTCGCGCCGGGCTCGATTTACGTCAAAAGCGATTGATTTAAGTCCGCGCAGCAATTGCGAGCTCGCTTGCTTGGACACTTGGTCGTGAGAATCCTTGTGCGTCTCGATGATGTTTCATCGCCTTTAACGCAAGGAAGTACGCCATGTCGACCAAGGGTTCTCGCCCACGCCGTTCCTCGTCTCGCCGTTCGAAGTCGGATCGCCCGCGGCGCTCCGTCAAACCCGGCCAGCAGGCCAGCAGCCAAGGCTTCGAGTTGCAGTCCTTTCAAGTCGGCGCCGTGCCGCTGGTGAATTGGCTGTTCGAGCGGATGCGGCTGGAAGAGATGCTCAAGCAGCATCTGCATCAACTGGTGGGCCGCCCGGAGTTCCTCTACGTGGCCGACTGCAAGCTGGCCAGCAGCGAAAATCTGGCGCACATCGCCACGCGCGGCGGCCGCTTCGTGACCGTGCTGCCCAAGACGTACAAAGAAGATGGCCAGTTTCGCGCGCGGCTGCGAAATCAGCCGGACGGCGTGCGTCGGCGTCACTTGTACGACGTCACGAACCCAAAGCAGGAGCTTCTCGATCGGTATTCCGTCTGCGGCGAGGAACAACTCAGCGGCGACGGTTACCGTCTGCTCTGGTTCCACAGCACGCGCAAGGCCGAATTGGACAACCTGGCGAGGAATCGTCGGCTGCAACGGGCCTTGTCTGAACTGACGGACTTGCAAACGCGGCTCAACGGGTCGCGCACGCGGTTTCGCCAGCGCGCCAAAGTCGAGGAAGCCGTGGCGCGGATTCTAGATCAGCACGCCGTCACGCCTTGGCTGACGGTGCAAATCGAGGAACGCAACCAGGAGAGCTATCGCCAGGCCAGTCGCGGCCGGCCGAACCAGGACACGCAGTACGTCAAGCAGACGCGGCCGGGCTACTCACTGTCCTGGGACTTGGACCGGACGGCGCTGACCCAGGCCGAACGCGAGGACGGCGTGTTTCCGCTGCTGACGAACGACCGTTCCTTCGACGCGGAGCAAGTGCTGCGGGCCTACAAGCGTCAGCCGCTGATCGAGAAGCGGTTCTCTCAGTTGAAGACGGACTTCGCGGTCGCTCCCGTCTACTTGAAGAACGTAACCCGCATTCAAGGCCTGTTGGCGATCTACTTCCTGGCGCTCTTGACGCAGACCTTGTTGGAGCGGGAATTGCGTCGGGCGATGGCTCGGGCCGAGCTACCCTCGTTGCCGCTGTATCCCGAGGGCCGCCCTTGCACGCGTCCGACAACGCAAAAAATCCTGGAACTGTTCGAGCCGATCCAACGGCACGAATTGCGGCGCCTCGCGGCGAATTCCGTTGCGGACGATGAAGGCGGCGATGAAATTCTGGTGACCGCCCTGACGCCTGTGCAACGCAAACTCCTGCAACTCCTCGGTCTCAAACCCGCCGAATACGGCCGCTGAACCGGCGCCGCAAATTGCCGAGAAATTAGCTGCGCAACTCGCGGAATGTAGGCGACAACGCTTCGCAGGACGTTTCTTCGGCCTCCCAATCCGACGGCTTGGTGGGTCCCACGCTGGAATGTCGCAGCGTCGTGGCGAGTCGCCAAAACTGGGAATCGTTCGGACCACTGTTAGCCAGCCAGGCTTGGTATCATGGCTTCGCGGCTGCGACTCGCAAGGTGTTTCTGTCCGACGGGTCTTCGACCATCGAGAAGCTGCAGCGCACGCAGTTCTCGCATTACACGTCGGTGTTGGACATCCTTCACGCCTTGTCTTACAGCCTGGCTGCAGCGCGGGCGATCAGCAGCGATGAGGCCGCCGCGGAGAAACAGTACGACGCTTGGGCGGAAAAAATCTGGCAGGGCCGCATCGAAGACGTGATTGACGAATTGATCGCCTACGGCGCGAAGTTCGGCGAGCCGCCGCCGAATGCTCGGAGCGACGATCCCCGAGAGGTTCTTCGGGTCTCGCGCGTGTTCTACGAAAACCACGCCGGGCGAATGGATTATCCAGAGTATCGTCGGCAGGGCTTCCCGTTGACGAGTAGTCTCGCGGAATCGACCGTCAAGCAGGTCGGTCGGCGAGTGAAAGGGACCGAAAAGTACTGGTCCTCAACGGGCGGAGAAGCCATCCTGCGTCTCCGCGGCGAATATCTCAGCGACGATCAACCGATGGCAAACTACTGGGCCCAGCGCCCAAGGCACGCTTCCGGCACTCGCGCCTACCGGCAGAAGGCCGATCGCGTGTACAACTGATCATACAAACCGCGCGGTGCGCTCCGTCGAAAGCTGCCGTCAACGAGGCATCGAGGGACGCTCCTTCTCCATCACCACGCAGTTGCCGCACTCGTTGTATTCGACGCGCGACATAAAGGCCCGCATGAGCATGATGCCGCGGCCCGAGGGCACTTCCAGGCGGTCGGGCTCGGTGCAGTCCGGGACGTCGTCGGGATTGAAGCCGGGACCTTCGTCGCGGATCTGCACCCAGAGCTTGCTGGCCGAGACCTTGCAGGCCACGTGCACCTGTTTGTTGATGTCGGAACGGTTACCGTGGCGGATGGCGTTCACCAGCGCTTCTTCGAGCGCTAAATGAATGCCATGCACTTCGTGCTCGCTCCATTGCTGGGCGGCGAGCTGACCGAGCACGTCTTCGAGCACCCGTTGACCTGCCCCGGTCTCGCTGGGGATGAACAACTCCGTCCTCCAGGTCCAGGCATGATCAGACATGGGCGTATGCGGTGGAAGTGAGGAGATTTGCCGCTAAAAGGCAGCCAAAGCGCCGGCCTCGTCGTCCTTGATGTCGAACAACTTGTTCAACTTCGTGATGGCGAAAACTTCGTAGATTTCCGGACGAATGTTGCTGAATTTCAGCTTTCCGGATTGGGCTTTCACCTTCTTGTCGAGCGTGATCAACTTGCCCAGTGCGGCGCTCGACAAAAAATCGACTTTGGAAAAATTGAGCAACAGCTTCTTGCGCTTCTCTTGCTCGACCAATTGAAAGAGTTCGTGGCCCAGTTCTTGGATGCTGGCTTCGTCCAAAATCTTGCGGTCGACAAACCGCACCACGGTGACGTCGCCGACCTCGGAAACTTCCAGCCGCCGATGTGCAGCCATGAACGCGAACTCCAGAATGTGAGAGAAGCAGAAATTCGGGCTGATCGGCGAACCGTCTGCCAGGGCGGTTCGCGCGTCGGAAAGTGTTCAGCCTTATGATATTCCGGCCATTGCCCATGTCAAGCAGCCCTGCCGCCCGGCGTGCGGCGATTCCTCTGGCGCCCAATTCCGGCCGCAATCTCAAGCGGGCCCCGTCTGGCTGCCTCCCGTCGAACCTCGCGCCAGAGCGGGAATCGAAGCGGACGCCGCACCCGGCGCACCGCCGGCTAAAACGATCGTCGCCGCTCCGAGGTCGCGGTCGCCCGGGTGGCGCGCGTGACCAACAAAAAGTTCACTCCTTGAAATTCGGTAATCACCCCGTTGACGCTCCATTCCAGCGAATCGGCCGAACCGCCCAAGATTTGTGCGATCCGCTGCAAATTCAGGTTCTCCAGCACGACGAAGCGGGTCTTGCCGTCGGCGGCGATAAACGTCACGCGGTCGCCGCCGGACTCGAAACGACCGCGTTCCTCTCGCAAATGGGTTCCTTCTCGCCGCAGGTTTGCCGAGCCGTCGGAGACGGGCGATTGAGGATCCTCGATCATCTCCGCCGATTGGGGCGTCAGCCGCAGCGATCCTGTCGACCTCGTATTTGCAGCGCCGGCCGGGGCGCTCGAGTCGATGGGCGCCTGCGCCCGAAGCGCGCCGATTCCCGCGGCGACCCAGGCCACGACCACGCACCAACCCCAGTTCGTACTGGGCCGAAAACGGGCGGTGAGTCGGATCCGGCGGCTGGGCATCGACATGAAGGGGCGGTCTCCGTGCAGCAATCCATCCTGGCAGGATGCCTCCTTCTTATTCGGCCATTTCTCGGGGAAAATTCCGGCAAAACCGAGGCTCTTGCCCTGATCCGTTCCCCCGCGCCAAACATCGTCGCGAGGCCAAAAAGCAACACCGTTGTTTCCAGGCCATGCCACGCGTCAGGAGCGAATTCGATCGCCGCCTTCTCTGACCGCTGCTAACTTCATTTGCCAAAAGAAATTACAAGTTGGGCAATGACTGCGGCCGCTTCACGGCGCTTGGTTTGCAAACCCGGCCGCCAGCCCATACAAACGAGGGCAGATTTCGGGATTGATCCTATTCGCCGCGACAAGCTGTGCGACGTTAGTGATCCATCGGTCGAACAGGAACGTCCGCCCCACGAGGAGACGCGGTTGATGCCGGCGAGCGATCTCAAAACGACTTTCGACCGCGACGGCTTCGCGGTCGTTCGCGGTTTCTTGCCGCCCGATGAACTCGAAGACCTGCGGCTGAACCTGGACCGCTACATTCGCGAGGTCGTGCCGCGACTGCCCGACGCCGACGCGTTCTACGACGACCGCAGCAAGCCCGAGACGCTCAAGCAAATGCAGCGGATGGGGCACGATCCCTACTTTGCGGCCTATAGCCGCAATCCTCGCTGGGTCGCGCTGGCGGAAACGCTGCTGGCCGAGCCGGCGGCCTGCGATCAGCCGGAATGGTTCGACAAACCGCCCGGCACGAACCATGTGACGCCGCCGCACCAGGACAACTACTACTTTTGTCTCGCCCCTGCGAGCGTGGCGACGATTTGGCTGGCGCTCGATCCGGTCGACGCCGAGAACGGCTGCCTGCGGTACGTCGCCGGCTCGCACTTGGAAGGCTATCGCAAGCATGCCCGGTCGAAGATTCTCGGCTTCTCGCAAGGCATCGTCGACTACACGGCCGATGATTTCACGCGCGAGCGGGCGATGATCTTGCAGCCGGGCGACGCGGTCGCGCATCACGGCATGACGGTCCATCGGGCCGATGCCAACCACTCCCCCACGCGGCATCGCCGCTCGTTCGCGTTGGTCTTCAAGGGCGAATCATGCCGCCGCGACGAAACGGCCTACGAGCGCTATCTCGCCGCCGCCCGCCAGCAGCACGAGGAGTTGGGCCTGACGACTTGAACCAGCGGCGCGTTGCGACCGATAACCGCAAGGCAGCGGACAGGCGACGACCGGCGCCTCCCCAAGAGCAACAGGCAAGCCGCGGGGGCGCGGCCGTGATTTATATTTCGGCCGATTCATTTATATTGCCGCGCGCGGCGCGCGTTCGATTCGCGTCGCAGGTCGAAATTCTCCGAGAAAACAGGCATTTCGCGCGACGCGGGCCGCCCGGCGGCGGCGCCAAACCGGCCGTTTCATGCCCGATCGCAGCCCCTTGGGCGGCCGTTTTGACGCATATCCATAAATCACCGCGAGCGGCGTTTTCGCCCGCGGGCCGAGAATTTGGGCGTTTTCTCGCCTGGCGGCGCTTTATCAATTCGCGAGGCGTATAAACCATGATTTTTGCATTCACTCCGCGGCTCTTCGCCCGGCAATCGCGCCGGCTCCAGACCGCCGGGCAGGCCGAGCTTATCGCCCCAGCGGCTTGTTCGCCATCGTCAGTTTTCGAGGGCCGGCCACGGGCGCCGCTCGACCTCGAAAGCGGCGCTTCGCCCTCGCGGCCGTCCGAAAAAGGCGGATCCCACCCGATCGCAATGGCCGCCGAAAGCAGTCAATTGGACCTGTCGCGTTTGGCTGCCCACGGCGGCCCTGGCAGAATAAGATCAGGGTGCGTCGGAGCATTCACCGTTCTACGTCGGTTTCGTCCCACTCGCGCGTCAAGAGAGTAATATATTCGCCGTTCGAAGCGTCTTCATCGCTTGGCGCGACATAAAGAAAGTCTCGGCCCCGTACAGTTCGGATAACAAATCGTTCCAGTCCCTCGGCGTCGACCGAGTCGACATTATTCGGCCAGTGTTGGTTGACCGCGTTGTAGGGATCTTCTTCATCGCTAAAGACGTACACGTACCCCAGTTCCGGGCGATAAAGACCGAGCGCGTCGATCAGTTCGTTTGCAGCTACGGGACTTCTGCCGATTGCAGCCGCGATAGCGGGCGGGGCGGCGACTCCCCAGAGTTCGCCGTTCTGCTGGAGAAACCGTTCCAAATCTTCCAACGTAACTTTTCCGATTGGGCTTGCCATTGTTCTTTCCTTTCGACTTTGACTCGCGCTGCGATTGAAAACCGAACGCGCCGCTCACATCATGGTCGCAAGCCGAGCTTCTAGGCCGCGTGCTTCTTCGTCCGAGATGCCGGCCATTGCGTAGAGTAGCCGGTCGATAAAATCCTGGTAGGGTTGAGCGTGCGGGTCCAATGCGGAGCGGTCAACGCGCCTAACACTCCGCCTCTGCGCTTCGATTGCTTGGATACGTTCCACAGCGACAGTAATAAGCGATTGTATTTCCGTAGGAAATGGTGCGGCCTGGAGCATTGGAGACACCAAGTCATACGCTGCATCTAACTCGCGTCGTTCAAGCGCTCGTTTAGAATCTCTTATGGCGGGCGAAATGGTATCGACACCGGACGTGGCAGGTGCAAACAAAGGAAACGGAAGATTATTGAACTGGTATTCACCCACCATCGCATTCGTGCTGCCTAAGCGGAAATACCAGTCGCACAGTTTTGAATTCAGCATGGCTAGTATTACCGGTAGGGGAGCTGTGGACCTGTGTGCAGGGACATAGCTGACGGACTCGAGCAAGAACGTGCCAACAGGAACGGCGGCGGCGATGAGTCTGCGAAAATTGTTCTGAGGGGCCTTGCGTTGGAATCCGACCCGCGCAAATCGGTAATGGAACGCCTTCTGATCCTTCGCTTTTCCCGGCCGCTTGAGAAATCTGTCTTTTATTATGTAAACAGGGGTGCCTTGCGACGCCTCACGTATGGCGTAGAGACAGATGTGCGCCCCGCGAATCACTTCCGGCCCGTCCTCGCTGTGGTACGAGATGCGGCCTTTCTTGGAATCGACGGTTTCATTGATTTCCCCCTGGTATGACGTCGCTATGGCGCCAAGGCGCGTCATGCGCTCCGATCGCATGATGCGAACGGCCAGATCCCAGTCGGGTTGGGCGCAACTTACAATCGTGTAATTAAGTGGGTCGTAGAGGGCTATCTCGGTCGTTTTCAACCGAAAGGAGCGGCTGTCCTCTTCGATCCATCGTTCAGGATGCACCCTTACGCTGAATCTCATTTCCGGCGCCACGTTCTTCGTCAGCGTGAAGACGGCGGTCGACAGCTTTGCGTCCGGAAACACTCGCTTCTTTGGATTGTCTTTATGCGGAAATGCTTCAATTGTGGTAAAAGACGCTTGCGTTGTGATCGAGCGCCGGAGATCGGCGGTGACGTCATCACCCAGGATAGACATCGGTGTAATAAGCCCAAGGAATCCACCGCTCGTTAGCAGTTCTAACGAGCGGCAAATAAACAATTTATAGAGATTGTTTTTACCCCTCTGCGAGGGTTCATAGGCGCGCTCGTGCTCGATGAACGCGCGGAAGGCCGCCAAATCGCGGCCGGACTCAAGCTCGGAGAGCACCTCGTAAGGCGGATTGCCGATGATCGCATCGAATCCCGCGTCTGGCCGCCGTCCGTTTTCGGCGTAGAAGGCCTCCAAGAACTCCAGTTCCCAATGAAACGGCTGGATGTCGGGACGCCGCGTAAGGCCAATCGCCGGAGCGAACCAAGGTTGCTGAGAAAGCTCCGCGAATTTGCGGGGTTGGGCGACGGTATCGATGGCTTGCTGGTATTGGTCGTCGGTTAGCTGCTGATCAACAAACGTCGACGTCCAGAGGTCGGCGACGAGGCGAAACGGCTCTCGCCGCTTTTCGAATGACTGATAGAGCCGCTGCTTGTTCTTGATTTGCGCCACGGTTTCGGACGGAGTCTCACGAATTTCCGCCAGCGGCTGAAGCAAAACAGGCAGTTGTTCTTCAACCCTCTTCGATACTTCATTCGCGCGTAGCTCGATTTCTCCCGGAAGCGCGCCGAGTTCGGCAAGTCTGGCGCCCATGAGGCTATTGCCCGGTCGCAGATGGTGGTCAAGGAACGTCAAGGGGCGGTTGATGGCAACCGTTTCGAGCCACAACGCGAGCTTGGCAAGTTCGACAGCCAGTCCGTTCAGGTCCACGCCGTATAGGCAGCATTCCGCAACGCGACGCTTCCAGAACGATACGGCCGATTCTTCGTCCTCGGCTTGCGCTAACGCGTTGTCGCTTGAATACGGGTGAGTGGCAATTTCCTCTCCCAGGAACTGGCACGCGCGGATCAGGAAGTGCCCGGAGCCCATCGCCGGGTCGAGAATACGCAATTTGAGAACGCGATCGTCGAATGCGTGTTGGAGTTCGGACTGCCGGGCGGGGTCGCCATGCTGCGCAGCCTCGTTAATCTCCGCCTGTAGGCTGGCTTCGACTTGCTTGAGCAATGGCGTAATGGTGCGCGAGACGATGTAGTCGACGATATGATCGGGCGTGTAGTAACTGCCGCTGGCGCGACGCTCGCCCTTGTTCGTGCGCAGATAGATCGTTCCCGGTCGATAGGAAATATCTGCGTAGGTGAATCCGGCCGGCACGTGAGCCGTGGCCGGCAAAACTTGCTCCTCGACTCGCCCCTGAGTCCGCCGGCTGACGACGATCATCCGCTCCGACGCATGGTGCGGATGAAGCTCCAACAATCCTTCATAGATGCTGCCCAAGTGCTGGATCGCGAGGTCTCGATAGTCAACGCGAAAAAGTCCAGCTTGTGGATGGTCGGGGTCGGGCGCTCGCCCCAACTGATCAACGATGCGCGCCATGTAGTAGTCGGGGACTTTTTTTTCGGTGAGAAACTCGTGCAAGCCTGGATCGAACAAGCCGCCGTTGTAGGCCGGCACGCCGTAGGTGCGACGGCCGCGGTCCACCAGGTCGAACAGGTCTTGCACGTCGTCCCAAAGGTCCGTCGCATCGCGCGAATAATCGGCAGCAGGCTGGTCCTTCGCCAGGTCGAGCCGACTCGCTACGTCGTCGCGGTGCCGGCCCATCGAACGATTGCTCGTGTAGGTGTGATTTACGCGATACGGCAACAGCCGTCGGTCTTCGGCAAACATGATGAAGAGCAGCCGATAGAGCAGCACGAAGCTTTGCTCCCGACACAAAGCTAGATGGTCGCCGGGATTCAACCCATTGGGCTTGTATGTCAGAAAGCCTTCGATGCAAAGTTCCAGGGCTTTGAACGCGCGTTGCTTTAGGCTTTCGCCGACGCCGAGGCGATACTCCGAGCTGCCTTCGATCGCCCGTACGATCAATGGTTTGCGACCGGCTCTTTCCTGGAATGCGACGGGGCTAAAGAACAGGAAGAATTCTTTGAAGTCGTCGATCAGAATGCCTTCGGTTCGCGCCGAGTCTAGCACCGGCGGCAAGTCGCATTCCAAATAGGTTTGGAAGCGGCGTTGTTGCGGCGCGTACTCGCGTGGAATCAGTCGCCACAACCTGCCATTCGTGAGAATCCCGTAATCGAGGTGGCTACGATCGAGATACCATTCAAGTTGCTGCGGGGGATATTCGCGCTTGTTTTCAACGACCGCGGGGCGGTCCAAACTGACGTGCCACGCCTTCGCGTCGGCCACGATCGTTGGATGGCTCCAGAATTCGGGCGAATTATGCCTCGCCGCTAGCGCGCGGTCCAACGCGGCGTCGTCGAGGAATAATGCGTAATCGGGCTTTCGGCCTTGAAGAAACGTTTGGTAGATCGGCTTCCAGCCGAGAGACTCAAGAACCGGCTGAATGAAGGCGTGCTCCAACGCCGCCTCATTGCCATACTGCTCGACTCGTGCGCGCTGGACGTCCCATAACCGACTTAGTTCATCAAGCTTTTGACGAGCCTCCCCGTCCAGCGCATCCCATTCCGGTTCAAGCTGCAAGCGGTGCTCGATCCAGTGGCTCGACAGCAATCCGAAATTCTTGACCGGATTGAATTGAATTTTCTTCTGCCGCGCCATGTTGCCTACGCTGCCCCCGAAGCGATTGCACAGCCGATAATGGCAGCGGCTGCCCTGTAAGCCTTAGTCCGACGTTCCATGTCGTGCCCGCCCTTCTTGCGCGAGGAGAAAGTCAAGAGTCTACCCCGTTCGGCACATTTCGACAGCGCCTTCGCCGGCGTTGTCGCGCTGGTGCGAAGGTCGCGCTCGCTGAGCAGCTTTCTGTCCATGAGGCAATTTCCCGAACGTTGCCTTTCTGGGCTTCGCTTAGCGAGTGACTCCGGCGCCCGGCCCAGCCGTCGGGACGGGAAGCACCCAGGATAACGTCTGAGGGCGGCGGCCGACAGCGGGGAATGAAGCTCCACCAGCCTGATGGCCCTCACCTAACCTCTCCCAGAGGGAGACTGGGCCGCACTCACTGGGCACCCTCGCCTTTCGTCGGATGCGATTCGCAGAGCTTGCCAATTCACCCGTGTTCGCCAACAGAACAAGCGGCAGGAGGCCGCGGGGCCGCCTGCCGCTCGTTGCGCTGTTATACGCGGTCGTCGTCCGCGAAACTACTCTCCGATGCCGACCAGTTCGATCTCGAAGACCAACGTCGCGTTGGGCGGAATGGCGGGCGGGCTGCCTTGCGGGCCGTAAGCCAATTCGCTGGGAATCACCAGCTCCCACTTGTCGCCGACCTTCATCATCTGCAAGGCTTCGGTCCAGCCCTTGATCACGCGATTGACCGGAAAGCTGATCGGCTCGCCGCCGTGCTTGGCCGAGCTGTCGAACACCGTGCCGTCGATCAACATGCCTTTGTAATGGGTCGAGACGGTGTCGGTCGCCTTGGGCGATTTGCCCTTGCCGCTCTTGAGCACGCGGTATTGCAGGCCGCTGTCGGTAACCTTTACGCCCTTTTTCAACGTGTTGGCGGTCAAGAAGTCTTTGCTTTTCGCGGCGGCGTTTTTCGCGGCGGCGAGTTGCTTTTGTCTCAACACGCGTTCGAACGCGGCGCCCGCCGCCTGCAGCTCTTCTTCGGAAAGTTCGGATTCCTTGCCGTCCAATGCGGTTTGCATGCCGCGGACAAAGTCGTCGGCGGAGATTTCCATGCCTTGGGCCTTCATGGTGCGTCCCAGGTTCATGCCGAACATGTAGCTGATCTTCTTCATCAGCTTCTTGAACTCGGCCGGAGACAATTCCGCTTCGTCCTTGTTCGCCGGCACGGTTTCCTCGTCGCTCGGCTCATTGGCGCCAATCAGCTTGGCGGGCGCCTTCTTGACTGCCGGTTTTCCCTTGCCGCTTTTCTCCGTCGGCTCGGCGGCTTGAATCCAAGCCGTCCCCAGCAAAAGGCCCAACGCCAACACTGCAAACCATTTCATATCCAACCCTTTCTGGATTTCTTTAAAAGGCGCCCGACAGCGCGCAGCCCCCCGCGCCAAACCGGAGCCGCCCAAAGCAGCATGCCCGGAACATCCACGCCGGCACAACCGGCGCAAAGCGTGCGCACAACGCAACTTGCCTGTATTCTAGGGCAAAGCTCGCCTGCGGAGAACACCTCTTATCGGTCGCCGCGGGCGAATTGCTCGGGGCGAGCAGCCGGACAAGTATCGGATCTGCACAGGACATGTCCAGCAGGCTTGACGGAGCGCCAGCGCGAACCCCTCCGCGAATCAGCCGGCTGGCGGGTCAGTGGCGTCCAACGGTCGCGTCGGATCGATGCCGAGCCAGCAGAGCGCCGAGGCGACATAGACCGCCGCGATCAACCAGAACACGGGCGGCCAGCCGTATTCGTGCTTGATGGCGCCGATCGCCGGGCCGGCGACAAACCCGCCCAAGGCGCCGACCGAATTGACCATGCCAAAGACTTTGCCGCTGGCGCGGCCGCCGATATCGGTCACGGCGCCCCACAAGGTGGGCAGGCTCCAATCGGTGAAGAATTTGGCCGCCGCGACCACAACCATCATCCAGCGGCCGCTTTCGACCGACAGGCTGGCGGCGATCAGCAAGGCGGCCGTGAACTTGCCGGAGAATCCCACGGCCGAACGTGCGAGCCGGAGCTTGCCCGTGCGGCGAATGACCAGATCGTTGAGCGCCCCGCCCGCGGCGCCGCCCAGCGCGCCGGCGACGAGCGGCAGGCTCGCGAACACGCCCATCGCGCCCTTGTCGAGCCCTTTGGCGTCTTCCAGGAACATGGGAATCCAATACACGAACAGAATGTCGGCAAAGGTGCTGGTGAAGCTCTGCAGCATCATCAATGCCAGGCTGGCGACGACCGCCGGCGAATAGCGACCGGCCGCCTCGGCCGGCTCGCCCTGGGGCCGGTCGTGGTCGCCGATCAATTGCCGTTCGGCGGCGTTCGCCCGGGGGTGCTGCTGGGGGCTATCGCGCAAGATCGTTCGCAGCGCCGCGGCCAGTAGCACGCCGGCCAGCGCAATCGCCAGCAGCGACGTCTGCCAGCCAAGCCCGAAGCGGTGCATCAGCAACGTGGCGACCGCCAGCGGCGCGCAGGCGCCTCCAACGCGGCCGGCGGTCACGCCGACCAAGCCTTGCACCGTCGTCCGCACGCCGGGCGGAAACCAACTGCGCGTGATCTTGTTCAGGTTCGGGTACGCACCCGCCTGCGTCGCGCCGAAGCCCAGCCGCAGCGCCGCGAACGACCAGAAACCTTGCCCCATGGCCGTCGCGCCGAGAGCGATGGACCAGGCCAGGGCAGTCAGCGGCAGCACGGCCGCCGGCCCAAAGCGGTCGCCCGCCGCGCCGGTCGGAAGCTGGCAGGCGGTGTAAGCGATCTGGAACGCCGAATCGAGCCAGCCAAGCTGCTGATCGGAAAGTTGGAACTCCTGGCGGAGATCCGACTTGATCACTCCCCAACTGTAGCGGTGCAGATACAGCGTTCCGCTCGTCAAGCAGGCCAGCGCGAACACGACCCAGCGGACGTTCGTCGGCCGCTCGGCCGTTGAAGGCGATTTCACGCAGTCGCTCCGAAGCTAAGTTGTAATGACCATCCTCACGGCTCTTCGACGCGCACGGCCGACTGCGGCGCCACGCGTTTTGCGGCGAGCCAGCACTCGATCTGCTCCAGCACCTCGCGCGTCTGCATGACCACCAGCCCCCGAGGCACGGCCGCGATGAAGCCGGGGCCGCCCCGTTTATCCCACGTTTTAGGAGCGACCGCAACGCGGATCGTTTCGGCCAGCGACGCCGATGCGGCCGTCGTCGTCGAATTCGCTGGCATGACTTTCGTCGTCAACAGCCGCTCGGCTTCTCGATCGGTCGTAACGTACAGCACTTCGTTGCGCACCAGCCATTTGAGCTTCAGCGGCCGCAAGATTTCCGTGAGTGCGAAACGAAGGCGGGCCCGCGTCATTCTTGCGGAAAGCGGAACTTCGGAATCGATGCCCTCGTCGGTCAGCGCGCGGTGATCGAGGACGATGGAAATGCCGGCTTGCCGTCCCAGATCGTCCAGGGCGTCGGAGAGCGGCCGGTTGCGAAAGGCGAAGCCGACCAGCGCCGCCAGAGCCCGGCGGCATCGGACGGTTTCCCTGTTTCGCGACGTCGCTTGCCGACGCAGGCCGTAAAGCGATCGCAGGTCGTCGAGCAATTGGACGATGTTTTCCTGGGCCGGTCGGCTTTGGGCGACGATGAGCCAGGGGCCGAAGACGGCGATCGAACCCGGCCCGCCGACCACATCCCAGGTCGTGGGCTCGATCGTCTCGGTGATGATTTCTGCCAGGGGATCGGGCGGCGCCGACCGATCATTCATCGCGGGCGCCACCTCGGCGACGTCGTAGATCTCGATGTCCATCATGTTTTCCAACTCGATCTTCGTCGTGATCAGCAGCGACTCGTGGCGAAAGGTCCAACTCAAATCGAGCGGGTCGAGCAGCAGGTTCAACAGCGAACGCAGCGAAACGCCGTCGACCGCCAGCGAGACGGGGGTGTCGGCGCCGAGCCCGCTGTCGGTCAGCGCTTTTTGGTCGAACACGATCGGCACGGCGTATCGATCGCGCAACGTCTCCGCGACTGCGTCGAGCGGTTCGTCCGTGACGTGCAACGCGGCGGGCCGGGCCAATGCGGATTCAATCTTCGCCCGCCAGCCGACGGCGCCGCGAGCGGCTTCAGCGTCGCCTCGCTTTGCCGCGCGCATCCGCTCCAACAGGTTCTCGATGTCGTCGAGCACTTCTTCGGTTTGGCTCACCAACAGCACGCGCGGCAGCGGCTGGAGGGCGCCCGGTCCGCCGACACCGTCCCAGGTGCTTGGCGCGACCGACATCGTGATGATTTCGGCCAATTCCTCTTCGCAACCGGCGGCGATGCCCGGCCGGGGCGCGCAGAGATCGGCCACCGCAAAGTAGCGAGATGCCAGCATGTTTTCGGCGGCCTCTCGGGAAGTGACCACGAGCGTCTCGTTCCGCACCGCCCAGGTCAGGTCGAACTCGCCGAGCAACAAGTGGAGCGCCGTAGCCAGGGTCAGCTCGACCGCGTGCAGCGTACACGGAGTATTCACGGTGACGCCCGCGTCGCTCAGCGAGGCCAGGTCGAAGAACACGGCCAGCCCGGCCTGCCCGGCGACGCGTTGGCAGACTGCGTTCAGCGGCTGGCCTTCCGCATCGATGCTGACCTTGGTCGAACGCATCAGGCGACGGATCACCTCGGCGCGCAGTTCGCGCCGGACGGGTTGCTTGCGCAGGCCATAAGCGCGCTGGAGTTCGGCGAGCGCACGCGCCACCTCGGCATGCGTGCCGCGGTCGGCGTCGATCGACAATCGAGAGCCGGCGAGCCGGGCGCTGCACGGACCGCCGACCTCGTCCCAGGCCGTCGGCGCGGCAAGCGTCGTGACGAGGGCGAGCACGCCAGCGCTCGTAAATCGCCGATCGTGCACCGCTTGCAGCAAAGGCCCCACGGCGTAGATCCGCCGAGAGAGCGCGTTTTCGCCCCGATCCTTGGATACGACCAGCACGGCGCCGTCTCGGGAGAGCCATGTCAATTCGCGCGACGGAAGCAGCAACTCGAGCGTGCCGGCCAGGCTGACCTCCGACAACCGGGCGGTCACGCCCGATGCGCGTTGGAGTTCCCTTTCGGCCGAGTCATCAACGTGGATCGGCAGCGAGTAGCGTTGCGAAAGCTCCGCAAGCGCGTCTGCAAGCGGAACGTTTGAAAAGTCGGCGCCGACGCGTTGGCACAGTTTTGCCGCCAGCGCCGGATCGACCAGCCCGCACTCGGCAATGGTTTCGAGATCGAGTTCGGCCGCCTGCGCGCGGGCTTGAGTCTGGGCCGGCGCCAAAGCGGCCAGCCACAACCCGACTGCAATCAACCAATGCCGCCGAATGGCGTCAGTTCCATGGGGCATGATTCGCCTCTTCCGCCAGCTCGTTCGCGGACCTATAGCATGGCATTGTAGCGGCCGTCGCGGAGGCAAGCCAAATTCGTGCGGAATAAAAAGTTGAAACGGCGCCGCGCGAGGCGTATGCTCGCCAGTTGCCGGCGTCTCGGAATTCTCTTCGGCCGGATGGGACGCCCGGGGGAACATTTCGCAATTCGGCCGAACGAACATCGAGAGGAGAAGGCCATGCGGTATTGCATTCGCGGTTTTGCGCTCGCGCTGGTGTTGGCGTCGGCGACGATCGCGCGGGCTCAATCGGACTCCGACAAGCAAGTTGCCGAGTTGCAGAAGCAGATCAGCGCGCTCAAGACGCAGCTTGATCGCTTGCAGCCGCCGCCGGACGACGAGCACGTCACGCAGATCGGCGGCTCTTCGCAGACGCCGCTGCGCGGACCGGAGACGCTGATTCGCTTCTACGATCTGTGCGACCTGTTCATGGTCACGCCGACGTATCGGGCCGAACGGCTCGACGATCTGGGCGGCAAGCCCGGTCCGTTGTTTCCGCAAGTGCAAACGGCGCCGAGCGGCGGGGCCGGCATGGGAGGCATGGGCGGCGGCGTGTTCAATAGGCCCGACTCCGTGCGGCGCCCGGGCGGCGACGAGCGGCATCTGCAGTATCAATTCGGGGGCCCGAGCGACGGCAATTCGGCCGGTAATCTTTCGGCGGCGCGAACGTCGATCGAGGGCTTGATCGAGACGATTACGACCACGATCAACCCGGCCAGTTGGGACACGATGGGCGGGCCCGGCACGATTTCGCGGCTCGGCGGCGGCGCGGTGATTTCGACCACGCCCGAGATTCACCAGCAGATCGACAGCCTGCTCAAACTGTTCCGCAAGCGGTGGGGCGGGCCGCGCGTGGTGTCGGTGCGGGCCTGGTGGCTGTGGCTCAACGACGCGCAGTTGGCCGCGCTGCTGGACGGCCAGCGGCGCGACGAAGACTTGGGAGTCGCCGCCGTGGTCGACCAGCAGGCCTGGATAGAACTGCTCGAAGAATTGCCCCGCGCCGAACGAAAAGACTCGGGCTACCGCGCGGCCGTGAGCTGCTATAACGGCCAGACCGTGTACGCCGAAAGCGGCGGCCAAAGCCTGGCCGTCACCGCCCTGAAGCCTGCGGCCTTTCACGGCGAGAAAGACAAAGACGGCAAGCAGTCGCTGGAAATCGGCTATCAGCCGGAGATCACCGTGCTGCAAGCCGGCGCCGCACTGTAACTGACGCCGATCGCCAGCTCGAGCGGCAAGTTCGTCGTGCTCGACGTCCACAGCCGCGTGACGCGCGTGCGTCCGCCCGACAAGCGTCCGCCGGAAGAACAGGACCTCGCGGCCGCCCGAATCGTCGCTTCGCCCGAAGAGATCGTCGCGGCCATCGACCGGCCGGTCGTGGCCACGCAGCGACTTTCGACGACCATGCGCGTGCCGGTCGACCGCGTTACGCTCGTCGGCGGCATGACGTTCGACATCGAGCATGGGGTTGGCGACGGGGCGCTGTACTTGTTCGTGAAAACGGCCGTGCGCGAGGTTCACGAAGAAGCGGCGGACGCGGAAAAGAAAGCCGCCCCGTAAGCCTTCGTACGCCGCTAGTTTGGCGACGGTCGGCCCGGTCTAGGCTTCGCGCTGGCGCGAAGCGCCCCGCACGTGCGGCGTCTGGGCGGAGGAAGAATTCGGCCGGGCGGGCGATTCGAGCGAAACTGCGTTCGCCGCTTGCGAGCGCCAGGCCGCTTGCAACTGCAAGACCAGCCCGACGACGAGCGTCAATTGTCCGCCGATGAGCGTGGGCAGGCCGATGCCCCACAGGTCGTCGCGCTCGGCGAGGAGCGACCAACCAGTCAGCACGCTGCCGCAGGTGAAGGCCGCCACGCCGCCGGCCAGTGCGCTCCAGGCAAAGAAGGAGAGCCACGCATCCCCCGCCGACGCAGCGTCGCGGCGGCGCTCGCCTTCGACGCGGGCGTCCTGGTCCCGGGCAGTTGGAGACGATTGCCCGGGGTCGATCCGCCAGCCCGCGACGGATGCTCCCTCGCGCGACGCCGCTGCTTCCGGAGCGGCGGTCAGCCGCTTGACGCGTCTCAATTGCTCTTCCAATTCCCACGTGTCGAAAGCCGCCGGAAGGCCGGCCAGAGCCGCGTCGGTCGAAGGCTCATCGAACTGAGCTGCGGAGTCTGTAATCGGCGCCGAGGTCTCGGCGTTTTCGGAAGCCGCCGCAAGGACGAGCCCGCAACGAATGCACGTCAATGGACCGTTGGACGCGGCGCCGTCTTGCGGCTGAGAAGCAATGCCCGGCACGTCTTGGCGGCAGTTGGTACACCACATGCTTACAAACGGCGCTCCAGAGACGTGAGGGCGAAGAGCGGCGACCTCGCGGGGTTTTTGCCGGGCGGGGCGCCCGGGCCCTCCATGACGGCAGACTCGCCCGTATCATCGGCAGTTCGCAGGTAAAACTTGAGCCATTTCCCCACTCGGTCGGGAAGATTGCGGTAGAGGGGCGAGGGCGGAAGGAGGTACGTTTCCGTTTTTTTTCCGGGCGGGGGCGCCCGGACCTCCATTTTTTTCGGGCGGGGGCGCCCGGACCTCCATTTTCTACGGGCGGGGGCGCCCGGACCTCCATGCCGGAAGCGGCGCCCGACGGAGTTAGAGCGGCTTGATCTTGATGTTCTTCCAGCGGCACTTGGCGCCGACGGGCCAACTGGCGCCGCCGTGAACCTGTAGGGCAATGCTGCCTTGCGGGCCGAGCGTCTCGGCCACTTTCTGCCGATCGTAGTTCGGCGCGGCGAACGTCTGACCGTCGAATTCGCTGACTTTCACGCCGTTGAGCCAGGTGGTGATCTTCGCCGGCTGGCCGCGACAGACAACGCGGGCCGTATTCCAATCGCCCAGTTTCCAGGCTTTCGCCCAGTCGGCGCCGCTGATGCTGTAGGCCGGCGGAACCTTGTCTTCAATTGGCTTCGTCGTCAGCCCGATCAAGCGCTTTTGAGCGTCGTAGACGCCGAACAGCGAAAATGGGCGGTTGTTGAAGCCGCCGGTTCCTTCGCCGTAAATGTGCCCCACGTTGCCGGCCTCGTGATAATCGACCATCATCTGAATGCATTGCCCCTGATCGTTGCCCCGCAAAAACAGCCCGCTGTCGCAGCCCCAATCAGATTTCAGGTCGACGAGCAATTCGAAGTCGCCGAACTGGCGGTCGGTCAGCAGAATGCCGCCGTTGCCGCTGCCCGGCGGATCTTGCTCGCCGTGAATCTCGCCGTTGGCGACCGTCCAGCGCCCGCCCGTGCCGTGCCCGATGCGCTCGGGGTTATTGTGCCAGCCGGCGAGCGTCTTGCCGTCGAACAACGAAATCCAGCCCGACTCGCTCTCCGGCTTCGCCGGCTCGGCGGCGCGAATCATCCCTCCGGTTAGTAACGCCGAGACGCAGGCAACAAGGCTGGCAATCCGAAAACATCGAGTCAACGAAGAGCGACAGGCATTCATGGTTTCACACGCAGGAAGGCAGGAACGATCGATCTGACTGATTACTCAACGCGACAGCATAATGCGCCGCAGCAGCGATCACAATCAAAACCCGAAAAGCGTTTGGCGCCGCATGCTATAAGTTCTCACGCAGAGGCGCGGAGCCGCGGAGAGAGGAACAAGCTTGACAATGTCATTTCTATTTCTCCGCGGCTCCGCGACTCCGCGTGAACAAATGACCGCCCCAAAGCAATGGTTGGTAGACGCTGCGATTTTTGCGACTTCGGAATGAACGGGCATAGTTCCATGGGGTGCAATCGCGCCATTCCGCGCATTTACGCGGCTTTTCGAGTAGGAATCCGACCATGATCACGTTTAGTCGGCATCGGGATGGTTGCGCGCGAGGCGAGGTACGCCGAGTAGACGGGCTCCCAAA
>Ga0307374_10005252_pt1 | contig 21051 bp, 17 predicted proteins | sample OX3MG_FD_202532 | JGI IMG/M metagenome (GOLD analysis project Ga0307374, IMG submission 202532) | Soil microbial communities from Risofladan, Vaasa, Finland - OX-3 | ecosystem: Environmental > Terrestrial > Soil > Coastal area > Acid sulfate soil | place: Finland: Risofladan, Vaasa | collected...
ATTACCGTCTCGCTCGAAACCACCGTGCACGACGCCGTCGCCATCCTGGTCGAACAGAATATCGGCGCCGTCGTTGTTGTCGATGGCGACCGCCGGCCCATTGGCATCCTCTCGGAACGCGACCTAATCCGCGAAGCCAATGCGGGGCCGGGTTTCCTCGACCGCCCGGCTGCCTCCGTGATGACGCGCGACCTCGTCTGCGGCTCCCCGGGCGACGACGTCGATGCGGTGTTGCAGACCATGACCGCGCACCATTTCCGCCACCTGCCCATCACCGAGTCGGGGGCGCTGATCGGCATCGTCTCCATTGGTGACCTCGTCAAGGCCCAGCTGGATCAGTACCGCGGTGATATCGAGACACTGCAAACCCAGCTCATGAACTCGTGAGCGGCGCGGCGTTGCGAATCGCCATCATCGGCGCCGGCCCCTCGGCGTTCTATGCCGCTGAGGCGCTACTCCGTCAGGCTGGGGCCGATCTCCGCATCGATATGTTCGACCGCCTCCCCACGCCCTACGGGCTCGTGCGCGCCGGCGTCGCCCCCGACCACCAGAAAATCAAGTCAGTTGTCAGGGCGTTTTCGCAGGTGGCAGATGACCCGCGTTTCCGGTTTTTCGGCAATGTGGAGTTCGGACGCGACATCACGCTGGAAGACCTCAAGTGCTACTACCGCCAGGCGCTCTTCGCGACCGGAGCTCAATCCGATAAGCGCCTGGGCATCCCCGGCGAAGACCTCCAGCGCAGCCACCCCGCCACTGCATTCGTCGCGTGGTATAACGGCCACCCCGACTACTGCACGGAAGTCTTCGACCTGAGCCAGGAACGCGTGGTGATCGTCGGCGTAGGCAACGTCGCCCTCGATGTTGCGCGCATCCTCTGCCTCTCGCCGAAAGAGCTTCGTGCGACCGATATGGCCGGCTATGCGATCGACGCCCTCAGCAACAGCAGCGTCCGCGAAGTCTATCTCCTTGGCAGACGGGGACCCGCGCAGGCTGCCTTCAGCAACCCCGAAATCAAGGAGCTGAGCGAACTCGCCGACTGCGATGTCATCGTCCGCCCCGGTGAAGTCACCCTGGACGACGTCAGCGCGAAGGCCGTCGCGGAAGCGGACGACCGGTCGCTCAGCCGGAAGGTGGACCTGTTGCAGTCGTTCGCCACACGCGAGGCTGTCGGCCGCTCCCGCAGCCTGTTCTTGCGCTTCCTCGTTTCGCCCGTGGAACTCCTCGACGACGGCTGCGGCGGAGTTGGAGGCGTTCGTCTGCTCCACAATCGTCTCACCCGCTCGGAGTCAGGGACCATCTCGGCGGAGTCCACGGGCGAGTCCGAAGTGTTGCGGGCGGGCCTGGTCTTCCGTTCGGTCGGCTACCGGGGCATGCCACTCCCCGACCTTCCCTTTCATGAACGCTGGGGCGTCATCGTCAACGATCGGGGCCGCGTGATGGACCCGGCGACGAACGTCCCGATTCCGGGGGAATACGTCACGGGCTGGATTAAGCGCGGCCCGTCCGGAGTCATCGGCACGAATAAGCCCGATGCCGCCGAGACGGTGCAGTGGATGCTGGAGGACGCTCAGGCCGGACGAACCTTCCACCCCGAGCACGCGGGGGACCCGGAGCTCGAACTGATTCGTCCGCGGCAGCCGCGCTGCGTGACCTTCGACGACTGGCGCCGGCTCGATGCGGAGGAGGTCGAACGCGGCCAGCACGAAGGCCGCCCGCGCCTGAAGTTTACGTCGGTCGAGTCAATGCTCCGCGCGCTGGGGAAGTAACCTTCGGCCCTATGTGTGCCCCAGCACGCGGTGGGGCTTATATGCGGATTCGAGCGCCTTCACTTCGGCTTCGCCCAGTGAGATTTCGAGAGCACCGATAGCCTCGTCGAGCTGGTAGAGCTTGCTCGCGCCGATGATGGGCGCCGAGATCCAGGGCTTCTGCAGCATCCACGCGAGCGCCACCTGCGCCGGCCTTACGCCGCGCTCGGCCGCGACTTCGCGCACCGCCTCAACCACCCGGAAATCGGACTCCTTGTAGTACAACGAGTGGGCGAAGTCGTCCGAGCGAGCGCGCGTGGTCTCGTCCTGCTTCGCTTCGCTGCGATTCCCCGCGAGAAAACCGCGGGCGAGCGGGCTCCACGGGATGATGCCGACTCCCTGGTCGCGACAGAGCGGGATCATCTCGCGCTCCTCCTCACGGTAGACCAGGTTGTAGTGGTTCTGCATCGAAACGAATGTGCTCCAGCCGTGTGCTTCGGCCACGTGCTGTGCTTTCGAAAACTGCCACGCATACATGCTCGACGCGCCGATGTAGAGCGCCTTCCCCGAGCGCACCACGTCGTTGAGCGCTTCCATCGTCTCCTCGATCGGGGTCGCCGGGTCCCAGCGGTGGATCTGATAGAGATCGACATAATCGGTACCGAGGCGCTTCAGCGAGGCGTCGATGCTTTGCATGATGTGCTTGCGCGAAAGGCCGCGGTCGTTCGGGTCGCCGCTCATCGGGTTGCAAACCTTGGTGGCGATCACGACGCGATCGCGCTGGGCCATCTCCTTCAACAGCCGCCCGGTGACGGTTTCACTGGCACCGATGGAATAGACGTCGGCCGTATCGAAGAAGTTGATGCCCGCCTCGAGTGCGCTCTGGACGAACGGCCGCGCCGCCTCTTCGTCGAGCACCCAGTCGCGCCATTTGCTGCTGCCATAGGTCATCATCCCGAGGCAAATCGGGGAGATTTTGAGGCCGGTCTTGCCGAGGTTGTGGTAGTGCATGCATGCCTTCCTCGAGAGGAGTGAGTCGCTCGAAGGTACCGCAATTGGGGGCTAAAGGCTGGCCCGGCGGCACCGGGTGTGATGTCAACGCGCGGTCCGAGGGCCAGGCTCGCCGTCGGATCGTTCTCTTCGGCCGGATCCGGCCCTGGATGCCGCCAGCGCCTCGCGCACGAGCCGCCGCTGCAGCTTCCCGCTCGCCGTCCGCGGGAGCGAATCGACGCGTTCGACCACCCTCGGCAACTTGTAGCCCGCCAGTCTGCCGCGCAGGAAAAGTCCCAGCGGCCCGGCATCGATCTCGCCCGAGGTCACAATGGCCGCTGCCACCACCTGTCCCCATCGCGCGTCGGGCAGCCCCACCACCGCCGCCTCGCTGACCCCTGGAAACGCGCAAATCGCCTCCTCCACTTCCGCGGGATAGACATTTTCACCGCCTGAAAGGATCAGGTCGTCCCGCCGGTCGAGGACGTAGAGGAAGCCATCGTCGTCCAGTCGGCCGATGTCCCCGGTGTGCAGCCAGCCCCCAGCAAGGGCAGCCGCAGTCGCTTCCGGCTGGCGGAAGTAGCCAGCCGTAACCGTCGGCCCGGCGACCAGGATCTCGCCGGGCTCACCGGGTGCCGCGTCGATGCGAAGCCGCGTTACGACCAGTGGCTTTCCTGCCGACCCAACATGCGCGCCAGCGTCGGCGGGCGAAAGGGTCGCCGCCTGGCTCGCCGTCTCCGTGAGGCCATACGTCTGCACTACGGGATAGCCGCGCGCGAGCGCCCGGATCAACAACGCCTCGGGCACAGGCCCACCGCCGACGAGCACGATGCGCAGCGTCCCCGGGCTGCGCCGTGGGTCGGCATCAAGCAGGCGTTGCAGCATGGTCGGCACCACTGAGATGTGCGTGATCGCCGCGTTGTGTAATGCGTCCGCGACGCGCCCCTCGTCGAATCCCGGTTGGATGGCCATCGTCGTCCCGGCAATTGCGCTACGCAGGACGATGGAGAGGCCGCCCACGTGGAAAAGCGGCATGCACGCGAGCCAGCGGTCGGTGGGAGCGCTGCCAAGGTTGAACGCGGACGCGGCAGCGCTCGCCCAAAAGTTGCCGAACGTGAGCATCGCCCCTTTTGGGCGCCCGGTGGTGCCCGAGGTGTAGATGATGCTGTGAACCTCGTCGAGTTCGTGGGCTTCGGACGGGTCCGCGATCGCGGTCGCGGGCAGGGGCATCCGCCGCGGCGGCGCGACTCCAGCCAGCTCTGCGGCCGCGCGCGCCGCGCTCTCCATGTCGGCGCTGCACAACAGGAGTCTCACATCCGCGTCGCGCAGCTGCCAGGCAAGCTCATCGGCTGTCAGCCGGCAGTTGAGCAGCACCAGTATCGCCCCCGACCGTGGGACGGCATGGATCGCTTCCACCAGCTCGACAGAGTTTGTGGCGAGCACCGCCACTCGGTCGCCGAGCATGATGCCCGCGGCGCGCAACGCCCCCGCGAGTCCGGAAACTCGACCTTCGAGCTCGGCGTAGGTAAGAGCGCGGCCCTCCGCGATGACCGCGAGGTGCGTGGGAAGCACATTGGCGCGGTGCATCAGCCAGTCAGGGATAGGCTGGGGGGTCACGCCGCAACCCATTCGCGGGGGCCGGTCGCGAAGGCCGTGAGTGCCTCGATGTCGACCGTAACCCCGAGGCCCGCCCCCCGGGGGACGGCGATGTTTCCCCCCGCTATCTCCAGTCCGCCATCGATCAGGTCGTCCTCGAGGTGTTCCAGCGTGGCGAGGCCGCAGGCCAGGGCGCGATGGCCCAGGAGCGCGGCCAGGTGGACTGCCGCGGCAACCCCGATGCCCGTTTCGAACATCGTTGTCACGATCACGGGTAGCCCGCGTCGCTCCGCGACTGCGAGCATCGCCAGCGCTTCTTTCAGCCCGCACGCCATCGGTTTGATCACGACGGCATAAACGTCCCCGGCCGCGAGGAGGCAGTTGAGGTCGGCGACCGACCGGCAGGACTCGTCGGCGGCGATAGGAACAGCGAAGCCCCGGCCAACCTCCGCGAAGCGGTCGGCAACCCCGGGGAGCAGGTCTGAGATCGGCTGCTCGCACAGCGTGACTCCGAGCGTCGCGTATCGCTCCAGTTCGTGCACGGCGCGTCCAACCGTCCAGCCACCGTTGGCATCGATGCGCAGAGCGATCGTTGCCCCGACGCGCTCCCGGATAGCCGCGGTGCGCTCGAAGTCTGCTTCCGGGTCAACGCCAACCTTCAGCTTCAGCGTCCGGAACCCTCGCGCCACCAGTGACTGCGCTTCGTCGATCGCCGATGCGGTCGCCCCCGCGTCGACCGTGCCATTGACCAGCACGCGGCGGAGTGGCGCACTTTGGCTTCCCCCGGCCCGTCGCGCAAGCCACGCACTGAAGGGGAGGCCGGCCGCGCGGGCGATGAGGTCGCCGCTCGCCGTCTCGATGCCGCAGCGGGCCGCGGCCGCCGAGCCCGCGGACACGCCTGGAAGGTCCGTTCCTATGTTCCAGGCCGTCACAGGTGGCTGACCGAGCAGCGCGAGACCGAGCGTCCGCAGCGCTTCCACGGTTTCTTCCACGCTTCCGCCCGTGTATCGCGGGAGCGGGGCCGCCTCCCCAAAGCCAACGGCCCCGCCCGCCGTTTCGACCCCGATGAGGACGCCCTCTCGCGCTCGCTCGACTCCATGGGCGCTGACGAAGTCGGCACGAAAAGGGACCCTGTAGCGCTGCAACCAGACTCGATCGACAACTGCACCCGGCGATGGACGGCCGCTCTGAAACGGTCCTGTCGCTCGGCTCACGGCCGGCGCGGAAACTGTTCGAGGTCTGCGTAGCGGGGCTGGCGCTTCTCCAGGAACGCGTCTCGCCCTTCTTTGCCCTCGTCGCTCATGTAGAACAGCATCGTCGCGTTGTGTGCGAGTTCGGTGATGCCCGCCATGCCGTCGAGCTCCGCGTTGAACGACGACTTGAGCAGCCGGATCGCCAGCGGGCTGTGGCGAAGGATCTCCCTCGCCCACGCGACACCTTCGTCCTCGAGCTGATCGAGCGGCACGACGCGGTTGATCAGCCCCATTTGCAGCGCTTCCTGGGCATCGTACTGGCGGCAGAGGTACCAGATCTCGCGGGCTTTCTTCTGTCCCACCAACCGCGCCAGTTGGACCGCTCCGAAACCGCCATCGAAGCTGCCGACGCGCGGCCCCGTCTGCCCGAAGCGCCCGTTTTCAGCCGCGATCGTGAGGTCGCAGATGACGTGTAGCACATGCCCCCCACCGACCGCGTAGCCGGCAACCAGCGCGATCACTGGTTTTGGCATGGAGCGGATGAGCTTGTGCAGGTCTGTCACATTGAGGCGCGGCACGGAGTCCTCTCCGACATAACCTCCGTGGCCACGCACCCGCTGGTCCCCACCCGAACAGAACGCCCGGCCGCCTTCACCGGTGAACAGTACGACGCCGACTTCCGCATCCTCCCGCGCACGTGAGAACGCGTCGAGCAGCTCGAAGACCGTCTCCGGGCGAAATGCATTGTGCACTTCGGGCCGGTTGATACTGATCCGCGCGATCCCTTCAGCCTTCGAATAGAGGATGTCGTTGTAGGCCTTCACGGGCTGCCAGGCGATGGTCATTTGCGGGCTCCTTGGGAAGTAGAGGGCGTAGAGGGAATAGTAGAGTCAATCGCGGTTTCCGCGAGGAAGCTCCGGATTACGGTGATACACCGTCCTGGCTGTTCGAGATGGGCCGCGTGGCCCGCGCCGGGCACAACCACCGCGCGTGCACGAGGGAGCGCGGCGGCCATCTCCCCGGCGATGGCCGTGTATTTGGCATCGCCCTCGCCGGCGAGGAGCAGCATCGGCATGGCCATTTTCGGAAGCGCGCTGTGCAGTGCCTCCTGCGCGCCGGCACCCATCCCGCGCAGGCTGTTCGCGAGCCCTCTTGCGCTGCTGCCCAGCCTGCCGGCACGGACTGCGGCTCGTGTCGCTTCCGGGAGGGAGAGTTGCGATGCAAATAGCGGGATATTTTCCCAGTAGTCGATGAACGCCGGAACACCGTCGGCTTCGATGCGCCGCGCAAGCGCTTCGTCGGCCGTCACCCGTTGGGCTCGCTCGGCTGCCTCAGCGATGCCGGGGGATGCGCCGATGAGGATGGCGCTCCCCACCGCTTCTGGGTGCGCGGCGGCCACCTGCAGCGCCAGCCGCCCCCCCATGGAGTAGCCGAGCCATGCCGCCCGCTTGTAACCCTCAAAGGCCACCGCCGCGACGACATCCTCAACCGCTTGTTGCATGCGGTAGTGCCGGATCGCGGATGGCGCGTCGGAAAGGCCGTGGCCGGCGATATCGAGCGCGATCACCCTGTTTTCTGCGGCCAGGGCATCAGCGAATGGCCCCCAGGCTCTTGCCGATCCGGTGAAGCCATGAAGGAGCACCAGCGGCGGCCCTTCGCCCCAGCACTCCAGGTTGAGCGCAAAGCCGGGCTCAACTTCACGTCGCATGCGTCAGCTCAGGGGCCGGTGGAGTTGTCGCGAGCGCCGCCCGCACCGCAACGGCTGCCGCCGCCCACGCCTCGCGATGCATGTCTGTGTTCCGCACACGGTTGGTCGGCAGTTCGACCACGCGCAGGCCGCCCTGCTCGAACCCGGAGACAGCGTCGCGGAAGGTGGGCCAATCGCGCGCCAGGGTGTGGCGCCCACCGTACATCCGCACCGCGAGCGAGAAGTCGAGGTTCGTAGGCGTGCCAAACCAATCTTCGAACACCTCCTCGTGCGCGGCTTGCGGAAGGTAGTGGAAGATGCCGCCGCCGTTGTTGTTGACCAGCACGACGGTGAGGTCGAGGCCGTGCCGCGCCGCTGCCCAGAGGCCGTTCAGGTCGTGATAGAACGAAATGTCGCCGATCACGAGCACAACTGGCCCCTGTCCAGCCGCCGCCGCCCCGAGCGCGCTCGAAGTGACCCCATCGATGCCGGCGGCGCCGCGGTTCGCCGTCAGCGTGAGCGCCTTCGCGTCACTCGCTAAGAACGAATCGAGGTCCCGGACGGGCATGCTGTTGCCGGCCATGAGCGTCGCGCCTGCCGGGAGCAGCGCCTGCAGCTCGCTGAAGATCCGCCCCTCGAAGAGGTCTTGAAACCCGGCGGCACAGCTTTGCAGCGCCCCGCGGGCAGCGGCATCGGCCGCCCGCCAGCGCGCTGCCCAATCGCCCACGCGCGCGCGCCGCGGGAGCGCGCGCTGCAACGCTGCGACTGTGGCGAGAGGCGTGCCGGCAAGCACAACCGTGCTAAGTCCGTCGGGATCGCGCCAGCCCCCCGGCAGTTCGCAGAGGATGTGCGCCGCGCTTCGCTGGCGGGCGAGGAACTGGTTGAGCGCCTTCGATGTCGGTTTCGCACCCAGGCGCACCACACAGTCAGGCACGAGTCCATCCGCTGCATCGGCGCGCAACACAGCATCAAACGAGTCAAGCACGAGCGAACGGTCGTGCGGACCGCAACGCAGCCCGCTCAGCCCATCAGCGAGGATGGGGGCCTGGATCGCCTCTGCGAGCGCGACCAGCGCCGCGGCCGGCAGCCCTTCCGCCTCCGGGCCGGCGACAATGAGCGGTCGCTCTGCACGCCGCAGCATCTCGGTCGCGGCGGCCACGTTCGCCTCCGGCGGCGCGAAGATTCCGGGCGACGGGAACTCCCTCGAGTCCGGCAGGCGATGCTCATCGTGTACACGCGTTGCGGCCCCGATCAGCGGCTCTTCGAACGGGAAGTTGAGGTGGACGGGCCCGGGGAGCGGGCCGGCGGCTGCTGCTGCAGCACGCGTGGCGTAGGTGCCAAACTGCGGCGCTTCATAGGCCGCACTGCTGGGTACCGGAAGGTCGGCAGCCCAGCGCACGTTCGGCCCGAACATCCCGGCCTGTAGCATCGTCTGGTCGGCACCCATGTCGCGCAGACGTGGCGGCCGGTCGGCGGTGCAAACGATGAGAGGGATGCGCGAGAGGTTGGCCTCCACGACCGCCGGGAAATAGTTCGCCGCTGCCGTCCCCGATGTGCACACAAGTGCGACCGGTCGGCCCGTGGCACGGGCGAGGCCAAGCGCGAAGAACGCCGCCGACCGCTCATCGAGGTGCAGCCACGGCCGTATCCCGGATTGTTCGGCGAGCGCCACGGTCAGCGGTGTCGAGCGCGAACCCGGCGTGACACAGGCATCGCGCACTCCAGCGGCGCCAAGTGCTGCCATGAACGCCCCGGCAGCTGCACGGTTGGCCGCCGCCGTGGTCTCGCCGCTAGCGGCCACGCAGCGCCTCCCGCAGCGGGCCCAGTTTCAGCTCGGTTTCTGCGTATTCCTTCTCAGGCACGGATCCTTCGACGATGCCCGCGCCCGCAAAGAGGGTGGCCTCAGAATCGCCGGCCAGGCCGCTACGCAGGGCAACCGCGAACTCCCCGTCGCCTCCGAAGTCCATCCAGCCGATCGGGCCTGCATACCAGCCCCGATCCATGCCCTCCAGGCGATTGATCGCCTCGACTGCCTCTTCTCGCGGTGCACCGCCCACAGCCGGCGTGGGATGCAGCGATCTGACGACGTCGAGGATGTCGACCCCCGCCAGCACCGTTCCTTCAAACGGCGTGTGCAGGTGGTGGATGTTGGCGATGGTCATCAACTCTGGCGTGGCCGGTGCGCAGAGTTCGGAGCAGAGCGGATCGAGCGCTGCCCGCAGCGCGGATGCCACATAGGCATGTTCGTCGAGCTCTTTCGGGTCGTTCAGCAGCTCAGTCGCGAGTGCAGCATCGAGCGCACCGTCTGCCGACCGCCTGCGCGTCCCGGCGAGGCTGGCCGCGCGCACCGTGCCCTGTTCGACCGACGCAAGCAGCTCTGGAGACGCGCCGATCCAGTCTCCTCCGGGCTGCGCAAACTTGAACACGAAGCAGCTGGGGTAGCGCTCCGCAAGCCGTCCCAGGACCTCGCCCGCTCCCGGAGACGCGGCCCCCGAGGCGGCCACGGACTGCCGTGCCAACACCACTTTCCGGTAACGCCCGGCCCGAATCTCTTCGATCGCCGTCGCGACCGTGGCTTCCCATTGCGCCTGGCTCACCACGCCGCCGGCGTTCACCCGCCCTCCCGTATGGCAGAAGGCCGGTTGAAACGGTCGCGCCAGCGCGGTGCGCAAACGCTGTTCGATTCCCGCGACCGAGTCCGATGGGCGCGCGGCTATGGTCACGTTCCCCTGGACACCGCCCGGGCCGTATGTCAGCAGTACCTGCGGAAGCAAGAATTGCCATCCGCCGAACTCCTCCCACGCGGGGTCGCGATGAGCGCCACCCGGCGTAAACCGCGCTCCCCCGAATAGCCGTGGCCGGGTCGCGCTGCTTCCAAGGTGGCGCGAATCGGCGATGACTGCCCGCAGGCGTCCGGCAGCATCACCGATCGGACAGTCGCGCGCCCCCGTCAGCCGCAGGGTCTCACCGAAGGCGAACAGCCGAGCTCCCGATCCTGAGCGTTCCCACACCGCGGTCGCAGTCGAGCGCAGCGCCGCTGCGCCACGCTCGACCATTGCAGCAACCACGTCTTCTGGTAGTTCTGCGGAAACAAGAGCCGCTCCGCCCGCTCCGGCCATGTCGCGGGCGAGCAGCTCGATGGTGTGTTCGATGAGGCCGGTGAGTTGCTCCGAGCCACCAGCACTTGCAGATTCTGAGGTCCTAGCGGCTGGTGTCACCATTCAGGGTGCTCTCGGGTCAAAGCAGGGAATCCTCAAGGCGTAGTACTTCCGAGCATACGGCCCTGGCCCGGAAGTGCGCTGTGCGTGCGCTTACGGAAGCGCTCGCCGGCGGCCGGCTGCCTGGATTGACGTCCGTGCCTGTCCGCCGATCGCGAAGGTGCTCGTTTTCGCGGCGGCACGGTATGCTGCGCTCACTTCTCCCAGGGGTACCACAGGTGAAAGACTTCAACGACAAGGTCGCCGTTGTCACCGGCGCCGCGAGCGGCATGGGTCTCGCATTCTCCCATCGTTTCGCAGAGGAGGGCATGCGTGTCGTGCTCGCCGATATAGAAAGCGAGCCCCTCGCCATGGCGGAGGCAGCGCTCAAGGCGACCGGTGCGCAGGTCCTCGCCGTCCGCACCAATGTTATGCACGAAGACGACATCAATCGCCTCGCAGACGCGGCCTTTTCAGCCTTCGGCAATGTCCACGTCCTCTGCAACAATGCGGGCGTGGCTGCGACCGCCGCGACCCTGCGCTCCCGGCCCTGGGAGTCTCCCCTCGCCGACTGGGAGTGGACGTTCGGCGTGAACTTCATGGGCGTGCTCTATGGCATCCGCGCCTTCGTCCCGCGCATGCTCGAAAACGGCGACGAGGGTCACATCGTCAACACCGCCTCGATGGCCGGCCTGCTCACCGGCGCAAACCCCTACAACATCTCGAAGCACAGCGTCGTCTGCTTCACCGAGGGTATCTACAAAGAGTTCAGGGCGATGGGAGCAAAGCTCTCCGCCTCCGTCCTCTGCCCCGGGCTCATCAGCACGGCTATCCTCGATGCCGAGCGCAATCGGCCCCCCGAATTCGGCCCGCCCACCCAAATGGCGGCGCTACGGCCGGAACTGCAGCAATGGGCCGCCGGGTTCGAAGCAGCCCTCAAAGCTGGCATCGCCCCGGAGGAAGTCGCCCGTCAGGTGTTCGAGGCCATCCGCGACGACCGCTTCTATATCTTCCCCGCCCAGCCGGCAGTCCTCGAAAGCGTCCGCACGCGTATGGAGGACATCATCGCGCAGCGCAATCCCACTATTGCCGGATAACGCGCAAGGCCCGGGCACGAGGGTCAGCGCCCGAGGTTGCGCAGTGGACGTGAGACGCCCGATGTTCGGCGAGCTTCAGGCTCAAAGGCGCTCGACGGCCTCCAGCGGCCGCTTCGCCGGGTCCACCAGGTAGCGCAGGACCGGCATCGTCACATCTGCGACCGCGAACGATGCCGAGACGGCATGGCTCAGGTGCGCGCCCGGAAGGAGCCACGCTTCGGCGTCGAAGGCGTCGAGCTGCGGCTTCCCGCGATCTGCACTGCGGAACACGTAGTCGGAATCGACCTGCACCAGCCGCGGCGATTCCGTGCCTGACCGCACCACGCGCGCGAGGTTGAGGCTCGCCAGATATTGCAGGTCGTTGCCGCTGATCGGTTCCGGGTTCAGCAGCGTCAGGTCGAGGATGACGCCCGCCGGCGTGGAGACGCGGGCGTGGATACGGTCGTAGCGCTTCTCGAGCGTGCAGGCCGCTTCGAAGAGCGGGTAACCCCAGCGGGCACCGAGCTGCTCCACCGCCGCCCGCGAATCGCAATAGCCGCGGAGCAACAGGCCCCGCGGCCGCGCCCCCGATCGCGAACCGACGCGCGCCTCCGCCAGCACGAATGCACCCACCGGGCTCTCCGGGACGCGTGTGACTGTGAACACGAGTGTCGGGGGGATGGTGGGGTGGAGTGCGGGCGGGATTAACGTCGTCATTGCGCTGTCGTCGAGTTCGTACATGAGCTGCAGGATCTGGGCTCCGGGGAGCTCCCAGCGCTCTGACTCGAGCGATTGCACGCGCGGCGCCGCCGCGAACAGCTCCGAAAGGTCACGGGTGCCGGTGAGTGGCATCAGGCGCCCCCTGCGGCCGTGGCGCCGGCCGGTTCGCGCGTACCGGCGAACTTCGGCATCACTTCCTTCGCGAACAACCTCAGGCTTGCGAGGACTTCCTCCTGGGGCACCGTCTCGATCGCGTTCAGCAGGAAGTTGATCCGGTCGACGCCGACGGCCTCCCACTTCCGGATCACTTCCACGATGCGGTCCGGGTTGCCAATGGCGAGCCCTTCCGGGATCTGGCCTTCCGGGGAGCTGGTCGCTTCGCGGCGCAGGGCCGGCAAGAGGCCCAGGTTCGGATATGAACGCGTGGGGTAGGCCTGCCGCGCGGCGAGCAGCTGTTCGGCCAGGTAATTGAACGTGCCTGCGAGCCGCTGACCGGTGCGCGCACCGTATTCGTTGTCGTCGTGGCAGAACAGGAAGTTTACCGTGTTCACCTGTTCGTTCACGAAGGAACCGACCGGGTCGCAGTACTTTATGCGCCGCCGGTACTCCGCGATTTTCTTCTCCTGCTCCTGGAACCCGCCGAAGGTCAGTCCGAGGCTGCCCATGCCGCGGTCGGCGGCATCAAGCTCCGTGCCGGGGCTCGTGACCGCCACCCACATCGGCGGATGCGGCTTCTGATATGGCTTCGGCAGGACTGCGCGCTGCGGCATGCTGAATGCCCACCCTTCGTAGCCAAAGCGCTCGTTTGTCCACATCTTCGGGATGATCCGCGTCCATTCGTCCCAGGTCTTCTTGGTCTCGTCGGGGTCCGCCCCGAAGCCACCGAGCTCGGTCCAGGTCGCCGACCGCCCCGTTCCGAATTCGAGGCGCCCTCCCGAGACGATGTCCATGGTCGCCGCAACTTCCGCAGCCTTGATCGGGCTATTGAACTGCGGCACACATACGACGATGCCGCGGCCAATGCGGATGTTTTTCGTCTGCATCGCGCAGGCCGTTAGGAACACTTCCGGCGCAGAACAATGGGAATACTCTTCCAGGAAGTGGTGCTCGACCGCCCACACCTGGTCGAAGCCCAACTCGTCGGCAAGCCGCACCTGCTCCAGGCAGTTTTGGTACACCCGGTATTCGGTGTCGGGCTCCCACGGTCGGGGGACGGAGATTTCGTAGAAGATGCCAAACTTCATGGTGGCTCCAGGCGCGCGATTTGCGCGCTCGGAATCTAGCACAATTGGGGCCGCCTGACACACCACGGCTGCTCGCCTAGCAGCGGCTCGCGAGGTAGTTGAGCGTGCGGGCCGGACTCCCCGGCTCGACCGCTACCAGTTGTGCTGCAAACTCGCTGGCACCCGCCTCGGCGAGTCGCCGGAGCCCGTCTTCGAGGTCCTTTTCATCGCCGAGGATGGCGAGGTCCGCCGGGCCGCTGACGCCTTCGCGCTCGAACATCGCCCGGTACGATGGCAGTGAGTTGTACCACGCGGACTGCGTCGCGACGCGCTCGCGGGCGGCTCCGATATCGTGGGTTAGCGCGATCGGCAACCCCGCGATAATCCGGGGCGCAGTCCTCCCCGCTTCCCGCGCAGCGCCCGCGATGAGGGGCACGATATGCTGTTCGAGTGTGCGCGGCCCCACCCAAGAAGTGATGGTGCCATCGGCGAAGCGCCCCGCGAGTTTCAGCATCGCCGGCCCGAGCGCGGCGACGACGAGCGGTACTGGCGTCCCGCCCGCTACCGTCAGTTCCGTCTCTACCCGGTATGACTCACCCCGGAACGATACGTGTTCCCCGCGCAGTAGCGGCGCCAGCACCGAGAGGTACTCGGACATGTGCGCCGCGGGGTGGATGTACGGGATACCGAGCGCGTCCTCCATCATCACCTTGTGCGAGAGCCCGATCCCAAGCGTAAAACGCCCGCCCAGCGCCGCCTGCGCGGTCAGCGCCTGTTGTGCCATCGCGACCGGGTGCCGCGGGAACGTTGGCACGATCGCCGTCCCGATCCCGATGCGCGACGTCCCCGCTCCCGCCGCCACGAGCGCGGTGATGGCGTCGAAAGAGGACGCAGTCGGCATCCACACCCCGTCGAAGCCCAGCCCTTCGAGTTCGGTGGTACGCCGTCTCAGGCCCTCAATGGTCGCTTCCTGGCGGCTCCCGAGGCCCATCGTTACCGACATCCTCAAGCCCATCTCTCCAGCTCCTGCGCGAATCACACGCGGCCAACCCACATTTTCGTCGCCCTCGCGCCGTGGCACGGATAGCGCATCAACTTGCCGCTCATGTCTGAGTGGCTCCTGGCACGAGCCCGTGTTGCTGTTTCCTCGCACCTCCCCGGCTGCGCTGCCCGGCGTCCGCCCTCGCCATCACCGGCTCACGCCAACCGCCAACCGCTGCTGCGAGCCGCTCTGCCCCTTTCGGCCCCCAGCTCCCCGGTTCATACGGCTGCACCCGGCTGTGATGTTTGAGGACGGGATCGACGACCGCCCAGGCAGCCTCCACCATGTCCTCACTGCTGAAGAGCGCCCCATTTCCTGCCATCGCGTCTTCCAGCAGCCGCTCATACGGAGGCTCCACCCCGTCCTCTGCGTCCTGCAGGTAGAGCTCCCGCTGGTCGCCCAGTGATGCCTCGCCCGGACGCTTCACGCGCGCCGCCAACGCGATCGCCGGATCAGCAGCCAACCGAAAGCGCAGGTAGTTTGACTCTCCCACCGACGACGCGGAGTCGGCGAACAGCCGCTGTGGTGGTGGTCGGAACTGGACCACGACTTCGGTCGCGGTCACCGGCATCCGCTTGCCCGCGCGCAAGAGCCAGGGTACGCCGTTCCATCGCCAGGAATCGATCTGCAGCCGCATCGCGCAGTAGGTCTCCACGCCCGATGTCGCGGCCACTCCCGGCTCCGACCGGTAGCCGGAAAACTGACCACGCACCAGGTCGCCGGCCTCCAGGGGGCGCATCGCCCGGAAGACTTTCGCTTTCTCTCCACGAAGTGCGCCCGTGCCCATGCCTACCGGCGGCTCAATTGCGAGCAGCGCAACAATCTGGAACAGGTGGTTCTCGACAACGTCACGGAGGCACCCCGTCGCGTCATAAAACGCGCCCCGCCCCTCGACCCCGAACGCCTCGGCCATCGTCACCTGGATGCTGGCGATGTGGTCCCGATTCCACAGCGGTTCGAAAACCGAATTCGCAAACCGGAAATAAAGGAGGTTCTCAACGGCTTCCTTCCCCAGGAAGTGGTCGATGCGAAAAATCGACTCTTCTCCGAACACCGAGGTCGCCAGCCCGTTCAGCGCGCGTGCGGACTGCAGGTCGTGCCCGAACGGCTTTTCGATGATCACCCGCGCCCCTTCGGCCAGCCCCGCCGCTCCGAGCTTCTTCACCACCGTCCCGAACAGCATCGGCGGGATTGCGAGGTAGTGCGCCGGGTGGCGCGCATCGCCGATCGCCTTCTTCAGGAGTTGAAACGTCGCGTCGCTGTTGTAATCCCCGTCCACGTAACGCAGAAGCGACAGCAGCCGGTCGAGTGCCTTCCGGTCATCGATCCTGCCCGCCTGCTGGATTGCCTCCTTGGCCCGGTTCCGAAGCTGCGGAAGCTCCCATCCAGAATGGGCCACGCCGACCACCGGCACCGTCAGCGTCCCCCGTTTCGCCATCGCATAAAGCGCCGGGAAGATCTGCTTGCGCGCGAGGTCGCCGGTAGCTCCGAAGAACACGAAGACATCGGCCGGGCCGGTATTTTCCGCTGCCATCTCAATCTCGCTTTTCGTCATGGCCGCCGAACTGCTTGCGCATCGCCGAAAGGACCTGGTCGGCAAAGCCAGCAGATCCCCGTGATTCGAAGCGCGAAAACAGCGCCGTACTGATCACGGGCGCCGGCACACCCTCGTCGATCGCGGCAAGTGCGGTCCACCGCCCTTCGCCAGAATCCGAGACCCGGCCGCTGAACGCTTTCAAATCCGGGTCGTCGCTCAGCGCTGCCGCGGTCAGGTCGAGCAGCCAGGAAGCAACCACGCTCCCGCGGCGCCAAAGCTCCGCCACCTGCGCGACGTCTATCTCATACTGATAGGCGCTGGGGTCTCGCAACGGCGTCGTCTCGGCGTCCTCCTCGCCCTGGTGGAGGCCGATGTTGGCGTGCTTGATGATGTTCAGACCCTCCGCGTAGGCAGCCATGAGGCCGTACTCGATCCCGTTGTGCACCATCTTCACGAAGTGGCCCGCACCGTTCGGGCCGCAGTGCAAATATCCCTGTTCAGCTGTCCCGGGCGTGCCCGTCTTCCCGGGTGTCCGGGGAGCCGCCGCCACCCCGGGGGCGATGCTCTTGAAGAGCGGGTCAAGGTGTTTGACGACCGAATCCTCGCCCCCAATCATCAGGCAATAGCCGCGCTCCAGGCCGAACACGCCGCCGCTTGTCCCGCAGTCGACGTAATGGATGCCACGCACCTTGAGCTCGGCTGCACGTTCCAGGTCGTCGCGGTAATAGCTGTTGCCGCCGTCGATGATGATGTCGCCCGCCTCGAGACGTTGGGCCAGGTCCTTGACAGTCGCGCCCGTTACTCCAGCCGGAACCATCACCCACACGGCCCTCGGCCGCTCCAGCTTCGCGACGAAGTCGTCCAGGGTGGTCGTCCCCTCGACGCCCTTGATCGCCAGCCCTTTCACCGCTGCCGCATTCACGTCATAAACGACGCACTCGTGGCCCGCGGCAGTGAGGCGGCGCACCAGGTTCGAACCCATCCGTCCGAGCCCTATCATTCCAAGCTGCATAGCATCCTCTTTCCTTTCGTTGCTCTCTATAGCATGCGTTGTCCGGTCAATCTCCGGTAAGCCGTTCCACCCGGCGGCCGGCGAGGGTGTGTGCGGGCGTTCCACGGCACTCCGAAGCCGGCCCATGAACGCCACGATGGCATCGGTCACTGAACCCGCTTGTTCGCGATGCGGGGCGTGGCCGCATCGAGCTAGCATCACCACATCCACCGGGCACGTGCATCCCTGCTCCACGGCCTCCACCTGCCGTCGCGCGCCGTAGGGGTCGTCCTCCCCCTGGACGACGAGCACGGGCACGCGGATGGAGCCAAGCACGCCGCGGATGTCGAATGCGCGAAAGCGGGGGTCGAGCCAGGCGTCATGCCAGCCGCGAAAGGCAACATCCACCGCGCCGTGGTGCCGCGCGAGCCGCTCACGCAGATCCGTGGTGGCATAGGCCTCCCCCGTGCGAGCGATCGCCGCGATCGTCATCTCCTCGACGAAAAAGTGCGGGGCCATCAGGACCACGCCACGGATGCGGTCGTCGTCGATGTTTCCAACGTAGATCGCTGCAATGGACGCGCCATCGCTGTGTCCCGCGAGGATCACGTCGCCGGCTCCAAGGCTGTCCAGCACCTGTGGGAGCACATCCAGCGCCTCCCGCTGCATGTAGTCGAGCGGCCGCGGCAATGGCACCTCCGACGAACGGCCATAGCCTGCGCGGGAATAGACGAACACTGCCGACCCGGTCGCCGCTGCTAACTGGTCCGGGAATCGCCCCCACGCCGAGACCGACCCAAGGCCCTCGTGGAGCAAGACGACGCAGGGCGCTGCACCGTCGATGAGCCGGTATTCAAGTTCCTGTCCAGGAAGCTGGAGGATCCCCTCGCCGCGTTGGAGTGTCATCGATCTCTCCCTTCGTTCGGAAGCTGCCCTAAGCGGACGCGCCCACTCAGTAGGACCGCGGAAGCCCGAGTTCGTGCTGGGCCAGGAAATTGAGCACCATCTCCTGCGTAACAGGCGCGATCCGCATCACCCGCACTTCCCGCCAGTAGCGCTCGACATCGAATTCCCGTGCATAACCAAACCCGCCGAGCGTTTGCAGTGCCCGGTCGGCGGCTTCAAACGCCCACTCCGATGCGAGGTACTTTGCCATGTTGGCCTCGGCGCCGCAGCCCTGCCCGCTGTCGTAGAGCCACGACGCTTTGCGGATCATCATCTCCGCCGCGGCGAGCTTCGCGTAGGAATCGGCCAGCGGGAACTGGATCCCCTGGTTCTGGCCGATGGGGCGCCCGAACACCACTCGCTCCTTTGCGTAGGCGGTCGCTTTCCGCAGCGCCACGCGGCCAGTGCCGAGGGCCTCCGCCGCAATCAGGATGCGCTCGGGGTTGAGCCCATCGAGCAGGTGGCTGAAGCCCGAGCCCACCTCGCCCACCACATCCCGCGCGTCCACTGGCAGGTCGTCATAAAATACTTCGTTCGAATCGACCGCGTGGCGGCCGAGCTTCTCAATTTCGCGGATCGTCACGTAGCGCGGGTCCAGGTCCGCGAGGAAGAGTGTCATCCCGCCGGTCCGGCGGGCGGAATCTTCCAGGGCAGTCGTGCGCGCGAGCAGCAGCACCTTCGAGGATTCCTTCGCCTTGGAGGTCCATACCTTCTGCCCGCGGATCAGGTAGTTGTCGCCGACGCGGCGCGCAAAGGTCGTGATCGAGGGTGTGTCCGATCCGGCGTTGGGCTCGGTTACCCCGAACGCGACGTGGAGCCGGCCGGCTGCGGCCTCCGGCAGGGTGCGTGCCTTCAGTTCAGCGGATCCGTGCCGCACCACGGGGTTCAGGCCGAAAATGGTCAGGTGCAGCGCAGTCGCGCCGTTCATCGCCGCTCCCGAAGCCGCCACCTCTTCGAGCAGGATAGAAGCCTCGGTGATCCCGAGGCCCGCGCCGCCATATTCGGTTGGGATCGCGATTCCCAGCCACCCCGCCGCAGCGAAGGCGTTGTAGAAGTCCCACGGGAACGCGTGCGCGCCATCGCATCTTCGCCAGTAGGCATCGTCGAAGCGTGCTGCCAGCGCGCGTGCCTGCGTGCGGACCCGCTGTTGCTCCTCGGTCGGCTGGAAATTCATCCGGGCACTCCTTCTGGCGATTCTGCGCTGCCGCTTTCAATCCAGCGAGCCGTTGCGGCCGAACTGCAGCCCCGGTGGGGAGTCGTTGGGCACCCGTGCCATCCCGCCGGGCAAAGGCCGCCAGCTATACTGATCCGCGCGCACAGTTCGTGCCACCGCCAGGAGTTCAATTGTCATGACGCCCTACAGCGCAATCATCAACAAGCGCGACACACGTGCCTTCGCCGACCGCCCCCTTCCCGCGGATGTGCTCCATCGCATCCTCCAGGCAGGGCGCATGGCTGGCAGCGCGAAGGGGCTCGAACCTGTGCGCTTCGTCGTCCTGCGGGACCAAAAGCAGAGGGCGGCACTCGCTGCCTGCGGGCTCTCCACGGCCCATTTGCTGTCCGCCCCGCTCGTTGTCGCGCTCATCCTTGAACCGGAGATGGGCGTCGTCGGCGCCCCGCTGACGCTCTTTCGCGGCCCCTTCGATGCGGGCAGGGCTGCGCAGAACATGATGGTCGCAGCCTGGGCCGAGGGCGTGGGTTCGTGCCCGGCCTCGATGCACCATGGCGACGAGGCGGTGAAGGTGCTCGGCCTGCCCCCCGGCTATGCGGTCATCAATACGATCGCCTTCGGCTACCCGGCCGCCGAAGAGGGTTCCCGGCAGGCACGCCCGCGCAAACCGCTCGATGATTACGTCCACTGGGAGCGCTGGTAGGATCATGGGCCACATCGCTGCGGGCCGTTTGCTCTTGCCCGAGCTTATCGAGCTCCCCGGTGGCTCGTTTCTCATGGGCAACGACCACGGCCGGCCCGATGAACAACCCCGCCACAGGGTGCAGCTCAACGCATTCCGTGCCGCCATCAGCCCTGTTACGAACGCGCAATTCGGCTGTTACGTGGCGGCCGAGGGCGCTCCCGACCCGCCTTTCAGTGGCGACGATCGCTTCTCCTCGCCGGAACAGCCGGCGGTCGGGATCAGCTGGTACGATGCCGTTGCCTTCTGCGGCTGGCTCACGGCCCGGACCGGCACGCACTGGCGCCTGCCCACCGAGGCGGAACGTGAGTTCGCCGCGCAGGGTGGCCTCGAAGCTGGCGAGTGGCCCTGGGCCGGCGCCGGGCCGGGCGGCCACCCAGCCTTCGCCGAGATCAGTGTGCTTGAGCGGCCGCACGCGCCCGGCCCTGCGTGCGCCAACGGCTACGGCCTCCGCTGCATGGCCGAAAACGTGCACGAGTGGTGCAGCGATTGGTATGACCCCCGCTACTACGCCGCCTCTCCGGCGCATGCTCCCGCCGGTCCTGGCTCGGGTCGCCGCAAGGTGAGCCGCGGCGGCGCCTGGCGACATCGCGAGAAGTTCACCCGCATCAACGCACGTTCGAGCCTGGACCCTTCGTTCCACTACAGCGACTTCGGCTTCCGCGTCTACGTGTAATACACAGGCACCAGCGAGTGATCAGGCACCTCGCTTCGACACGGGGAACCGCTGCATGTCGCGCGCGACTCGGATCGACCCAGCGTAGCTATCCGACATGCCCCGCATGAACGCCTCGACCTGGCCGGCATCATTCGAAATCGGAGGGATGATGTGCGAGAGCACGACCTCGCCAACTCCTGCATCGCGCGCAAGCTTCGCAATCTCCATGGTGCCACTGTGATAACTCGGGATGTCTTCGAACAGGTCGGCCTGGCGGGCCATCCCCATCTGCCGCAACGCCGCGACCCGTTGTTCGAGCATCCCCGTGTTGAGGGCCTCGCACACCAGCATGTCAGCCCCCTGGGCCGCGCCCAGCAGTGATTCGCAAAACGAGGTGTCGCCCGAGAGCACCACGGCCCTGCCGTCATAGGTCACGCGGTAGCCGAACGCAGGCACCACCGGGAAGTGGTCAACTTCAAAACTCTCGAATTGTATGCCCCCAACGTCGAGGAAGTGCTCCGGCGTCTTCGAGCACGGC
>Ga0307374_10005254_pt1 | contig 21042 bp, 16 predicted proteins | sample OX3MG_FD_202532 | JGI IMG/M metagenome (GOLD analysis project Ga0307374, IMG submission 202532) | Soil microbial communities from Risofladan, Vaasa, Finland - OX-3 | ecosystem: Environmental > Terrestrial > Soil > Coastal area > Acid sulfate soil | place: Finland: Risofladan, Vaasa | collected...
CTGGACGACCTCCACGAAATTCGACGTGCTCTTCTTCGCGGCGTGGCTATCCCATGTGCCGACGAGCCGGCTCGAGCAGTTCTGGCAGCTGGTGCGGCATCTACTGGTCGTGGACGGGCGGGCGCTGTTCGTCGACGAGCATCTCGACGAGCGCGAGAAGGAGTCCTATGTCGCGGGACGGGACGAGATCGTCGAGCGCCGCATCCGCGACGGCGAGACGTTCCGCATCGTCAAGAACTTCGTCGACCCGCGGCGACTGGAGGACTATCTGCGTGAAGCGGGTTGGGATTGCGATGTCCGCCGGGACGGCATCGACTGGATCATCGGCGAGGCGAGTCCCACGACGTAACGTCCGGATTTCCGGGCCGATCCGACACGGGATCGATTGCCTGTCGATGAACGCGCATCGTCGGCCGCACCCGGGATGAGCTTCCCGATCCCGTGAGGCGACCACAGAGCGGCCGATCTGCGCTCGTCACGCCGGATCGCCGGACATGCCGGAGCGAGCGCGGTTCGGCGCGTGCGGAGCACCGGGACGTCGATCGGACGGCGCCTCGCGCGGCGCGACGAGGCGCACGCTCGAGCACCGTCGAGAATCCGCGAAGCTCGTGCACATGGACACGACGCCCGATCCGACCGACGACCCGGGCGAGGCCGAGTCCCGCCTCACGATGCCGCTCGCCGAGGCGATGCGCACCCAGCGGGCGGTACGACGTGTCCGTGCTGCACCGGTCGACGACCGGATTGTTCGCCGGTGTGTCGAGCTCGCTCTCGAGGCGCCGACGGGAGCGAACGGGCAGAACTGGGAGTTCGTCGTCGTAAAGGATCCCGCGGTGAAGGCATCGCTGGCCGCGCAGTACCGGCGGGCGTGGCGGCTGTACAACAGGATCGGGAGGCGGCCGACGGCCGACGGGCAGGCGCTCAGGATCCGCCAGTCCGTGCAGTGGCAGGTCGAGCACTTCGAGCAGATCCCGGTCCTCGTGGTCTGCTGCCTGCGCGGCGGCGTCCGAGTGCCGTTCCTCCCCGAGCCACCGGTCGCGCGATCGAGCCACTACGGGTCGATCTACCCGAGCGTCCAGAACCTCCTGCTCGCTGCGCGAGCCGTCGGGCTCGGCGCCGCGCTCATCACGCTTCCGCTGTGGTCGAACACCCTTGCACGCCGCGCCCTCGGGCTGCCTCTCAACGTCGAGCCGTGCTGCATCGTCACGCTCGGCTGGCCGACCGGCCACTACGGTCGCAAGGATCGCAAACCGGTCGACACGGTGCTCCACCTCGACCGCTACGGCCACCAGCCCTGGCGCGACGGGCCGCCCGTCTGACGCTCAGGCGCCATCGGCCCCCGACTCGCCGAGATCGCGTGCGTGCCGCCGCGACACGGCGAGCCGAGGAGGTCCTCGCCCGTCCACGTGCGGAAGAATGCCCAGATGCTCCGTCGCGTCGCTGGTGGCCTCTTCGCGTGGCAGTACGCCGAGGAACCGATCCGCGCCGTCGCGCTGCCCGGGTGGATGAGGACGGTCGCAGACTTCCATTCCGTGCTCCGCGGCCTCCCAGCTCTGGCGCTCGACCTGCACGGCTTCGGCGGAGCCCACGAAGCGCCGCCGACGGCCTGGTCAACGGCCGAGTACGCCGGGGCGCTGCTTCCGATGCTGGAGGAGCTTCCCGAGCCGGTCGTCGTACTCGGGCACTCCTTCGGCGGTCGTGTTGCGCTGCAGCTCGCCGCGGCCCGGCCCGAACGCGTTCGGGCGCTGCTCCTGACCGGCGTTCCGCAGCTCTGCGCTCGACCGGCGTCGAAGCCCGGCGCCGGCCCGCGCGCGATCCGGGCGCTGCGCAGATCAGGGCTGATGTCGGAACGGCGGCTGGAGGCCTGGAAGGGGCGACACGGCTCCGACGACTACCGCCGCGCCCGAGGAGTCATGCGAGACGTTCTCGTAAAGGCGGTGAACGAGGACTACGAACAGCAGCTTCGGGGTCTCGCCGTCCCCGTGGACTTCGTCTGGGGCGGGTCCGACACGGTGGTGCCCGCCGCCGAAGCAGTCGCCGCGAGCCGGCTCATCCGCGGCGACCTGGCGCACCTCGCCGTCCTCGAGGGCGTCGGCCACCTGACACCGGTCGAGGCGCCGGGGGATCTTCGCGAGGCGCTGTGCCGAATGTGCGAGACGTAGTCGGATGGCCGGGGCGGCTCGCGGTCGCCCGGCGACCTTGGCGCTGCCGAGAATGCCACCCATCGACTGCGATCAGGGAGTTCACACCTGGACTCAGGCGCGGCAAGCGTCGGGCCGTGACCCTGGCGCTCCTCCACCGGACCTTCTGCCGCGTCCTGCAGCCCATCCGACTGGCCGTTCGCTGCGACACGGACCCCGCGATCGAGGTCGTCATGGTGTCCTCGAAGTGGCGGTTCTTTGTCGCCACGTCCACGAACTGGCGCCGGAGCCTGCCGTCCCACAGGTGCTGGCGACGGCATCGGGTCATCGAGAGCCCCATATGGGAACCGCGGGCCAACGCGATCGGTGAGCGCGTGATCGGCACATCACGGCGCGAGTGCCTCGACCGGATGATCATCTTCGGACGGCGCCACCTCGAGGCGGCGCTGGCTGAGTTCCTCGAGCACCACAACTCGCGCCGCCCCCACTGCTCTCGCGGCCAACGTGCGCCGTGCGCGCTCGACGCGACATCGGCGCCCGACACGACTCCGGCGCCCGTCGGCGACGTCGACCTCGCCAGGCTACGAAGAACCGATCGTCTCGGCGGCCTCACCCATGAGTGTCAGATGGCCGCCTGAGCCGGGCGGAGAGGTTCTCGGCACCCGCAGGTGCCCTTGACAGCGCGTTGACGCGGTCGGCTGTCGTCGGCAGGAATGGCCTGAAGGGGGCCGCTCTACCTCGGCTTTCGCGGTGGAGGCGATGGGGCTCGAACCCACGACCTCTTGACTGCCAGTCAAGTGCTCTTCCAGCTGAGCTACGCCCCCGCAGGAGAAACGAGCATACCAGCCGTTCCATCGGGCCCAGCGGGGCGCCGCCGGGCCCGACCGCGAGCGGTCGCGCGGCCAAAGCCCGCCCCGCGCCGCCGCCTGCGAGGGCTGCAGGCAGCGCCGTCACGACCTCGGAACGCGCCGCGGCAGGTTCACGGGGCGCCGCGGCGGGGTCGGTAACCTGTGGGCCGTGAGCGACGGATACGACTTTGCCGAGGTGGAGGCCCGCTGGCAGCAGCGCTGGGCGGAGTGGGGCACCTACGAGGTCGACGCGGACGACCCGCGCCCGCCCTACTACGTGCTCTGCATGTACCCCTACCCGAGCGGGCCGGCCCACCAGGGCCACGTGCGCAACTACACGCTCGGCGACGTCCTCGTCCGCTACCGGACGATGCAGGGCCACGCGGTGCTGTCGCCGTTCGGTTTCGACTCGTTCGGACTGCCCGCGGAGAACGCCGCGATCAAGGGCGGCGCGCACCCGCGTGAGCACACCGAGGCGCGCATCGCCGAGCTGAAGGCGAGCGTGCAGCGTCTCGGCGCCGTCTACGACTGGCGACGCGAGCTGCGCAGCCACGACCCCGAGTACATGCGGTGGAATCAGGTGATCTTCACCCGGCTGCTCGAGGCCGGGCTCGCCTACCGCGCCGAGGCGCCGGTGAACTGGTGCCCGGGCTGCCAGACGGTGCTCGCGAACGAGCAGGTGCTCGCGGACGGCACGTGCGAGCGCTCGGGCGACGTCGTCGAGCGCCGGAACCTCGAGCAGTGGTTCTACCGGATCACCCGCTACGCGGACGAGCTGCTCGACGCGCTCGACGGCCTCGACTGGCCCGAGCGCGTGAAGACGATGCAGCGCAACTGGATCGGACGCTCGACCGGCGCACGGATCATGCTCGACGTCGTCGACGCGAACGGCGTCGCGTTGCGCGACGCCGGCGGAGTGGCGCGTCGCGTCGAGGTCTACACGACCCGGCCGGACACCGGCTTCGGCATGACCTACGTCGTGCTCGCGCCCGAGCACCCGCTCGTACCCGCCTGCACGACGGCCGAGCACGCGGGAGACGTCGCCGAGCTCGAGGCGCGCGTCGCGGGCGAGTCCGAGGTCGACCGGCTCTCGACCGAGGGCCCGCTCGACAAGCGGGGTGCGGCGACCGGCAGCTTCTGCGTGAACCCGTTCAACGGCGCGCGGGTGCCGATCTACGTCGCGGACTACGTGCTCGCCGACTACGGGACGGGCGCGATCATGGCGGTCCCGGCCGAGGACGCGCGCGACTTCGAGTTCGCCGAGGCCTACGGCCTGCCCGTCGTCCGGACCGTCGAGCCACCCGAGGGCTTCGCCGGCGGCGCGTACGCGGGCGACGGCCGCAAGGTCAACAGTGGCTTCCTCGACGGCCTCGACGTCCCGGCCGCGAAGGAGCGCGCGATCGCCTGGCTCGAGGAGAACGGGTTCGGCGAGCGCTCGGTGCAGTACCGCCTCCGGGACTGGCTCATCAGCCGGCAGCGCTACTGGGGCTGCCCGATCCCCGTCGTCTACTGCCCGGTGGACGGCATCGTCGCCGTGCCCGACGACGAGCTGCCCGTGCTGCTCCCCGACGACGTCGAGTTCCTGCCGACAGGTGAGTCGCCCCTGCGCTCGCACGCGGGGTTCCTCCACGCCACCTGCCCACGCTGCGGAGGACCCGCGACGCGCGAGACGGACACGATGGACACGTTCGTCGACTCCTCCTGGTACTTCCTCCGCTTCTGCGACCCGTGGGACGGCGACGGCCCGGTGGACGCCGCGGCGGCCCGCCACTTCATGCCCGTCGACAAGTACATCGGGGGCATCACCCACGCGATCTTGCACCTTCTCTACGCGCGCTTCTTCACGCGCGCCCTCGGCGACGTGGGCCTTGCGCCGCCGGAGATACGCGAGCCGTTCGCGCAGCTGTTCACCCAGGGGATGATCCGCCTCGGCGGCCGCGCGATGTCGAAGTCGCGGGGCAACGTCGTCTCGCCGACCGAGTACTTCGCGTCGGTCGGCGCCGATGCGCTCCGCCTCTACCACCTCTTCGTCGGCCCGCCCGTCGACGACATCGACTGGACCGAGCAGACCGGCGAGATCATCGACGGCTGCTCGCGCTACCTGCGGCGCGTCTGGCACCTCGCGACCGCGCCCGACGGCGCCGGCGCGGACGACGAGCCGGGGGCCGAGGGGTCGGCGGGCGGCGCCCGAGCGTCCGGCGAGCTCGAGCTGCGAAGGGTCACGCACCAGACGATCGCGCACGTGACGTCCGGCATCGAGCGCTACTCGTTCAACACCGCGGTCGCCGAGTGCATGAAGCTCGCGAACGCGATCTCCGGCGCGCTGCGCGCGCGCGTCGCGGCCCCGGCCGTCGACGAGGCGACCGACGTGCTGCTGAAGCTGCTCGCGCCGTTCGCACCGCACCTGAGCGCCGAGGCGTGGGAGCGCCGTCACGGCGGCCACGTCCACGGCGAGCCGTGGCCGGTCGCGGACGAGGCACTGCTCGCCGAGGAGCGCGTGACCATGGTCGTGCAGGTGGACGGCAAGGTGCGCGATCGCATCGAGGTCGACGCCGCGATCGGCGAGGACGGCGCGATCGCTGCGGCGCTCGCCTCGGCGCGCGTCCGCGAGCTCCTCGGCGGCGCCGCGCCCGCTCGGGTGGTCGCCCGGCCGCCCCGCCTCGTGAACCTCGTGCGCTGACGCCGCCCGAGCCGGTCGCCCGGCGGGGCCGGACGCAGCGACCCGACCGGGCCCCTCCCCCGGCGGCGCGGCCCAGCTGTCCCGGCGGCGCGGCTCAGCTGCGCGCGGGCTCGAGCCCGAGCAGCGCGATGACCTCCGACTCGCCGAGCTGCTCGAGCGAGCTGAGCCGCACGTCGGCGATCGCGAAGCGGCCGTCGTCCGCGAAGCGCCGGTCGGGGACCGCGACGACGCGCATGCGCGCGGCCTTCGCCGCGACGCAGCCGTTCAGCGAGTCCTCGAGCACGACGCACTCGATCGCGTCGACGCCGAGCGCCGCCGCGGTGCGCAGGAAGATCGCCGGATGAGGCTTGCCGAGCCGGTCGTCGACCGCCGACGAGACGACCGAGAAGCGGCCGGCGAGGCCGAAGCGTTCGAGCACCGCGTCGATGACCGGCGGCGTCGACCCGGACGCGAGCGCGACGCGCAGTCCGTAGCCGGCGAGCAGGTCGACCGATTCGATCGCGCCGGGCAGGAGCTCGGCGCGATCGCGGATCGCTGTGACGATGCCCGCGACGATGCGCTCAGCGACCTCGTCGTCGCTCGGACCCTCCCACCCGAGCCGGGCGCGGAAGAACGCCACGACCTCGTCGACGCGCATCCCCATCGTGAGACCGCGCCCGAGCAATGGCGTGATGTCCACGCCCAGCTGGGCGAAGACGTCCACCTCGACGCTGCGCCAGTACGGCTCGGTGTCGACGAGAAGGCCGTCCATGTCGAAGATCGCGGCGCGCGCCGCCGGGAAGTCGCGCACGGTCACGGTCGTCCGCCCCGCCGCTAGGACTCGCCGCGCAGGTAGCGCTCGAGCTCGGCCGCGATCTCGTCCCCCGACGGAAGGTCGTCCGCGCCGGGAACCTCGAGCTCGTCCCCCTCCTCGAACTGGTCCTCGAGGCGCCGCACCATCGCGAGGTGCTCGCTCGACTGGGCGATGAGCTCGTCGACCCGGTGCCGTCCCGCCTCGGCGCTCTCGCGCAGCTCCTCGACGTCGACGACGAGGCCCGAGATCGACACGAGGCCCTCGACGAGCGCGAGCGCCGCCGGCGGGAACGCCATGCCCGCGACGTAGTGCGGCACGCGCGCCCAGAGCCCGACCGACGCGATGCCAGCCCGTGAGCACTCGAGCCCGACGACGTCCGCGATGCCCGCGGGCACGTCGATCGACCCGGGCATGAATCCGACCGCCCGCGCGAGCGTCTCGCTCGACGCAGTCGACGCGAGCCGCACCGGTCGCGTGTGCGGCGTCGCGGTCGGAAAGCCCCCGAGCCCGACGACGAGGCGGCAGCCGATCTCGCGCGCGAGGGCGGTCACCTCCGCGGAGAACGCGCGCCAGCGGTAGTCGGGCTCGGGACCGACGAGGAGCGCGATCCCCGCGCCGAGCCGGTCCACGCCGACGAGCAGCTGCGGCTCCGACCAGGTGACGTCCGCGCGCACGCCGTCGTCGATCCGCATCCGCGGCCGGCGGGAGCGGAGGTCGACGAGCTCGTCTGCGTCGAAGGTCGCGTAGCGCTCGGTCGTCACCTGCTCGAGCACGGTCGCCGCGGCCGTCGCCGCGGCGAACCCCGCGTCGATCCAGCCTTCGAGGGCGACGACGAGGACCGGGTGCGCCGGCGGGTCGACGCCATGGCGCGTGACGAGTGGCATGGCCGAGAGGCTAACGGCTGCCCGGACCGGCCCGGGTACGCGCCGGTCCGCACGGGACCGCCTCCTCGCCCGCGTCCGGCCGGTGCACTAGCCTCGCCGGCGGCTCCACGCCGCGCCGCGTGGGCCAGGGGGCTAGTGGGGCGACATGGCGCCGCCGTCGACGGCGAGCGCCGCCCCGTTCACGTGCGCGGCCGGCTCCGAACAGAGGAACGCGACGACCTTCCCGAACGCCGCGGGATCGCCGGTCCCGTGCCCGTCGCGTCCGAGCTCGCGCATGCGGTCCGTCGCGTGGGTGCCGGGGCACGCGAGGTTGAGCGTCACGCCCGATCCCCGCAGGTCGGCCGCGGCGGTGCGCGCCCACGCCCACAGCCCGGTGCGGGCGAGGTTCGACAGCGCGAGCTCCGGGATCGGCTGGATCACGGACGCGGAGGCGATGCAGCAGATCCGCCCCCAGCGCGCGGCGCGAAGATGCGGCAGGGCGGCTCGTGCGAGGCGCACGCTCGCGAGCAGGTTCGCCTGCACGGCGGCGAGCACGGACGCGTCGTCCACGTCGAGCGCCCGCATCGGCGGCGGCCCACCGGCGTTCGCGACGACCACGTCGAGGCGGCCGAAGCGCGAGAGCGCGGCGTCCACGAGGAGCGTCGCCGCGTCCGGGTCGGTCACGTCGCAGCGGACCGCGTGGACGGCTGCGCCCGTCGCCTCGATCGCAGCCGCGGCCTCGGCGAGCACGTCCTTTCCGCGCGCGCTGATCACGACCGCGGCGCCCTCGGCGGCGAGCGCTTCGGCGCTCGCGCGCCCGAGCCCCTTCGACGAGGCCGCGACGACCGCGACCCTCCCGGCGAGCCCGAGGTCCATGCCCGGCGCCTACGCCTCGACGATGTGGAGCGCGTGGTCCGCGCGGTTGAGCGGGCGCACCCCCGTCCCGGTCGCTACGACGATGTCCTCGATGCGCGCGCCGAACCGACCGGCGACGTAGATCCCCGGCTCGACGGAGAACGCGTGGCCGGCCTCGACGGGCGCCGTGTTCCCCTCGACCATGTACGGGTCCTCGTGCTCCTCGATGCCGATCCCGTGGCCGATCCGGTGGACGAAGTGCTCGCCGTAGCCGGCGGCATCGATGATCGACCGGCCCGCCCGGTCGACGTCCTCGCACGCGATGCCCGGCCGGACCGCGGCGACGGCCGCCGCCTGCGCCCGCTCGAGGACGTCGTAGAGCTCGCGCACCTCCGCTCCGGGTTCGCCGGTCACGACCGTGCGGGTGATATCTGAGCAGTAGCCGGCGTCCTCGCCGAGATGGAGGGTCCCGCCGAAGTCGCACACGACCGTCTCGCCGCGACCGATGAGACGATCCCCGGGCTCGTGATGCGGGCTCGCGGCGTTCGGCCCGCTGCCGACGATCGCGAAGTTCACCTTCGCGTGGCCCTCCGCGACGAGCCGCGCGCCGAGCTCGGCAGAGACGTCCGCCTCGCTGCGTCCGAGAAGCGCGATCTCCCCCGAGAGGAGCGCGGCCGCGACGCGGTCCGCGGCCGCGGCCGCCGCCGCGAGCGCGGCGATCTCCGACTCGTCCTTCAGCGCGCGCAACGGGCCGACGACCGCCGAGCTCGGCGACCACGTCGAGCCCGGCACCGCGCCCTGAAGCCCGAGCAGCAGCGAGGACCACGTCCGGTCCGACACGGCGAGGCGCCGCCCGCGGCCGACGAGACCGGCGACGATCGCGACCGCGTCCTCCCCGTCGCTCCACGGCCGCAGCGAGAAGAGCGCGCCGTCCTCGCGGACGCGCGGCGCCTCGAGCCGTGGGACGACGAGCGTCGCGTCGGCGTCGACCGGGAGCACGAGCACGGTCGGGCGCTCGAGCGGCATCGCCTCGTATCCGGTGAGCCACGGGAGGTCGGCGCCGAGCGAGCACAACAGCGCGTCGAGGCCCGCCGACGCGAGCGCCTCGCGGACCCGAGCCATGCGAACGCGCCGAGCCTCGGTGAGCGCGCTCGCGGCGCCACCGGCCGCGCCCGCCGACGCGGTCGTCACGCGGTCGCGGCGCTGGCGGGCGCCGACGCCGCGGCCGCGGCGTCGCGCGCGTGGTAGCTCGACCTCGTGAGCGGCGAGGCCTGGACGTGCGCGAACCCCATCTCGCTCGCCTCGTCGCGCAGACGCGCGAACTCCTCGGGCGCCCACCATCGGGCGACGGGCAGGTGCGACGCGGAGGGACGCAGGTACTGCCCGATCGTGACGATGTCGACACCCACGGCCGCGAGGTCGGCGAGGGCACCGCGGAGCTCGTCCTCGGTCTCGCCCATTCCCACGATGAGCCCGGACTTCACGGTGAGGCCCGCGGCCTTCGCCCGGCCGAGCACCGCGAGGCTGCGCGCGTACGAGGCGGAGGGGCGCACGGCCCGCTGGAGCCGGAGCACGGTCTCGAGGTTGTGGTTCAGCACGTCGGGGCGCGCGTCGAAGATCGTGCGGAGCGCGGCCTCGTCGCCTTTGCAGTCCGGCACGAGCACCTCGACTGACGTCGCGGGACGGCGAGCGCGGATCGCGCGGATGGTCTCGGCGAAGGCCGCGGCGCCGCCGTCGTCGAGGTCGTCGCGCGCGACCGCGGTGACGACCGCGTGCGCGAGCCTCATCCGGGCGACCGCGTCCGCGACGCGCGCGGGCTCGCCGGGATCGAGCGGCATCGGGCGGCGCGTGTCGACGAGGCAGAAGCCGCACGCGCGCGTGCACCGCTCGCCGTTGATCATGAACGTCGCGGTGCCGTCGGCCCAGCACTCGAAGATGTTCGGGCAGCCGGCCTCCTCGCACACCGTCACGAGGTCGAGCTCGCGCATCGTGCGGCGCAGGCCGAGGAAGTCCTCGCCGATCCTCGCCTCGACCCGCAGCCACTCCGGCTTGCGGCTGCCGATGGAGAGGCCCGCGCCCGTGTCGACTCCGGCGTCCGCCAGACGGCGATCGAGCGAGCGGCGCACGGGGGCGAGCCGCACCGGCGTGGCGGCTGCGTGCACGGGCGGGGTGGCCGGATCGGCCGCCAACGGCACGGGGCCTGCCGCGGACGCGCCCTGACGCTCGAGCGCGCGACGCGCGCCGCGGTGCGCGAGCGCTCTGCCAGCGGATGCGACGACGGCGTCGACGACCTGTGACATCGTCGCAGCGACTCCTTCGGCCGCGAGCGACGTGACCGGTCGGTCGGCGATGCCGCACGGCACGATGTGCCGCCACATCTGCATGTCCGGGTCCACGTTGAGCGCGAAGCCGTGCATCGAGCGCCCGCGCGACACGCGCACGCCGACCGCGCAGATCTTGCGCGGAGATGCGCCGTTTGGGTCGACCCACACACCCGGACTCCCGTCGAGCCGACCGGTGCCGGGAAGCCCGAGCGACGTGAGCGCGTCGATCACGAGCTGCTCGACCGCGTGGACGTGCGCGGGGATCGCGCCGGGTCCCATCGGCACCGACACCACCGGGTAGCCGACGAGCTGTCCGGGGCCGTGGTACGTGACGTCACCTCCCCGGTCGGCTCGCACGAGCTCCGCGCCGACGGCCGCCGGGTCGTCGAGCACGTGCTCGGGGCGGGCCCGCACGCCGAGCGTGTACACGTGCGGGTGCTCGAGCAGCAGCAGGTGCTCCCCCGTCCCGTGACGGAAGAGCGCGTGCTGGAGCGCGAGCGCGTCGCGGTACCGGACGCGCCCCAGCCAGCGGACGCGGAGCGTGGACTCGCTCACCGTGCTCCGGGTCGCCTCGGTCCCCTCAGAGCTCGGCCGACCAGTCACGGGTCGCGATGACGTCCGCGAGGTCGCGCATGAACGCGGCGGCGTACGCGCCGTCGACCGCGCGGTGGTCGAAGGAGAGCGCGAGCATGCCGACCGAGTGGATCGCGATCGACTCGGTGCCGTCCTCGGTCACGACCACGACCGGCTTGCGCTTCACCCCGTCGGTCGACAGGATCGCGACCTGCGGCTGGGCGATGATCGGTACGGTCATGAACGTCCCGTAGGGGCCGGGGTTCGTGATCGTGAACGTTCCGCCCGCGATGTCGTCGGCGGACAGCTTGCGCGAGCGGGCACGAGCCGCGAGATCCGCGATCGAGCGCGCGAGGCCGCGCAGCGACTGCCCGTCGGCGTTGTGCAGGACGGGCACGATGAGCCCCTCCTTCGCGAGGTCGACCGCGATCCCGAGGTGGACGTCACGGTGGACGACGAGCGCGTCGTCACCGACCGACGAGTTGAGGTTCGGGTACTCGCGGAGCACGTCGATGGCCGCCCGCGCGACGAACGGCAGGTACGTGAGGCTCATGCCCTCGTCGGCCTTGAAGCGCTCGCGGTGCGCCCGCCTCACGCGGTCGACGTTCTCGAAGTCCGCCTCGACCGCGACGAGCGTGTGCGCCGAGGTCGCCTTCGAGCGGACCATGTGCTCCGCGGTGACTCGACGGATACCCGAGAACGGCACGACCTCGTCGCGCGGACCGAACGGCGGCGCCGGCGCGGGCACGGGCGCGACGGCCTGCATCGCGGGAGCGGTCTGGGCCTGCGCGGGCACGGGCGCGTACGACTGCGGTGCGGTCGCGACCGGTGCCGCCGGCACGGCCGACGCCGCGCGCTGGTCGATGTAGCCGGTCACGTCCTCGCGAGTGATCCGCCCGCCGGCTCCCGTCCCGGGGATGTCCGCCGGGTCGAGGCCGTGCTCGCTGATGAGCCGGCGCACGACCGGCGACAGCAACGCGCCGCGCGTGCCGTTCCCGCTCGAGGCCTCGACCGCCGCCGGTGCGTAGGCGGGCGCGGCCTCGGAGCGCGCGGTCGGAGCCGACGGCGCGGGGGGCGGAGGCGGCGGTGCCGGCGGTGCCTCCGCGGGCGCGGCGGGTGCGGCCGGCGGAGGCGCGGGCGCCGACGGCGCGGTCGCCGGAGGTGCGGGCGCCGCGGGCGCAGGCGGTGGGGTGTCGCCCGCGGCACCGACGACCGCGAGGCGAGCGCCGACGTCGACGGTCTCGCCCTCGGCGACGAGGATCTCGGTGAGCACGCCGGCGGCGGGCGAGGGCACCTCGGAGTCGACCTTGTCCGTCGACACCTCGAACAGCGCCTCGTCCTGCGCGACGGTGTCGCCGACCTTCTTCAGCCAGCGAATGATCGTGCCCTCCGTCACCGTTTCGCCGAGCTGCGGCATCGTGATGTCAGCCAACGTGTAGGCCCCTTCCCGTCAGAGCGAGCACCGTCTCGCCGAATGCCTCGGAGAGCGTCGGGTGCGGCTGGATGTACTGCGCGATCTCGTCGGGCGTGGCTTCCCAGTTCACCGAGAGGTACGCCTGGCCGAGCTGCTCGGTGACCCACGGGCCCACCATGTGGACCCCGAGCACCCGCCCGGCGCGACCGTCCGCGCCGCGCTCGCAGATCACCTTCACGAGCCCCTCGGTCTCCCCGAGGATGCGCGCACGCCCGTTCCCGCCGTAGGGGTCCTTCTGGACGACCACGTCGTAGCCAGCGTCGCGCGCCGCCTGCTCCGTGAGCCCGGTGAACGCCGCCTCCGGGTGGCAGTAGATGCACCACGGCACCTTCGCGTAGTCGACCGGGACCGCCGGCTCCTCGAGGATCTGCTTGATCACGAGGATGCCCTCGGCGAACGCGACGTGCGCGAGCTGCGGGGTCGCGACGAGGTCGCCGATCGCGAACACCTTGTCGTGGCCCGTGCGCATCCACTCGTCGACGACGACGAACCCGCGCGCGTCGACCTCGACTCCCGTGCCGTCGGCGACGAGGCCGTCGGAGAGCGGACGCCGGCCGACCGACACGACGACGACGTCGGCGTCGATGCGCTCGCCCTCGCCGAGCAGCACCGACGTGCCGCGCTCGCGGCGCTCGTGGCCGTGCACGGAGACCCCGGTCCGCACGTCGATGCCGCGACGCCGGAAGGACTTCGCGACGACCTCGGCGACGTCGGGGTCGCAGCCCGGGAGGAGCGTCGGGGCGACCTCGAGGATCGTGACCTGCGAGCCGAGGTCGGCCATCATCGATGCGAACTCGCAGCCGATCGCGCCGCCGCCGATGACCACCGCGGACGGCGGGACCGCCGCGAGGTCGAGGACCTCGTCGGAGGTGAGCACGGTCGTGCCGTCGGGGTCGAAGCCCGGGATCGTGCGCGGGACCGATCCCGACGCGAGGACCACGTGGTTCCCGGTGAGCTCGGTGATCGTCCCGTCGTCGGCGGTCACGCGCACCCGCCGGTCGGCGAGCAGCTGGCCGGTTCCCGGCACGATCGTGACCTTGCGCTGCCGCAGGAGGCCGGAGAGACCCCGGAACAGCTGCTCGACGACCTTGCGCTTGCGGTCGAGGCTCACGGAGAAGTCGACGGTCGGCTGGGAGCTCTGCACGCCGAACTCCTTCGCGCCCGCGACCGTCCGGAACACGGTCGCGGTCTCGAGGAACTCCTTCGCCGGGATGCAGCCACGGTGCAGGCAGGTGCCCCCGACCTTCTCCTTCTCGACCATCGCGATCGAAAGGCCCGCCGCAGCCCCGTAGAGCGCGGCCGCGTAGCCCCCCGGCCCCGCGCCCACGATGACGATGTCGTACTGCCCGCTCACACTGACCTCGTCAGCCGTCGGGACCACCTCCGATCTACGCGCCCGGCGCCTGCCGGGCACCCGGCGAAGCCGAGCCGCGATGCGCGCGAGCCAGCCGGTGCCGTCCACTTCGGGGTCAGCCTAGCGACCTCACCCAGGCAGGTCACTTTGGGGCGGGAGCGCCCGGAGCGTGCGTCCCCGGGCGGACGAGCCCGGCTCGCTCGAGGTGCGCGAGCACCTCTTCGGCGGACCGTTCGGGGCTCCGCCCGTCGGTCGCGAGCGCGACGTCGGGGGCCTCGGGAGCCTCGTAGGGGTCCGTGATCCCGGTGAACCCCGGGATCTCGCCCGCCCGGGCGCGCCGGTACAGGCCCTTCGGGTCGCGTGCCTCGCACACCTCGACCGGGGTCGCGACGTGGACCTCGACGAACGCGATCCCCGCCGCCTCGTGGCGGGCGCGCGCGTGGCGGCGGCCCGCGGCATACGGGCTGATGACCGAGACGAGGGTGAGGTGCGACGCCCGCGAGAACAACAGCGCGACCTCGGCGACGCGCCGGACGTTCTCCGCGCGGTCCTCGGCGGCGAAGCCGAGATCCGCGTTCAGCCCCTCGCGCAGGTCGTCGCCGTCGAGCAGGAAGACGCGCTCGGCGCGGCCGGCGAGCTGCGCGGCGAGCGCGTGGGCGACGGTCGACTTTCCCGCGCCCGACAGGCCGGTGAACCAGACCGTCGCGCCGTCGTTCACGGCCCGGGATGCAGCAGCATCCCCGCGCCGACGGTCACGTTCGTCGCCTCGTCCACGAGGATGAAGCTGCCGGTCGCCTTGTTCCTGCGGTACTCGTCGTAGAACAGCGGCGAGGTCGTCCGCAGGGCGACGCGCCCGATCTCGTTGAGCCCGAGCTCCTCGGCCCCGCCGTCGCGGTGGAGCGTGTTCACATCGAGCCGGTACTGCACGTCGCGCACGAGCGCTCGCACCCAGCGCGACGTGTGCTTGAGCGCGAGCTTCGCGCCCTCGCGCATCGGCGCCTCGGCCATCCAGCAGACCATCGCGGACACGTCCTGGCCGGTCGTCGGCTGGTTGCGTGGCCGGCAGATCATGTCGCCGCGCGAGATGTCGAGCTCGTCGGCGAGCCGCACGACGACCGACATCGGCGGGAACGCCTCGTCGATCGCGCCGTCGGGCGTCTCGATCGACTCGATCGTCGTCGTGAAGCCGGACGGCAGCACGAGGACCTCGTTGCCGACCTCGAGCACGCCACCGGCGACCTGCCCCGCGTAGCCGCGGAAGTCCCGGTGCTCGGCGGAGCGCGGCCTCACGACGCGCTGGATGGGAAAGCGCAGGTCGATCAGGTTCCGGTCGGAGGCGATGTGGACGTCCTCGAGGTGGTGCAGGAGCGACGAGCCCTGGTGCCAGGGCATCTCCCCGGACCGCTCGACCACGTTGTCCCCACGGAGCGCGGAGATCGGGATGAACGTGAGGTCCGGGATCTCGAGGCGCGCGGCGAAGTCCTGGAACTCGTCGCGGACCTCGTCGAAGCGCTGGTGGGAGTAGTCGACGAGGTCCATCTTGCTCACGCAGATCACGAGGTGCGCCGTGCGCAGCAGCGTGGCGATGAACGCGTGGCGCCGCGTCTGCTCCGTGATCCCGGCGCGGGCGTCGACGAGCACGATGACGAGGTCCGCGGTCGAGCAGCCCGTGACCATGTTGCGCGTGTGCTGGACGTGGCCGGGCGTGTCCGCGACGATGAACTTGCGCCGCGGCGTCGCGAAGTAGCGGTACGCGACGTCGATCGTGATCCCCTGCTCCCGTTCGGCGCGCAGGCCGTCGGTGAGCAGCGCGAGGTCCACGTAGTCGTCCCCGCGGTCGCGGCTCGTGCGCTCGACGGACTCGAGCTGGTCCTCGTAGACCTGCTTCGAGTCGTACAGGAGGCGGCCGATGAGCGTCGACTTGCCGTCGTCGACGCTCCCCGCGGTCGCGAGCCGGAGCAGCTCCATCAGAAGTACCCCTCGCGCTTGCGGTCCTCCATGGCCGATTCCGAGAAGCGGTCGTCCGCGCGCGTCGCGCCGCGCTCGGATATCCGGCTCACGGCGGTCTCCGCGATGATCTCGGCGGGCGTCGCCGCGACCGACTCGACCGCCGCGGTGCACGTCGCGTCCCCGACCGTGCGGTACCGCACGGTCGTGACGAACGGCTCCTCGTCCGGGACGCGCTCGCGCGGAGCCGTGTGCGGGCCGACCGCGAGGAGCATCGAGCCGCGGCGGAAGACCTCGCGCCGGTGCGCGAAGTAGATGCTCGGGAGCGTGAGCGACTCCCGCTCGATGTACTGCCAGACGTCGAGCTCGGTCCAGTTCGACAGCGGGAAGATCCGGAAGTGCTCCCCCGGGCGGTGGCGCCCGTTGTACAGGCTCCACAGCTCGGGGCGCTGGCCGCGCGGGTCCCACTGGCCGAACTCGTCGCGGAACGAGAACACGCGCTCTTTCGCGCGCGCCTTCTCCTCGTCCCGCCGGCCGCCGCCGAAGACCGCGTCGAAGCGGTGCTGCTCGATCGCCTGCAGCAGGCTGTGGGTCTGCAGGCGGTTGCGCGTCGCGCCGGGTGCCGTGTCCTCGACGACCTCGCCCCGGTCGATCGCCTCCTGGACCGACGCGACGAGCAGGCGCACGCCGAGCTCGGCGGCCCGGGCGTCACGGAACGCGAGCACCTCGGGGAAGTTGTGGCCCGTGTCGACGTGGAGCAACGGGAACGGCAGCGGCTGCGGCCAGCACGCCTTCGCCGCGAGGTGCAACAGCACCGCGGAGTCCTTGCCGCCCGAGAAGAGCAGCGCGGGCCGCTCGAACTCGGAGACCACCTCGCGGACGATGTGGACGGCCTCCGACTCGAGCGCGTCGAGGTGCGAGATCTTGTAGGTCATAAAAGTCTGATCATTTTAGTCAGGTTTCACCGCCGGGCGGACCGGCCGCGACCTGGCGGCGCGCCGCGTCGTTCGCGAGCCGGTCGACCAGGTCGTTCATCGGGTCGCCCGAGTGGCCCTTCACCCAGGTGAATACGACCTGCTCCGGCCGCTCGTCCACCACGAGCCCGACGAGCGGCAGCCAGAGGTCCTGGTTCGCCACCTCCGCACCCTTCGCGTTGCGCCAGCCGCGCGAGCGCCAGCCCGCCCACCACCGGTCGCGGAAGCAGTTCACGACGTAGGTCGAGTCGCTCACGATCTCGAGCGGACCCTCGTGGGTGCGCACGGCCTCGAGGGCCGCGGTGATCTCCATGCGCTGGTTCGTCGTCGAGGGCGCGAAGCCCGAGCGGAACGAGCCCGCGTCTCGCGCCCACGCCCACCCGCCGGGACCGGGATTCCTGATGCACGCACCGTCGGTGTAGAGCACGAGCGGCGAGGGCGTGGTCGGCACGGCGGACAGTCTTGCCGCTCGACCGTCCGCACGCGACGGGGCGCGGCGCCCGGGAGCCAACTACCGCGCTCCGCCGCGCCGGCGCGAAACTGTCCGGGTGATCTTCGACGGCTTCTCCCACCAGGTACCGGACATCGACCCTCGGGAGACCGAGGAGTGGCTCGACTCGTTCGAGGCGGTCGTCGACCAGCGCGGGAAATCGCGCGCCCGATTCCTGCTCATGAAGCTCCTCGAGCGCGCCCAGGCCGCCCAGGTCGGCTTCCCCGCGACGGTCTCGACTCCGTACGTGAATACGATCCCGGCGGACGAGGAGCCGTGGTTCCCCGGCGATGAGCACCTCGAGCGGCGGATCCGGGCGTTCATCCGATGGAACGCCGCGGTCATGGTCACCCGGGCGAACGCCCGCTACTCGGGGATCGGCGGACACCTCTCGACCTACGCGAGCTCCGCGTCGCTCTACGAGGTGGGCTTCAACCACTTCTTCCACGGCAAGGAGACCGGCCTGCCCGGCGACCAGGTCTTCTTCCAGGGGCACGCCTCGCCGGGGATCTACGCGCGCGCGTTCGTCGAGGGCCGGCTCGACGAGGGCGACCTCGACCGCTTCCGGTTCGAGATCGGCGGCGGCCTCTCGAGCTACCCGCACCCGCGCCTCATGCCCGAGTTCTGGGAGTACCCGACCGTCTCGATGGGCCTCGGGCCGCTTTCCGCCGTCTACCAGGCGCGGTTCAACCGGTACCTGCTGAACCGCAGGATCGCGGACACGAGCGCGTCGCGGGTCTGGTGTTTCGTCGGCGACGGGGAGTTCGACGAGCCGGAGACGCGCGCCGGGCTGAGCCTCGCGGCACGCGAGCAGCTCGACAACCTCGTGTTCGTCGTGAACTGCAACCTCCAGCGCCTCGACGGTCCCGTCCGCGGCAACGGCAAGGTCATCCAGGAGCTCGAGGCGGAGCTTCGCGGGAACGGCTGGAACGTCATCAAGGTCATCTGGGGGTCGCGCTGGGACGAGCTGCTCGCCCGCGACGTCGACGGCGTGCTCGTGAACAAGATGAACGAGACCCCCGACGGCGAGTTCCAGAAGTACGCGACGGAGTCGGGCGCGTACATCCGCGAGCACTTCTTCGGCCCGGACCCGCGGCTGCGCGCGCTCGTCGAGCACCTGAGCGACGAGGACCTCCAGGCGCTGCCGCGCGGCGGCCACGACTACCGCAAGCTCTACGCGGCGTACCGCGCGGCGACCGAGCACACGGGTGCGCCGACCGCGATCCTCGCGAAGACCGTGAAGGGCTGGACGCTCGGCCCCGAGATCGAGGCCCGCAACGCGACGCACCAGATCAAGAAGATGTCGCACGCGCAGCTCGTCGCGCTGCGCCACCGGCTGCACCTCGAGGACGAGATCCCCGACGAGGCGCTCGAGGGCGACGCCCCCCCGTACTACCGGCCCGCCGCGGGCTCGCCCGCCTCGCAGTACATGGAGGCGCGCACCCGCGTCCTCGGCGGCTCGCTCCCGCAGCGCGTCGTGCGGGGCAAGGGGGCCGAGGGCCTGCCGGCGCCCGAGCCGGCGGCGTGGGCCGAGTTCCGCCTCGGCTCCCGGGGCCAGGAGGTCTCGACGACGATGGCCTTCGCCCGCCTCCTTCGCAACCTGCTGCGGGACCCCGGAGTCGGCCGCTTCGTCGTGCCGATCATCCCCGACGAGGGGCGGACGTTCGGGCTCGACGCGCTCTTCTCCGAGGTGAAGATCTACGCGTCCGGCGGGCAGCGCTACACCTCGGTCGACGCGGGGCTGCTGCTCCAGTACAGCGAGGCGAAGGAGGGCCAGATCCTCCAGGAGGGGATCACGGAGGCGGGCGCGATGGCGAGCTTCACGGCCGCGGCGACCTCCTACGCGTCGCTGTCGCAGCCGATGCTCCCCTTCTTCCTCTACTACTCGATGTTCGGCTTCCAGAGGGTCGGCGACCAGATCTGGCAGTGCTCGGACGCGCGCGGGCGCGGCTTCCTGCTCGGCTGCACCGCGGGGCGCACGACGATGAGCGGCGAGGGCCTCCAACACGAGGACGGCCAGTCGCTCCTGCTCGCGTCCGCCGTTCCGACCATCCGCGCGTACGACCCGGCGTTCGCGTACGAGATGGCGGCGATCGTCGAGCACGGCATCGAGGAGATGTACGGGCGCGACGGCCAGGACGTCTTGTACTACCTCACGCTCTACAACGAGAACTACGTGATGCCGGCGCTCCCGGATGGACCCGAGGGCGACGAGGTCCGGCGCGGCGTCGTCGACGGCATCTACCGCTTCGCGGGACCGGCGCCCGTCGCGGTGGAGCCGAACGGCGGCGCGAGCGGCACCACCGACGAGCGGCGCGCGACGATCCTGTTCTCGGGCACCGCGTGGAGCGCCGCCATGGAGGCCCGGGAGGCCCTCGCCCGCGAGTGGGGCGTGTCGTGCGAGGCGTGGTCGGTCACGAGCTACAAGGCGCTTCGCGAGGACGCGCTCGAGATCGAGCGCTGGAACCGGCTGCACCCGACCGCGGCGCCGCGCGTGCCGCGGGTGAGCCGAGCGCTCGCGGCGTCGGCGGGCCCGATCGTCGCGGTCACGGACTTCATGAAGGCCGTACCGGACCAGATCGCCAGGTTCGTCCGCCAGCCGTTCACGCCGCTCGGAACCGACGGCTTCGGCCGCTCGGACACGCGCGAGGCGTTGAGGCGGCACTTCGAGACCGACGCGGCGCACATCGTCGTCGCGGTCCTCGCCGCGCTCGCGACGACCGGTCAGGTCAAGCACACCGACGTCGAGCGCGCGATCGCCGAGTACGGCATCGCCGCCGACTCCCCCGACCCGCGCGTCAGCTGAGCGCTGCGCTCCACGGAAGGCGACGACGATGGCGCTGCACCTCACCGGCGACCCAGCGGCCGACCAGCTGCTCTCCGAGGACCCGTTCGCGCTGCTCGTCGCGATGGTCCTCGACCAGCAGATCCCGCTCGAGCGTGCGTTCGCGGCGCCGCTCGCGCTGCGGGCCCGCCTCGGCGGCGAGCTCGACGCTGCGCACGTCGCGGCGATGGACCCGGACGCGCTCGTGGCCGCTTTCTCCGAGAAGCCGGCGCTCCATCGCTTCCCGGCCGCGATGGCAGCGCGCGTCCAGCTGCTCGCGCGACTCCTCGTCGACCGCTACGGCGGTGACGCGGCGCGCGTCTGGACGACGGCCGCGGACGGTCGCGAGCTGCTCGCCCACGTGAAGTCGCTCCCGGGGTTCGGCCCGCAGAAGGCGCAGATCTTCGTCGCGCTCCTCGGGAAGCGCCTCGGCGTGTCGACCCCGGGCTGGGCGGAGGCCGCGGGCCCCTTCGGCGACGCCGGGAGCTACCGCTCGGTCGCGGACGTCGACGGTCCCGAGGCGCTCGCGAAGGTCCGCGAGCACAAGCAGGCGCTGAAGGCGGCCGCGAAGTCCGTAGCGGTGCTCGGTGCGGCCGCCGGCGGTCGCGGCGCGCGGCGCCGGTGACCCCGGCGGGCCCGCGCCACGAGCCCGGACGCGACCGAGGGGCGCCGTAGCGCCCCTCGGTGCCGGACCCGTGACGGTCCGGGGTGTCTTGCTGGGAAAGGCATCGGACGACCGGGGCTACTGCCAGGGGGGGACCAGCTCCCAACCGGTGTACCGACGGTGTCTGGTGGGATTTCGCCAGATGGTCCAGCGTGCCGACTAGCGGCCAGCCACCTCCAGGGTCCCAACGGGTTGACCTATCAGTTGGACCACCTCCTCTCTCTGGTGTGAAAAGAGT
>Ga0307374_10005256_pt1 | contig 21041 bp, 16 predicted proteins | sample OX3MG_FD_202532 | JGI IMG/M metagenome (GOLD analysis project Ga0307374, IMG submission 202532) | Soil microbial communities from Risofladan, Vaasa, Finland - OX-3 | ecosystem: Environmental > Terrestrial > Soil > Coastal area > Acid sulfate soil | place: Finland: Risofladan, Vaasa | collected...
AGCGATGGAGAAATTGCGCGAAACCGGCGCACGCGTGAAAGGCGAGGCCACGAGGACCGGGCAATCGCTCGCCCACGAAATCGAGGAACGGCCGGTTGCTGCCGCCGTGGCGGCGTTCGTCGCCGGCATGGTTCTCGGCGCCTTGTTCAGCCGCCGCACTTAGCCCAGCCCATCCGGCGCCACGGGATATCGCGATGCTGCAAAGCTATGTGACGCGGCTGATCGTGTGCGGCGCCTCGCTGCTGGTTGCGGTGATCGCGCTCGTGGTCGGCGGCGGCTTCCTCGGCGCCGCGCTCTACCTCGTGCTTCGCGATCTCCTCGCGCCGTCGATGGCAGCGCTCGTCACCGGCCTCGCGGCGCTGCTGCTGGCCGTCATCGTCGTCTTGCTCGGTAGCCTCGCGGGGCGGATGCTCGGTTCATCGAAGCGCCGTCGGCAGGCGGCGCGTCTGGCCGCAGGACCGGCGGGCGGGCGCGGGCTCGCGGCCGATCTCGGCATTCTCGCGGGCGAAGAGTTCGCGGCGCTGTTCCGCACGCACTGGCGCGCCGGCGTCGCCGCAAGCCTCGCCGCGGGTTTTGCCGTCGGCGCCAGCCCGGCCCTGCGCCGGCTGCTGCGCGACCTCCTCGAACTCTAGGTCCGGCGGCGGTCCGTGGCCTAAGGCGCCGCCGCGGCGCCCGCGGACTCCAGGCGGCGCATGAGCTGCTGGCGCTGCTCCTCGAGCTCGGCCGGCAGACGGCTGCCGAAGCGGTCGAACAGCTCCTCCTGGTCGCGGGCCTCGGCGCGCGCCTCGTCGCGGTCGATCGCCATGATCTTGGAGAAGCGCTCCGGCGAGAAGGTAAGGTCCTGCCAGTTGAGATCCTGGTAGTGCGGGGTGTAGCCGAAGGGACCGGCGACCGGCGCCGGCGCGCGGTCGTGCACCCGCTCGACGATCCATTGCAGCACGCGCATGTTCTCGCCGAAGCCGGGCCAGGCGAATTTGCCGTTCTCGTCGCGACGGAACCAGTTGACGCGAAAGATGCGCGGCAGGTTCTTGACCCGCTTTTCCATCGACAGCCAGTGGTTCCAGTAATCCGCCATGTTGTAGCCGCAGAACGGCAGCATGGCGAAGGGATCGCGGCGGATCGCCGCCTGGTTGTCGGCGGCGGCCGTCGCCTCGGAGCCCATCGTGGCGGCGAGATAGACGCCGTGCTGCCAGTTATACGCCTCGAACACCAGGGGATAGGTGCGCGACAGCCGCCCGCCGAAGACGAAGGCGGAGATCGGCACGCCCGCCGGGTCTTCCCAGGCGGGATCGATGCTCGGGCATTGCGCTGCGCTCACGGTGAAGCGCGCATTGGGATGGGCCGCAGGCCGGCCGCAGCCGGGGGTCCAGTCCTGGCCGCGCCAGTCGGTGAGATGCGCCGGCGGCTCGTCGCTCAGCCCCTCCCACCACACGTCGCCGTCATCGGTCAGCGCGCAGTTGGTGAAGATCACGTCGCGGTCGAGCGTGCGGATCGCATTGGGATTGGATTTGAGGCTGGTGCCGGGCGCGACGCCGAAGAAGCCTGCCTCGGGATTGATGGCGCGGAGCGTGCCGTCCGGCTGCGGCTTGATCCAGGCGATGTCGTCGCCGATGGTGCGCACCTTCCAGCCGTTGAACGCCTTGGGCGGCACCAGCATCGCCAGATTGGTCTTGCCGCAGGCCGAGGGAAAGGCGGCCGCAACATAGGTCTTCTCGCCCGCGGGGCTCTCGACGCCGACGATCAGCATGTGCTCGGCGAGCCAGCCCTGCTCGCGGCCGAGGATCGAGGCGATGCGCAGCGAGAAGCATTTCTTGCCGAGCAGCGCATTGCCGCCATAGCCCGAGCCGAAGGAGACGATGGAATGCTCTTCGGGAAACTGGACGATGTATTTGTGCTGCGAATTGCACGGCCATTTTACGTCGCTCTCGCCCTCGGAGAGCGGCGCGCCGACCGAGTGCAGGCACGGCACGAAGTCGCCGTCGCCCAGCTCGTCCAGCACCTTCTGGCCCATGCGCGTCATCAGCCGCATGCTGGCGACGACATAGGGTGAATCGCTGATCTGCACGCCGATATGCGAAATCGGCGAGCCCAGCGGGCCCATGCTGAACGGAATGACATAAAGGGTCCGCCGGCGCATCGCCCCCTCGAACAGCCGGTCGAGGGTCGCGTGCATCTCGCGCGGATCGACCCAATTGTTGGTCGGACCGGCATCTTCCTCGCGGGCCGAGCAGATGAAGGTGCGGTTCTCGACCCGGGCCACGTCGCTCGGATCGGACAAGGCCAGATACGAACCCGGCCGCTTCGCCGGATTGAGCCGGATGAGCGTGCCCTGCGCCACCATCTCGGCGCACAGCCGGTCGTACTCCTCCTGCGAGCCGTCGCACCAATGCACCCGGTCGGGCTTGCACTTGCGGGCCGTTTCCTCGACCCAGGCGAGAAGCTTTCGATTGCGCGTCCGCGCCGCCACGATCATACCCGTCCTCTCCATGCCTCGTCCGACGCGCCGCCGGGCGAATTGGCGCTGCGGCCATCCTCCGCGGACGGCTCGATCGGCCGTCCACACCTGACACCCGGCGGGGATTGTCTCACCCTCCGCACGGTCGTTGCGATGCGCGGACAGCTCCGCCTACCGTGCTTGGCCGTTCTGGCCATGACAGCACGGTCTGCACGCGTTTCCCCGACCGCATTCTACGATCGGGCCGCCGTCAGCCGCAACAGGGAGTTGCGTGATCCGCTCCTAATCTACTGATATCATTAATTTTTATGACAGAGGTTCCGGCGCGGCGCCGCGCGCCAGGGCGGCGAGCCGCACGAATTCCCGCCGCACCTCATCGGCGTTCCCGACCGGCGCCGCGAATTCGAGCCGCGCGGCAACCGTCTCCCGCCGCAGGTCGGCGCCGTCTGGATCGACCCCGGTGAGCCGCCATCCGTCGCCCGGCAGGCCCAGAAGCCGGTGCGCATAGAGCGTAACGGAATCGGCATGATCGCGGTTCATATGGGCGAGGATGCCGGGCTCGGCCGCGGCCAGCGCCGCGGCCGCTTCGGCCGCCGGCGGCAAGGCGGCGGCCTCGATCCAGTGGATCCGGCCGAATCCCGCGACCAGATGAGCGCGGCGCGGGGCGAGGCGATAGAGCCTGAAATCGGCGAAGCCGCGATAGGCCGCAGCGGTGGGATGGCGGGCGATGTAGCGCTCCAGCAGCCGTTCGTCCGCGACCGGGGCGATCTCGCCCAGCACCGTGACGCGGGCGCCGGTCAGCGGGTCGGCGAGCCCCGCGGTGGCGTCGCACAAGAGCGAACCGCGCGCCTCGCGCTTCAGGTTCCTGGCATGCTCGGCAAGGTCGGACAGGAACAGGAGCGGTGCGGCGTCGGTGTCGAACGCCACCAGCACCAGCGAGGCATAGGGCCACGTCTCCGATCCCGCCGCCAGCGCCGTCGCCAGCGTGGCGCGATCGGCCTGGCGCAGCACGCGCCGCGCCGTCCGTTCCGGGCTCTCGCTCGCCGCCATCGCGCTCCCTTAACGCCGGCCGTGCGCCCGGGCAATCCCCCGTGGAACGCGACCGGGCACGGCGCACCGCCGCACCCTATATAAATGGGATATGATGGGGACCGGGCAGGGACTCGGCGGCGTCGGTGCCCTCGATCCGCCACAATCGCTTACGAACCTTCATCGGCCCCGCGACGGCGCAAGAGGAGCATCCGTGTCCAACACCATCGCCCTTGTCGATGACGACCGCAACATCCTGGCATCGGTGTCGATGGCACTCGAGGCCGAAGGCTTTGCCGTGCGCTGCTACGCCGACGGTGCCGAGGCCTTGCGCGGGCTCGCGCAGCAGCCCGTGGACCTGGCGATTCTCGACATCAAGATGCCGCGCATGGACGGGATGGAGCTGCTCTCCCATCTGCGCAAGGACAGCGCCATGCCCGTGATCTTCCTCACCTCGAAGGACGACGAGGTCGACGAGGTGCTGGGACTGCGCATGGGCGCCGACGACTACATCAAGAAGCCGTTCTCGCAGCGCCTGCTGATCGAGCGCATCCGCGCCTTGTTGCGACGCGGCGAGCTGGCGCGCGACGTGGTCGCCGCGGGCGAGGCGGAACCGGTGATCCAGCGCGGCGAACTGGTGCTCGATCCGAGCCGCCACCAATGCGCCTGGAACGGAACGAATGTCGATCTCACCGTCACGGAATTCCTGATCCTCAAGTCGCTGGCGCTCCGCCCCGGCCACGTCAAGAGCCGCGATCAGCTCATGGACGGCGCCTATGGCGAGCACATCTATGTCGATGACCGCACCATCGACAGCCACATCAAGCGGCTGCGCAAGAAGTTCAAGTCCATCGATCCGGAATTCGCGCAGATCGAAACGCTCTATGGCGTTGGATATCGCTACCGCGACCGCTGACAAGGAAGCGGCGCCCACCTCTTCGGCCGTCGCCGCGGCGCCGCGCGAGCGCCGCTACCGGCGCGGCTGGCTGTCGCCGCTGACGCGCCGCATTCTCGCGGTGAACGTGCTGGCGATCGCGCTCCTCGCGTTTGGCCTGCTTTATCTTGGCGAGTACCAGCAGAGCCTCATCGCCGCCGAGCTCGGGGCGCTCAAGACGCAGGATCAGATCTTCGCGGCCGCGCTCGGCGAGGGCGCGGTCATCGACGTGGTCGGCCTCGGCCGGGTGCTCATTCCCGAACTGGGCCGCGACATGATGCGCCGCCTGGTCGAGCCGACGCGGACGCGCGCGCGGCTGTTCGACGCGCATGGCCGGCTCGTCGGCGACACCCGCGTCATGCACGGCACCGGCAGCACCGTGCAGGTGACGGAACTGCCGCCGCCGGGCGCGGCCGGCCTGATCGACCGGGTCGCCACCGCGATCTACGACTTCGTGGTGGGCGCCGTGTCGTGGGGCGACCACTATCCTCCCTATCGCGAGCACGACCCGCAACGGGTTTCGGACTATCCCGAGGTCCAGCGCGCGCTCGACGGCGAGATCGGCACGGCGGTGCGCAAGGACGCGGAGGACGACGACCTGATGCTCACGGTCGCCGTGCCGGTCCAGCGCTACAGACAGGTTCTGGGCGTCCTGCTCTTGTCCAAGGGGAGCCGCGAGGTCGAGCAGGCGGTGCGCGCGGTGCGCATCGAAATCCTCAAGATCTTCGCTCTCGCCCTCGGCGTCACCGTGCTGCTGTCGATCTATCTTGCCGGCACCATCGCACAGCCGGTGCGCCGGCTCGCGGCCGCGGCCGAACGCGTGCGCAGCTTCCGCGGTCGCCAGATGGCGATCCCCGATTTGACCGCGCGCGGCGACGAGATCGGGGATCTCTCGGGCGCACTGCGCGACATGACGAGCGCGCTGTGGGAGCGGATGGACGCGATCGAGCGTTTTGCCGCCGATGTCGCGCACGAGATCAAGAATCCGCTCACCTCGCTCAGGAGCGCGGTCGAAACCGCGGCGCGGGTGGGCGATCCCGACAAGCAGCGCAAGCTCCTGACTCTGGTGCTCGAGGACGTGGCGCGGCTCGACCGCCTCATCAGCGACATCTCCGACGCCTCGCGCCTCGACGCCGAGCTGTCGCGCGACGAGCTCGGGCCGGTCGCGATCGCGCCGATACTCGAGACGCTGGTCGAGGTCGAGCAGGCGCCGGAGGCGGAGGGCGCGCCGCGGTTCGTTCTGGGGCTGCCCGAGGCGCAGGACGCGCGGGCGGAGCTTACGGTGCTCGGCATCGAAGGCCGGATCGTCCAGGTGTTCCGCAACCTCATCGCCAATGCCGTGTCGTTCAGCCCGCCGGGCGGCGTCATCCGCATTGCGGCACAGCGCCGCGGCGACCGCGTCGAGGTGACGATCGCTGACGACGGACCGGGCATTCCCGAGGGCAAGCTCCATGCGATCTTCGAGCGCTTCTACAGCGAGCGGCCGGTGGGCGAGAAATTCGGCACGCATTCGGGCCTCGGCCTGTCGATCTCGAGACAGATCGTCGAGACGCATCGCGGCACTATCGCCGCGGAAAACCGGCGCGATAACGAAGGCCGCGTGATCGGCGCCTGCTTCACCGTCCGGCTGCCGGTGGGTTGACGCCCGCGCCGCCTGTGCAAAGCAGCACGGACGGCCGCAAACCGAGCCGGCCTAAACAAGTCATAGTAGACGTTAATTTTTGGGCAACTACGACTTGCAAATCGGACGCTCGATGTCCTTTGCTGCAGTGCCAGACCATTGACATTAACCGGTCGGGGGCGCACGTAGGCGGCCGATGATCCGAGTCCATGGTACTTCAGTCGCGCTTGACGCTGGCGGCGTCCTGTTGCGGGGACCTTCGGGCAGCGGCAAGTCGGATCTTGCCCTACGGCTCGTCGATGCCGGCGCGCGCCTCGTCGCTGACGACCAGACCGAGTTGCACCGCATCGGCGATGCGCTCGACCTGCGCGCGCCGTTCGCGCTCAAGGGCCTCATCGAGGTTCGCGGGCTCGGCATCGTGCGCGTGCCGGCGGCCGATCGTGCGCGGCTTCGTCTCGTCGTCGATCTCGTCGGCGAGGACGTGATCGAGCGCATGCCCGAGCCGCGCTTCGTGACGCTCGAGGGCCTGTCCTTTCCGCTGCTCGCCCTTGCGCCCTTTGCGGCCTCTGCCGCGGCCAAGCTGCGCCTCGCACTGCGGGCGCTCGCCGGGGCCGATGTGGTCGCGGGCATGGCGGCGCCATGAACGGCGCTCCGCATCCGGGCTGCGGCCGGGTGTTGGTCGTGACCGGGATGTCGGGCGCCGGCCGGTCGACGGCGCTCAAGGCGCTCGAGGACATGGGCTACGAGGCGGTGGACAACGTGCCGCTATCACTGCTGCCGAACCTGGTCGGGCCGCAGATGGCACGCAGCCCGCTCGCCATCGGGGTCGATGTGCGGACGCGCGACTTCGCCGTGCCGGCGCTGCTCGATGCGCTCGACGCCCTCGCCGGCGCCGACGAGCTCGATCTCAAGGTCGTATTCCTCGATTGCGACGACGAACTGCTGGAGCGGCGCTATACCGAGACGCGCCGGCGCCACCCGCTGGCCGGCGAGCGCCCCGTTGCCGACGGGATCCGGCTCGAACGGGAGCGCGTTTGGCCCTTGCGCGGCCGCGCCGATCTGGTTATCGATACCTCGGCGCTGACGCCGGCGGATTTGAAGCGGCTTCTGCATGGACATTTCGCGCTCGACGCCGCGCCCGGCATTGCCCTCTTCGTCACGTCCTTTGCCTACCGTCATGGCTTGCCGCGCGATGCCGATCTGGTGTTCGACGTGCGCTTCCTGCGCAATCCCCACTATGTCGATGCGCTCCGCCCCGCGACCGGGCGCGATGCGGACGTCGGCGCCTATGTCGCCGCGGATCCCGACTTCCATCGGTTGTCCGACACGCTCTTCCGGTGGCTCGATGAGTTGCTGCCGCGCTACGAGCGCGAGGGCAAGAGCTATCTCACCATTGCATTCGGCTGCACCGGCGGCCGCCATCGCTCGGTCTTCTGTGCCGAGCAGCTGGCGGCGCGGCTGCGCAGCCAGGGCCGGCGCGTGGCGCTCAGCCATCGCGACCTCGACCGCTCTGCCGGTGCCTTCGCAACCCCGGTGGCGGCAGAGCCAGTAAAGGGCATCGCATGATTGGCATGGTTCTCGTCACCCATGGCCGGCTCGCGGCCGAGTTCATCGCGGCGCTCGAGCATGTCGTCGGTCCGCAGCGCAACGTCGCCGCCGTCTGCATCGGTCCCGACGACGACATGGAAAAGCGCCGCCAGGATATCCTGCGCTGCGTCAGTGAGGTCGATGACGGCAGCGGCGTGGTGCTGCTGACCGACATGTTCGGCGGCACGCCGTCCAATCTCGCCATCTCGATCATGGACAAGGCGAAGATCGAGGTGATCGCCGGCATCAACCTGCCGATGCTCATCAAGCTCGCGAGCCTGCGTCAGACCGAGACGTTGGCGAATGCCGTTCGTGGCGCCCAGGAGGCGGGGCGCAAATACATCAACGTCGCCTCGCAGCTTCTCGCCGACGTCCGTTGATGGACGCTGCGCCCGGCAGCGGCAGCGGCAGCGGCAGCGGCCACGGCGCCGCCATAACGCTGCGCACTGTCACGATCTGCAATCAGCGCGGGCTTCATGCGCGCGCCGCCGCTCGCTTCGTCAAGCTGGCATTCGAATTCAATGCCGACGTCACGGTGGCGAAGAATGGCACGACCGTCTCCGGCCGCTCGATCATGGGGCTGATGATGCTGGCCGCCGGTCCCGGCACCACGGTGGAACTACGCGCCGCGGGTCCCGATGCCGAGCGCGCGGTAGCGGCACTCGCTGCGCTGATCTGCGGCGGCTTCGATGAAGCCTGACGCCGAGACATCGAAACTGGAAAGGCTGCTGCAGGGGTTGGCGATCTCGCCGGGGATCGCGATCGGGCCCGCCTTCATCGGCGACGACACCAACATCGCCGTGCCGGATTACCGCATCGAGCCCGCCGGCGCCGCGGCCGAGCTCGAGCGCTTCCGCGCCGCGGTCGCGCTGTCGCTGAAGCAGCTGCGCAAGCTCAAGAGCAAGGCGGCGGTCCTTCCCGCGGCCGCATCCGAGGAGATGGGCTATCTGCTCGATGCGCATCTCGCCATGCTCACCAACTCCCGGCTCGTGCGCGGCGTCGAGCGGCGCATCGCTACCGATCACATCAACGCCGAGCGCGCGGTGCAGGCCGAGATCGGCGACATCGGCGAAAGCTTCGCGGCGATGCGCGACGCCTATCTCGCCGCGCGCATCGAAGACATCCGCGTGGTCGGCGCGCGCCTCGTGCGCAATCTCACCAAGACCCCCTATGCCGCCTTGCAGGGGCTGCCCGAGGGCACGGTCATCCTCGCCGAGGAACTGACGCCGGCCGACACCGCGCTGCTCGATCCGCGCCGCATCGCCGGCTTTGCCACGGTGCTGGGCGGCGCCGAGAGCCACACCGCGATCATGGCGCGTGCGCTCAACCTGCCGGCGGTGCTGGGCGTGGCCGGGCTCCTTTCCGGGGCCGTGCCGGGTGCGACGGCCGTGATCGACGGCGGCGCCGGCATCGTCATCCTCAATGCCGAGCCCGCCACCGTCGCGCGCTATGCCGAGGCGCGCCATGCGCTCGTGCACGAGCAGCGGCGCCTGGGACGGCTCAGCCGGCTGCCGGCGGTGACGCGCGACGGCGTCGAGATCGAGCTCGAAGCCAATCTCGAGCTGCCGCGCGAGCTCGACCAGGCTTTGGCCGCGGGCGCGCAGGGCCTGGGCCTGGTGCGCACCGAGTTCCTCTACATGAACCGCGACGAGCTCCCCGACGAGGACGAGCAGTACAAGGCCTATCTCGGGCTCGTGCGCGGCATGGGCGGACGGCCGATCACGTTCCGCACGCTCGACATCGGCGGCGACAAGCTCGCCGCGCCGCTCAGCTCGGTGATGGCGAGCGAAGGCAACAACCCGGCGCTGGGGCTGCGCGCGATCCGCCTGTCGCTCAAGGAACGGCGCCTGCTCGATACGCAGCTTGCGGCGATGCTGCGGGCATCGGCGCACGGGCCGGTGCGCATTCTCTTGCCGATGATCTCGAGCGTCGGCGAGATCCATCGCGTCAAGGAGGCGATGGTCCAGGTCGCGCGCCGCCTTCGCCGCCGCGGCGTGCGCATGGCCGATCCGCTGCCGCCGCTCGGCGCGATGATCGAGGTTCCGGGCGCGGCGCTCGCGGCCGATGCGCTGGCCGGCGTCGCCGATTTCTTTGCCATCGGCACCAACGATCTGATCCAGTACACCCTCGCCATCGACCGCGGCGACGAGCAGGTGGCGCATCTCTACAATCCGCTCCATCCGGCGGTGCTGCGGCTCATCCAGTTCGCGGTCGAAGCGGCGCTGCGCGCGCGCAAGCCGGTCAGCCTGTGCGGCGAAATGGCGGGCGACCCGCGCTTCACCGCGCTGCTGCTCGGCCTCGGCATCCGCAGCCTGTCGATGGCGCCCGCCAATGTCGCCCGGGTCAAGGAGCGCATCCGCCGCCTCGACATGGGTTCGGCGGCGCACCGCGCCCGCGCCATCATGGATCAGATCGACGATGGCCGCATCGCTTCGCTGCTCGACGACTACAATGCGCTCGCGTAAGGAGCGGCGGCGCGAGCCGGGCAAGCGCGCGGCATTTTTCGCCTGCGCGCGGCGCGAAGCCGGGCCATAATCGACAAGCCGTGGAAACGCGGCGAAGGAGGGGAGGAGTTTGCGCAGGCTGACATGGCTCGGGATCGCGGGGGTCGTCGCCATGTTGCCGCGTCCGGCCCATGCTTTCGATGGCGCCGCGATCCTCGTCCCGTCGGGACTCATCGTTCTGGCTGCAATCGCTGCGGTCGCCATCATCGTCGCGCGCTATCGCGGCCGGGTGAAGGCACTCGAGGCCGAACGCGCGCGGCTGGCCGCCGCGCTGGCCGAGCGCGACGCGCTCGTACACGCCGCTCCGGCGGCGCTCTATTGCTGGCGTGCCGGCGCGAAAGGGGTTCGGCTCGCTGCCGGATCGCTCGGCGCGCTGCCGGGAAGCGAGCGCTTCGACACGCTGGCGGCGACGCTCGTGCCGGACGATCGGGCGGCGCTGGCCGAGGCTCTGGCGCGGCTCGAGCACGAGGGCCAGGGCTTCGCGCTGCCGGTGCGAGTCGCCGCGGAATCGCCGCAGGAAGCGCGTTCGCTCGATCTCATCGGCCTGCGGCTCGGCCAATACGCCGACGGCCCGGTCGATCTCGTCTGGACCAGCGATGCGGGCGCGCGTGACGAGCGCGACCGGATGCGGCGCCTCATCGACACCGTGCCGCGGCCGCTGTGGCGCCGGCGCGGCAGCGATCTCGCGCTCATCGATTGCAACCGCGCCTATGCCGCCGCCGTCGATGCGACGGTCGAGGCGGTGCTGGCCGAGGGGCGCGAGCTGGGCGCGGGCGTCATTGCGCAGGGCGGCCGCGGACTGGCGCTGCGCGCGCGCAGCACCGGCGCGGCGCAGACCGAAAGCCATCACGTCGTCATCGGCGGGTCGCGCCGTCTCTTCGCGTTCACCGAGGCGCCGCTTTCGCCCGGCGGCGACATCATCGGCTGGACCCACGACCTCACCGATCTCGAGAGCAAGGAGGCCGAGCTGCAACGCCACGTCGCCGCTCATGCCGAGGTGCTCGAGAACATCGCCGTGGCGATCGCCATCTACGGCGCGGACACGCGGCTCGCCTTCTTCAACATCGCATTCGCGCGGCTGTGGAATCTCGAAGAGGAATGGCTCGCGTCCAAGCCCAATCTCGACGAAGTGCTCGAGCGGCTGCGCGAGCGGCGCCGCCTGCCCGAACATGCCGATTTCCGCGCCTTCAAGCAGCAGCAGCGCGCCATGTTCACCTCGCTCATCGATCCGCATGAAGATCTGCTGCACCTGCCCGACGAGCGCACGCTCCGCCTCGTCGTCAGCCCGCATCCGTTCGGCGGGCTCATCTACGCCTATGAGGACGTGACCGACCGGCTCGCGCTCGAGCGTTCCTACAACACCTTGATCGAGGTTCAGCGCGAGACCCTCGACAATCTCTACGAAGCGATCGCGGTGTTCGGCAGCGATGGCCGCCTCAAGCTATGGAATCCGGTCTATGCCCAGATCTGGCGGGTGTCGCCCGACGATCTTGCCGGCGAGCCGCATGTCGCCGAGGTGGTCGAGAAGACGCGCGCGCTCCTCGACGACGGCGGCGCATGGCCCGAGACCAAGCGCCGCGTCATTGCCCGCATCACCGCGCACGAAGCGACAACAACCCGGCTCGAACGCCGCGACGGCTCGATCCTGCAGGCCGCCATCGTGCCGCTGCCTGACGGCAACATCCTGTTGAGCTATCTCGACGTGACGGACCGGACGCGGGTCGAGGAAGCGCTGCGCGAACGCAACGAAGCGCTCGAAACCGCGGGCCGGCTCAAGAGCGAGTTCATCGCCAATGTCTCCTACGAGCTGCGCACGCCGTTGAACGCCATCATCGGCTTCGCCGAGATCCTGACGAACCAGTATTTCGGCGAGCTCAATCCGCGCCAGCTCGAATACAGCCGCGGCATCCTCGAAAGCTCGAACCGGCTCCTGTCGTTGATCAACGACATTCTCGATCTCGCGACGGTCGAGGCCGGCTACATGCAGCTCGAGCCGCACGAGGTCGACATCCATGCGCTGATGTCGAGCGTCATGACCTTCACCCGCGAGCGCGCGCGCAACCAGGGCCTGCGGCTGCAGTTCGACGTGCCGCCCAAGATCGGCGCCATCGTCGCCGACGAGCGTCGCCTCAAGCAGGCGCTGTTCAACCTCGTCTCGAACGCGCTCAAATTCACCCCGGCCGGCGGTACCGTCACTCTCGCCGCGCGGCGCGAGCGCGACCGCGTCGCGCTCGTCGTCGCCGACACCGGCGTCGGCGTCGCGCGCGAGGATCAGGTGCGTATCTTCGAGAAGTTCGAGCGCGGCAATCCCCATGCGCGGCAGTCGGGGCCGGGGCTCGGCCTGTCTCTGGTCAAGAGCTTCATCGAGCTGCACGGCGGCAAGGTCGAGCTCGAATCGCATCCGGGCCGTGGCACCACCATCACCTGCTATCTCTACGACCGCGCCGACGCGCTGATGCTGCGCCCGGCCGGGGAATGAGGGCCGCGCGTCACCGCCCCGGCACGCCCTTGGTGGTTGAATATTCGAAATGAAGCGGCTGGTCCGGGCGCAGCAGCGGATGGATCGCGTGCGCCGCCTGCGCCGCTTCGGCGAAGCCGGTGAGGATGAGCTTCAGCTTCCCGGGATATGCGGCGATGTCGCCGATCGCGAAGATGCCGGGCGTCGAGGTCATCGCGGTCGCGGGATCGACCACGATGCGGTCGCGGTCGAGCGCAAGGCCCCATTGCGCCACCGGCCCCAGATTCTGCGACAGGCCGTAGAACGCCAGGAGCGCGTCGGCTTCGAGCCGCCGCGTCGCGCCGTCGAGCGTGCTGACGATGACCGCGCCGAGCCGGCCGGCTTCGCCCTCGAGCGCGTGAAGCTGATAGGGAACGACCAGTTCGACCCGTCCCTGTCGCGCCAGCACTTCGAGCCGCGCCGTCGCTTCGGGCGCGGCGCGGAACCGGGCGCGGCGATGCACCACCATGACCCGCTCGGCCAATTCGGCGAGCGACAGCGCCCAGTCGACCGCGGAATCGCCGCCGCCGGCGATGACGATGCGCTTGCCGCGGAAATCCTCGCGCCGCGTCACGAGGTAGAAGACGCCACTGCCCTCGAAGTCCTCGATGCCGGCGAGCGGCGGGCGGTTGGGACCGAAGGCGCCGACGCCGGCGGCGACGATGACGGCACCGCAAGCGACCGCGCCTCGTGCCGACGCCACCACGAAACCGCCCGCCGGCAGCGGCGCGAGCCGCGCCACCGCGTCGCCGAGGTGATAGACCGGGTCGAACGGCGCCGCCTGCTCGACGAGCTGGGCGACGAGACGGGCGGCCTCGATCCGCGCATGGCCGGGGATGTCGTAGATCGGCTTTTCCGGGTAGAGCGCGGCGCATTGTCCGCCGGGCTGGTCGAGGGCGTCGAAGACGTGGCACTTCAGGCCCAGCATGCCGCATTCGAACACGGCGAAGAGCCCCACCGGTCCGGCACCGATGATCGCCACGTCGCTGCGCCCAACCGTTTCCGCCATCGTCGCCGATCCCGCGCCAATCCGCGCTAAAATGCCGGCTGCGACGCGGCGACGCAATCGCCCGCAACGCCGCGGAAACCGCATTGCAGCGGCAAGGTGCGGCGTCCTAAAACCCGCGCCGTGAGCGACGGCGTCTTATTGTCCATGGCCCTCCCCGACGAACGTGCGACCGAGGCGCTGGCGGCGCGTCTGGCGGGGCTTGCGGGGACGGGCGACGTGATCGCGCTCGAAGGGCCGCTCGGCAGCGGCAAGACCACCTTCGCCCGCGCCTTCATCCGCGCCCGCTTTCCCGGCGTGGCCGAGGTGCCGAGCCCGACTTTCACCCTGGTCGAGGTCTATGGCGATGCCGGCCCCGCGGTCTGGCATTTCGATCTCTTCCGCCTGGACAGCCCCGACGAGGCGTGGGAGCTCGGCATCGAGGAGGCATTCGCCGAGGGCATCAGCCTGATCGAATGGCCGGACCGGCTGGGGCGGCTGCTGCCGCGCGAGCGTCTCGTCCTGACGCTCGCTTTCGGTGCCGCGCCTTCGGCGCGGATGGCGGCGCTGGCGGGCGCGCCCTCTTGGGCGCGGCGTCTTTCGGGGATCGCGCATGGCTGAGCGCGCGGCGCAGCTTGCGGCGCTTCTCGCCGCCGCAGGCTGGGCCGATGCCGTGCAGCACCCGCTTCCCGGCGATGCCTCGTTCCGCCGCTATGTGCGGCTCAAAGGCGAAGCGGGCAGCGTGATGCTGATGGATGCGCCGCCGCCGCGGGAGGACGTCCGCCCGTTCCTGGCCGTGGCGCGGATGCTCCATCGGCTGGGGCTGAGCGCGCCGCAAATCCGCGCCGAGGACGCGGCGGCCGGATTTCTGCTGCTCGAGGATTTCGGCGATGACACGTTCACGCGGCTGCTGGCCGCGGGCGCGGCGGAAGCGCCGCTCTACGAACTCGCCGTCGACGTGCTGATCGCGCTCAACCGGCGGTTTGCGGCATCGCTCGCGCCGGCGCTTCCGCGCTATGACGAGGCGCGGCTGCTCGACGAGGCGGCATTGCTCGTCGACTGGTATCTGCCGGCGATCGCGGGCGAAGCCACCGCGCCGGATCTCCGCGCCGAGTATCTGGCGCTCTGGCGCACGCTGCTGCCGCTTGCGGCCGCCGCGCCGCAGACGCTGGTGCTGCGCGATTATCACGTCGACAATCTGATGCGGCTCGACGGCCGGCCCGGCATTGCGGCCTGCGGCCTTCTCGATTTCCAGGATGCCGTGCTGGGCCCCGCAAGCTACGATCTCGTCTCGCTGCTCGAGGATGCGCGGCGCGACATTTCGCCCGATCTCGCCGGCGCGATGCGGGCGCGGTTTCTCGCCGCCTTCCCCGCGCTCGACCGCGACGCCTTCGCACGTTCCTATGCGGTGCTGGGGGCACAGCGAAACTGCAAGATCGTCGGCATCTTCACGCGGCTTTGCGTTCGCGACGGGAAGTCGTCATACCTGGCGCACATTCCACGCGTCTGGCGTCTCATCGAGGAGGACATGCGACATCCCGCCCTGGCGCCGCTCGCGCGTTGGCTCGAGCGCTACATTCCCGCTGCGGCCCGCCGCGTCCCGTCCGTGCGGCCCGCTACATGAGGGCCATTCCCGAAACCGCGATGGTGCTGGCCGCGGGGCTCGGCACGCGGATGCGGCCCATCAGCGAGCAATTGCCCAAGCCGCTCGTCCAGGTGGGGGGACGCGCGCTCATCGATCATGTGCTCGACCGGCTCGTCGGCGTCGGCGTGCGCCGCGTCGTCGTCAACCTGCACTACCGGGCGGAGATGATCGAGCGCCATCTCGCCGCCCGCCGCGATGTCGATTTGCGGTTTTCGTTCGAGCCGGATTTGCTCGACACCGGCGGCGGGGTTGCCCAGGCCCTGCCGCAGCTCGACGACGTCTTCTATGTCGTCAACAGCGACGTGATCTGGCTCGATACCAAGCTCTGGGCGCTGGCGCGTCTGGCGCGCGCCTTCGATCCCGAGCGGCACGACGCGGTGCTGCTGCTGCAGCGGACGGCGCAGGCGGTGGGATATTCCGGGCTCGGCGACTTCATGCTCGATCCGTCCGGCAATCTGCGCCGGCGCGGCGAGCGCGAGGTGGCGCCGCATCTCTTCGCCGGCGTGCAGCTGCTGCACTGCCGCCTGTTCGACGGCGCGCCCCAAGGCGCCTTCTCGATCAACCCCCTCTGGGACAAGGCGATCGCGGCCGGCCGCATCCGCGGCCTGGTGCATGACGGCGAGTGGTTCCATGTCGGTTCGCCGGCGGGGCTCGCGCTCACCGAGGCGCGCCTCAATACGCATCGGATCGAGCGCTAGGGGTGGGCACGGTCTATAGCATCGCCGCGGAGCTGCCGTTTCTCGATACGCTGGTGGCCGGGCTGGTGCGCCAGACCGACGGCGACCCGCTCGCGCTCGCGCGCCATGTCGTGCTGCTGCCGACGCGGCGGGCGGTGCGCGCGCTCGGCGAGGCGTTTTTGCGCCACGGCAACGGCCGTGCCTTGCTGCTGCCCCGGCTCACGCCGGTCGGCGATCTCGACGCCGACGAGTTGGCGCTCATCGGCGACGAGGGCGCGGGCGACGGCGGGCTCGACATCCTCCCCGCCGTGCCGGCGCTGCGCCGTCAGTTGATGCTGACGCGCCTCGTGCTCCTCTGGGGCGTGCGTCGCGGGACCGGTCCCTTTACCGCCGGCCAGGCCGCGCCGCTCGCGGCCGAGCTGGCCCGCTTCCTCGACGAGGTCCAGGCCGAGGGCAGCGATCTCGGCGGCTTGGAGGCGCTTGTGCCGGCCGACTATGCCGAGCACTGGCAGGACGTCCTTAAGTTTCTCGACATCGTGCGGGTGCATTGGCCGGCGGCGCTGGCGGCGATCGGCTGTCTCGATCCGGCCGAGCGGCGCAATCGCGTGCTGGCGGCCCAGGCGGATTCGTGGCGGCGCGCGCCGCCGGCCCATCCCGTCATCGCCGCGGGCATCACCGGCGGCCTGCCCGCGGTCGCCGATCTGGTCGCCGCGGTGGCGGCGCTGCCCCAGGGCATGGTCGTGCTGCCCGGCCTCGCGCGCGATGGCGATTCCGACGCCTGGGCCGAGATCGCGGCCGATCCCGCGCACCCACAGCATCTCCTGGCGCGGCTCTTGGACCGGCTCGGCTGCGATCCGGCAGCGGTGCGGGACTGGCCCGCCGCGCTGACGGCCGGCGCTTCGCCCTTGCGCCGTGCCGTGGTCCTGGAGGCGCTGCGTCCCGCCGCCTCGAGCGAGCGGTGGCGCGAGGTTCCGCCGATCGCCGCGGGCGCGCTCGCCGGATTGCGCCGGCTCGACTGCGCCGGCCCGCAGGAAGAAGCGCTGGTGATTGCGCTCCTGCTGCGCGAGACGCTCGAGACCGAGGGCGCGACCGCGGCGCTGGTCACGCCGGACCGCGACCTCGCCCGGCGCGTCGCTGCCGAGCTGCGGCGCTGGGGCATCGCGATCGACGATTCCGCCGGTGTACCGTTGAACCGCACGCCGCCCGGCGTGTTCCTGCGCCTCCTGCTCGACGCCGTGGCGCAGGAACTGGCGCCGGTGCCGCTGCTCGCGCTCCTGAAGCATCCACTCGCGGCCGCGGGGTTCGCGCCCGAGACCTTCCGCGCGCGGGCGCGCCTGCTCGAGCTTGCCCTGCTGCGTGGCCCGCGGCCGGCGCCGGGGCTGCGCGGGCTCGACGATGCGGTTGCGGCCGAGGACCGGACGCTCCGCGCGTTCGTCGCCGCGCTGGGCGCGGCGCTCGCGCCCCTTGCTTCGGTCATCGCCCGGCGCGAGACCGGCCTCGCAGACGCGGTCGCCGCCCATATCGAAGCGGCCGAGGCGCTGGCGCGGAGCGATGTCGAGCCCGGTGCCGCCCGGCTTTGGCGCGAGCCTGCCGGCGAGGAAGCGGCGCAGATGACGAGCGAGATGCTCGATGCCGCATCCGATTTCCCGCCGATCGCCGGCGACGACTATCCCGCGCTGTTCGAGGCGCTGGTGACCGGCCCAGTGGTCCGGCCGCCCTATGGCCGGCATCCGCGCCTTTTCATCTGGGGCCTGCTCGAGGCGCGGCTGCAGCAGGCCGACCGGGTCGTGCTCGGCGGTCTCAACGAGGGCGTGTGGCCGCCGGAGGCGCCGAGCGATCCGTGGCTGTCGCGGCCGATGCGGCAGCGTTTCGGCCTGCCGCCGCCGGAGCGGCGCATCGGCATGGCGGCGCATGACTTCGTCCAGGCGCTGGGCGCGCGCGAGGTGGTACTGACCCGGGCCGCGCGCGTCGAGGGCACGCCGACGGTGCCGTCGCGCTGGCTGCAGCGGCTCGACACCGTGCTGCGCGTGGGCGGGCGCGAGGGCGTGATCGCGGCCGCAAACGAGCCGCTGGCCTGGCAGCGCCGGCTCGATGAAGCAGAGGCGCGGAACACGCTGCCGCCGCCCGCGCCATGCCCGCCGGTCGCCGCCCGCCCGCGCCGCCTCTCGGTCACCGAGATCGAGACCTGGATGCGCGATCCTTACGCGATCTACGCGCGCCGCGTGCTCGGGCTCCAGGCGCTCGAACCGCTCGACGCCGATCCCGGTGCCGCCGAGCGCGGCCGCTTCATCCATCTGGCGCTCGACCGCTTCCTGCGCGAGTTTCCCGGCGCGCTGCCGGCAGATGCGGCGGATCGGCTCATCGCGATCGGCCGCGAGGCGTTCGGCGCGGCGCTCGACCGCCCGGGCGTTTACGCCTTCTGGTGGCCGCGCTTTGCCCGCATCGCCCGGTGGTTCGCCGCGAGCGAGGCGGAGCGCCGCGCCGCCCGAACGCGCAACCTCGCCACCGAATGCCGCGGCCGCATGACCTTCGCCGGTCCAGCCGGCAATTTCGAGCTGGTGGCGATCGCCGACCGCATCGACCGCCGCGGCGATGGCGGGCTCGCCATCATCGACTACAAGACCGGAACGGTTCCCGACAAGGCGGACGTGGCGCTTGGCTTCGCGCCGCAACTCGCGCTCGAGGCGGCGATCGCGGAAGCGGCCGGCTTCGCCGGCATCGCGGCGGCGCCGGTCGAGGAACTTGCCTTCTGGCAGATGAGTGGCGGCGATCCCGCCGGCCGCGCGGTGCCGGCCGCGGCGGACGCGGATCTCCGCCGCCGCATCGACGAGGCGGTCGCGGGCTTGCAGCGCCTCATCGCCCGGTTCGACGATCCCGACACGCCCTATCGCGCCGTACCGCATCCCGACAAGGCGCCGCGCTACAGCGACTACACCCATCTCGCCCGGGTGAAGGAATGGTCGGTGTCGGGCGAGCGCGGGGAATGACGCGGCCCGATCCCGGACACGCGCAGCGCGCGGCCGCAGACGGCGCCGCCTCGGTCTGGGTCGCGGCCTCGGCCGGGACCGGCAAGACCAAGGTCCTGACCGACCGCGTGCTGGCGCTGATGCTGCAGGGAAGCGATCCCGCGCGCATCCTCTGTCTCACCTTCACCCGCGCCGCCGCGGCCGAGATGGCGATCCGACTCAATCGGCGGCTGTCGGTATGGGCGGTCGCGAAAGACGGCGAACTGGCACAGGATCTCCAGGCGCTCTTGGGGCGCATGCCGGATGCCGACCTTTTGGCGCGGGCGCGGCGCCTCTTCGCCCGCGTGCTCGACGCGCCGGGCGGGATGAAGATCGAGACCCTCCACGCGTTCTGCCAGTCGCTGTTGCGCCGCTTTCCGCTCGAGGCGCAGGTCGCGCCGCATTTCGCCCTGATGGACGAGCGCAACGCGATGGAGGCGCTGGCCGATGCGCGCGACGCGATGCTCGCCGCCGCCCGCAGCGGCGCCGATCCGGCGCTCGCCGACGCGCTCGGGCTGGTCACGCGCCATGCCGGCGAGGGCGCGTTCGACGATGTGATGAAGGAACTCGTGCTCGAACGGGCGCGTCTTGCGCGCGCGCTCGCCGGCGGCGGCGACACGTTCCGCGGCCGCGTTTGCGACTTGCTCGGCGTTGCCGCCGATGGCACGCCCGAGGCGGTGGTCGCCGCCGCTTGCGCGCCGCTCGACCCGGCGCTCGCCGCGATCGCTGAGCAAATGATCGCGAGCGCGAGTGCCCAGGACCGTGCCCGCGGCGCGGCGCTCGCACGGTTCGTGGCGGCGGTGTCGGCGGAACGGCCGGACCTGTTCGACGACTATTGCAGCGTGTTCTTCACGCGAGAGCACGAAGAGCGGGCGCGGATGGTGACCAAAGCGGTCGCCACAGCGTCGCCCGGCGCCGAGGCGGCGCTGCGGCGCGAGGCGGCGCGGCTCGGCGGGGTGTTGCCGCGGCGCGCGGCGGCGGCGCTCAAGGAGGCGGCGCTGGCGCTGGCGTCTCTGGGCGGCGACATGCTGCGGCGTTACACCGACCGCAAGGCGGCAGGCGCGCTGCTCGATTACGAGGACCTGGTGCTGTCGGCGCGCGATCTGCTGCACCGGCCGGGGATCGCGCCGTGGGTTCTCTACAAGCTCGACGGCGGACTCGACCACATCCTCATCGACGAGGCGCAGGACACCAATCCCGAGCAATGGGACGTGGTGGCGGCGCTCGCCGAGGAGTTCTTCACCGGCGAGTCGGCCCGGCTCGAGCGGCGCACCGTGTTCGCGGTCGGCGATCCCAAGCAGTCGATCTTCAGCTTCCAGCGCGCCGACCCCGATGCGTTCCTGCGCATGCGCGGTCATTTCGCCGCACGTGCCGCGGCCGCCAGCGGAAACTGGCGCGACGTTCCGCTCGATGTGTCGTTCCGTTCGACCGCGGCGGTTCTCGCCGCGGTCGATGCCGTGTTCGCGCGGCCCGAAGCCCGTGACGGCGTGGCGCTCGACGGTGTGGCCATCCGGCACCATGCCTTCCGCGCCGGCCAGGGCGGGCTGGTCGAGTTGTGGCCGCCGGTCGCGCCGCTCGATCCGCCGCCGCTCGAGCCGTGGGAGCCGCCGCTCGCCCAGCACCGGATGCGCGCGCCGCCGGTGCGTCTCGCTGCGGCGATCGCCGACACCATTGCCGCGTGGACGCGCGACGGCGAACGCCTGGCCGCGCGCGACCGGCGGATCGAGGCCGGCGACGTGCTGATCCTGGTGCGGCGGCGCGGGCCGTTCGTCGGCGCCTTGGTGCGCGCCCTCAAGGATCGCGGTGTGGGGGTCGCGGGGGCCGACCGGATGCGGCTCACCGACCAGCTCGCGATCGAAGACATGATGGCGCTGATGCAGTTCCTCCTCTTGCCGGAGGACGACCTCACGCTCGCGACCGTGCTCAAGGGGCCGCTGGTCGGCGTCGACGAGGACGGGCTCTACCAGCTCGCGCATGGCCGGCGCGAACCGCGTCTGTGGGACGAGTTGCGCCGGCGCGCGGGCGATCGCGCCGATTTTGCCGAAGCGGTCGAATTCCTGTCGGCGTTGCTCGGCCGCGTCGATTTCGCGCCGCCCTACGAG
>Ga0307374_10005257_pt1 | contig 21041 bp, 17 predicted proteins | sample OX3MG_FD_202532 | JGI IMG/M metagenome (GOLD analysis project Ga0307374, IMG submission 202532) | Soil microbial communities from Risofladan, Vaasa, Finland - OX-3 | ecosystem: Environmental > Terrestrial > Soil > Coastal area > Acid sulfate soil | place: Finland: Risofladan, Vaasa | collected...
ACAAACCCGACGGTGTCCCCCATGGCGATGGCCTTGCCATTGGCGCTGAAGGGGAACTTGCCAACCCTGACCTGGTACCCGCGCTCCTTGGCCTGCTCCTCCGTAATCCCGGTGGAGGCAACCTGGGGCTGGCAGTAGGTGCAGCGCGGCACCAACTCCTTGTCCAGCGCCGCAGCGTCCCGGCCGGCTGCGGTTTCCACCGCGATCACCCCCTCGGCGCTGGCCGCGTGGGCCAGCAGCGGTGGCCCCGTGACATCGCCAATGGCATAGATTCCAGGCACATTGGTGCGCATGTGAGGGTCCACCTTGATCACCCCACGCTCCAGCTCAACGCCTAAATCCTCGAGGCCGAGATTCTCGATGTTGGCCTGGACCCCGGTCGCAGTCAGGACCATCTCAGCCTCCACCATCTCGCCGCTCTCCAGATGCAGGCGCCAGCCTTCCCCGCCGCGCTCGGAGCGCTGGATGAGGCTGCCGGTCTTGATGGTGATCCCACGTCGTTCGAACTGGCGAGTCAGTTCCCGAGAGATCTCCTGGTCCTCCTGCGGCAGCAACCTGGCAAGGGCCTCGACAACTGTGACCTTGACCCCGTAGGAGGAGTAGATGTGGGCAAACTCGGCACCGATCGCGCCTCCACCCACGATCAAGCAGCTCGGGGGCAGCTGGCGCATTTCCATCGCCTCCCGATAGGTGAAGATGCTGCGTCCGTCAGCCGTCAGCCCTGGCAGCTGCTTGGCCCTGGCCCCGGTGGCGACGATGATCTGAGCGGCGGTCACGGTCTGGCCCGAGGGCTGAATCTCGATGGTCTGCTCGGAGAGCAGACGGCCCCGCCCCTTGACCACCTCCACGCCGTTCTTGCGCATCAGGAAGGCGACCCCATTGACCAGCTTGGTGACCACCTCACGGCTGCGTGTGATCGCGGCCCCGAAGTCGGTCGTGACCTCGCCCACGGTGATGCCGAACTTGTCGGCCTCCTGGACCAGACGCAGGACCTCGGCGTTGCGGAGCAGCGACTTAGAGGGGATGCAGCCCCAGTTCAGGCAGATTCCACCCAGAGTTTCGCTCTCCTCGATCAGGGTGACCGCCATGCCCAACTGGGCCGCCCTGATGGCGGCGACGTAGCCGCCAGGGCCAGAGCCGACGATGGCCAGATCCTTCATCGCGTCCTCCTCAGACCAGACAGGCGGTGGGATGCTCGAGGCACCATCTGAGGTAACCCAGCGCCTCCGCCCCCTGAGCGCCGTCGGTGACCCGGTGGTCTATCGACAGTGTCATCTCCATCACGGGGCCCACGGCCAACTGGCCATCACGCGCCACCGGCACCTGGCGCACCTGGCCGACCGCCAGGACGCTGCCCTGGCCCGGGGTCACGATGGCCCCGAACTGACTGATACCGAACATGCCCAGGTTGCTTATGGCCGTGTGAGCCCCCGCCATCTCCTCGGGGCGCAGGCGGTTGCTCTTGGCGCGAAGGGCCAGGTCGTGCGCCCGTCGCGCCAGCTCGGCGAAGGTGAGTGACTCACAGGATCTCAAGGTGGGCGCCACCAGGCCATCCGGCACCGCCACCGCCAGCGCGATGTTGCTGGAGAAGAAGCGGCGCAGGCCACCCCCCACATAGGCAGCGTTCAGCTGCTGGTAGCGCTGCAGAGTCAGGGCCATCGCGCGGACGATGAAGTCGGTGACCGAAAACCGTGGCAGGCCGGGGTCACCCAGATCGTTTAGTTCCTGACGCAGCCGCATCAGCTTCTCCATATCTACCTCGGTGCTGAGGTAGAAGTGTGGGATCGTGCTGTTGGCTTCGGTCATGCGGCGCGCGATCGCCTCGCGCATGCGGCTGACCTTGACCGGCTCGGATGGGTCAGTGGGATCGATCGGGACCACCGACCCAGTCGGCGTGCTGGCAACCGCAGCCACGCCCCCGGAGCGAGCCACCGCCTCCACGTCCTCGCCGGTGACCCTGCCGTCCGGACCGGTCCCGTGCACGCGGCTGAGCTCAATGCCCAACTCGCGGGCCCTGGTCCTCGCCAAGGGGCTGGCCTTGACCCGTGTCCCCGGTGTGACCACCGAGGTGGTGGGCGCCGCCGCAGGCGCGGGCTCAGCCGAAACCGCCGCCGGCAACTCCTCAACTGGGGCCGCCTCGGCCCCCTCATCGGCTCGGGCCCTAGCCGTCGGCTCAGCCTCGCCATCTCCTGAGGGCGCAGCCTCCGCCGCGGGCTCGGCTGCCGGCCCGGTCAGGTCGTCGAGCGGCTCGTCCGGGTCGCCGATGACGGCGATCGCGCCGCCCACCGGAACCGTGATACCAGGCGCTACCAGGATCTTGCGCATGATCCCGCTGGCATAAGCCTCGATATCGATGTCGGCCTTCTCAGTCGCGATCGAGGCGATGATGTCGCCGCGCTCGACCTGGTCGCCCTCGGCCACCAGCCAGCGGTTGATCGAGCCCTCGGTCATGTCATAGCCCATCTGGGGCATGGTCACCTGGAAGGCCATCAGCTGAGCCGCCTGACCGAGGTGACGATGTCCTCGCTGCTGGGGATCAGCAGCTTCTCCAGCTCCCGCGAGTAGGGCAGCGGGATGTCCCGCATCGCCACCCGCTGGATCGGAGCGTCCAGATCATCGAAGCAGCGATCGTGCATCTCGCTGAGCAGGCTGGCTCCGAAACCACCGGTGCGCCAGTCCTCGCCACAGAGCACCAGCCGATGGGTCCGCCGCACCGAGTTGACCACGGTAGGGTAGTCCAGCGGCCTCAGCGTCCGGAGGTCGACCACCTCGCAGGAAATGCCGTCCTCACGCTCGAGGACCTCGGCGGCGTGCAGTGCCTGCAGCAGCATTCGGGAGTACCCCACCAGGGTCACGTCGGAACCCTCGCGGACCACCTTGGCCTGGCCGATGGGAACCTCGCCGTCGCCCGGAGCGGAGATCGGGACCTCTCCGCGGGTGCTGTAGAGCAAGCTGTGCTCGATGAAGATCACGGGATCCGGGTCCCTGATCGCGGCCAGGAGCAGGCCCTTGGCATCAGCCGGGGTCGCCGGCATGACCACTTTCAGCCCAGGCACCGAGGCGAACCACCCCTCAAAGCTTTGGGAGTGGGTCGGACCGAGCTGACCGAAGCCAGAGACGGTGCGGACCACCAAGGGGACCGACCACTGGCCGCCGAACATGTAGTGGAACTTGGCGGCGCTGTTGACCACCTGGTCCAGGGCCAGGAGGGCGAAGTTGACGGTCATCAGCTCGGCCACGGGAATCAGGCCCCCCATGGCCGCTCCCACGGCGAACCCCACGATGCCGGCCTCGGCAATCGGAGTCTCCATTACCCGCCTGGGTCCGAACTCGTCGATGAGGCCCTTGGTGACGGCGTAGGACCCGCCGTACCCGGTGATGCTCTCACCCATCAGGATCACCCTGGGGTCGCGCAGCATCTCCTCGCGCATGGCGTCGCGCACTGCCTGCCGGTAGCTGATCTCGGCCATGATCAGCCCTCCGCCTGCGACTGCTGACCCGGCTCGGCGGCGATCGCCTCGGGATCGATCGGGTTGGCGTAGATCCACTGGTCGACGGTGGCCGGGTCCGGCCAAGGCGACTGGTCCGCGAAGCGCACCGCCTCCAGCATCTCCGCCTCCACCTCTTCCTTGACCTGGGCCAGCTCCTGCTCACTGCTAATGCGGTGCTCGACGCAGAACTCACCGAACTTGGGAATGGGATCCAGCGCCTTCCAGCGGGTGACCTCGTCCTTGTCGCGGTAGAGCTCGGGATCGGCCATGGAGTGGCCTCGGAAGCGGTAGGTGAGCGCCTCGACGAAATACGGGCCCCGGCCGCTGCGGCAGTGCGCCGCCGCCTTCTGGACCGCCTCATAGACTGAGAGCACGTCCATGCCGTCGCACTGGACCGACGGCATCGTGTAGCCCTCGGCCTTGATGATCATGTCTCGAACCGGCGACTCCTCAGCCAGGGTGGCTCCCATCCCGTACAGATTGTTCTCGCATATGAACACGACCGGCAGATTCCAGAGGGCCGCCATGTTGAGGCCCTCGTGGAAGATGCCGTTGCCCGTCGCGCCGTCCCCGAAGAAGTCCAGCACCACCTCGGGCTGCTCCAGGTACTGCATCGCGTAGGCCATCCCCGCTCCAATCGGAATGTGGGACCCGACGATGGCGTAACCGCCCCAGTAATGGCGAGAAGCCTCGGCTAGGTGCATGGATCCGCCGCGACCGTGGCAGAGACCAGTCTCCCGGCCGAACAGCTCGGCCATGCACGCCTGGGGATCGCAGCCCTTGGCCAGGGCGTAACCATGGTCACGGTAGTGGCCGAGCACGTGATCTTCTTCGCGAACCGCTGCAATGGCGCCCACGGCGACCGCCTCCTCTCCTATGTAGAGATGGAGAAAGCCACCCACCTTGGCCTGGGCGTAGGCCTCGGCGGCATGCTCTTCGAAGTGCCGGATCTGGACCATGCGGCGATACATGTCGCGGCACTTCTGAGCGGTGAGGTCGAGGGGCAGAGCCTCCGACCGGGTCTTGGTCGCAGCCGCCGCTGAGCTCGCTTTGGAGCGGGCCCGGGGGGCCCTGGAGGTAGTTGGCATGGGATCAGTTTACGAGGAGCCGCCACCGTGCCCCTCCGGTCTCCGGGGTCAAACCTGCGCCCGCCCCCCCAGGCTCCGCAGCTCCGCCGCCCTCAAAACTCTCGCCCATCCCAATGCTGAGGCCCGGGTTAGAGTTCAATTAAAGACAGCTGAGAGTAAAAATCCGTTCGCGAAAGGGGTTGTCAAAATGATTCTTGCGGGGTATACTTTGGGCAGTTCAGCCGTGGTCGGCAGAGCTGCCAGGTGATGGGGAGCACCGGGTAACCCGGTGGTATTCGTTGCCGTTAGACATAGGGCTGGTCCTAGCGAAGCAGGTCAGTCCGGAATATAAAGCTCGTGGAAGCACGCGCCGAGAGGAACCCCCAAGATGATGATCACAGAACGTGACAACCGCTATCGCGTCACCCGCCGCGACATCCTGCGCCGCCAGCACGAGGGCTTGGCGAGAACCCGCACCCTGCGCAAGTACCGGTCGCACCTAGAGCACCTCGACCGGGTGCTGGCCGACCTCGAGGATGCCCGGATCAGGGAGCGCCGGGTCGTGCCGCCCGCCATAACCGAGGAGTTGCGGCACGCCGAGGTGGCCCAGGTGGATCCCGACCTGGCTCAGGTGGTGGCCTCCAGCCGGCCCAGCATCGACCGGGTCCAGGATGCCGTCTTCGATGCTCAGGGCCGGATCATGGTCGAGGTCAGCCGGCTCTTGGGCCAGCCCGACTGGGTCACGATCGAAGCCGAGGAAGGCGAGGCACTGGAGCTGGAGGCCTCTCGTCACTGATCTGAGGTGACCGCCGCCTCTCGGTTGGCCCCTGGCTCGACTACCGCCCGGCCAGAAAGATTCTCGTTGGCGAAGGCGCGGGCCAGTTCCACAATTCGGGCTTGGTCACGTCGCGCCTTGCGGCTCCGTGAGGTATCCAACTGACGGGGTCGAATTGGCAGGTGAGCCTGATCAGCCAGCCGATCCGCCTCACGAGCTTGCCGGGTCTGGCTGAGCCGCTCCCACTCCAGCACCGCCGCTTCGATCAGGGCCAGCCTCTGCTCCAGTTCCCCTCCAGCCTCCGCCAGCTCGGCCAACTGGGCTTCGAGCCGGCTCATGCGGCTCGCGGGGAGGCGACCCTTAGCCGCCACCAAGGCGGTGTCGAGGCGCGCCGTGTGCTGGTGTTGCTCGCGCAGCTGGCCGCCCTTCTCAACCTCCTGGGTGCGCGCCTCCCGCAGCTCGCGCTGCGCCTCCTCCAGGAGTCCAAGGTAGCCCGCGAGGAGCTCAGTGTGGCTGCCCTCGGCCGCCTGGGCAGCCAACTCAGCCCCGCGTGACAGGAGCCGGTCGACCGCCTCTCGGGCCGACAGTTGTTGCAGCTGGGGCAAGATGAACACACCGAACTTGCGATCGATATCGACGTAGGCCTGGCGCACCTCGGAGGGCAGCTCCGCGTGCTCAGGAACGGTCAGTGGACTACGGGACATTCGGGGCTGGACCTCCTCGCCTGTGCTCTTTGCGCTAACGTTCGGCCGAGGGCGGCCGCGCGGCACCCGTGGGCCTTCCCATTTGTTCGAGGAGGCAGCTCACCCCGGCCCCGATCCCGCCCTCGGCTCGGAAGACGGAGGTGCCCGCCACCAGCACAGTGGCGCCCGCCGACACGCAGGCACCGGCATTGCCGGCATCAACACCGCCATCCACCTCGAGCTCACAGGTGAGTCTCTGGGCCGCGATCATGCGTCTCAACTCCTGAAGCTTACCGAGCGCGAGGCTGAGGAAGCTCTGGCCGCCAAACCCAGGGTCGACTGACATCACCAAGGCGAGGTCGATTTCGGGGAGAATCTGCTCCAGGAAGCTGGCCGGGGTGGCCGGGTTGATCCCCACCCCAGGGCGAGCTCCGAGCTGCGAGATCAGGCTGACCGTGCGATGCAGCTGAGGGCAGGCTTCAAAGTGCACCGTGATCAGGTCCACGCCAGCCGCTGCGAAGGCGGGAATGATCCCGTCTGGGTTGTCGACCATCAGATGGGCCTCCAGCGGGAGTCGGGTGCTCCTCCGACAGGCGGCGGCGATCTCCGGCCCCATGCTCAGGTTGGGGACGAACCGGTTGTCCATCACGTCGATGTGGATGCGATCCGCACCGGCTTCCTCGCAGGCGGCCACCGCCTCACCCAAATGGGCAAAGTCAGCCGCCAGGACTGATGGCGCCAGCTCCGCCATCAGATCGGATTGGGGATCGAACTGGCGGCGGCGGCGTCGCACCAGATCTGGCATCCGGGGGATCGACGAGCGATCAACTGAGCCGGCAGCCGCTCTGGATCGTAGTCGCCGTAGACCACCTGGGCCAGGGTGGCCGCCTTATCGTCCCCAGCCACCATAAAACGCACCCTGCGGGCGGCCCGCAGGACGGCTGGCCCCAAGGTGAGCCGGACCTGGCCGGAAGGGTGCTTGGTGGCCAGGACCAGCGCCTGGTCGGAGTATTCCCGGCCCGGGAACAGGGACGCGGTGTGACCATCGCCGCCCATCCCCAACAGCACCAGGTCGAAGCGCAGCTCGCCCTCGACCCGGGGCAGCAAGCCCAGCAGTCGTCCCTCGAAACGGCCCAGGATGGTCTCCGGGCCAAGCCCCTCCTCCACCTCCCAGCCGACCACGATCGGGCTGGGTCCTGGGAGTCCAGCCAGCAGAGTCCGACGGATCATCCCCTCGTTGGAGTCAGGATCGCTGACCGGCACGAAACGCTCATCACCTGGCACCAGCACCACCTTTGCCCAGTCCACCCCAGGCGCCCGCGCCAATAGCTGCAGGGCCGATTTGGGGGTACTCCCACCGGGAAGGGCAACCACCGCCTCGCCCCGGGCCGCCACCGCTTCCGCGATCTCACTGGCCAGGGTGGCGGCGGCAAAGGCCGCCAACGCGCCAGGGTCCGCCTGGACCCGCAACGAAGGCCGTTCGGTGATGACGGTCTCACTCACGACTGCTCCTCCCAACTCCCATTCGGACCCCGCTCGGCCAGACCCGCCGCGGGTCCCGGAGGGAGCGGTTCCACGAAGGGACGGGGACACCACATCCGCGGTGCCAACCCCGCCCGCCGCCGCCGAGTCGACCTCATCCGCTCCATCCCCTCAGCGCTCGAGCAGTCCCCGCGCCCGCTCCGCCACCGCCTCCGGAGTCAGGCCGAAGTGCTGGTAGATGGTCTCATAGGGGGCGGATGCCCCGAAGCGGTCCACGCCCACGACCGCACCCCGAGGCCCCACGATTGCGAGCCATGGCTGGCTCACTCCGGCCTCGACGGCGACCTTGGCGGTGAGAGCCTCGGGGAGGACCAGCTCCCGGTACTCCGGGGGCTGCTGGCGAAACAGCTCAATCGAGGGCATGCTGACCAGCCGGGTGGCGACGCCGCCGGCCTCGAGCAGGCTCTTGGCTGCAGCGCAGATCGACAGCTCACTGCCGGTGCCGATCAGGACCACTTCGGCAGGTCCGCCGGCCGCCTCCTGGAGAATGTAGCCGCCGTGGGCGACCCCGGTCCTGGCCAGTTCCGCGGTGCCATCGAGAATAGGCACGTTCTGGCGACAAAAAACCAGCGCCGTGGGATCCTGGCTACGCTCCATTGCCACCGCCCAGGCCCAGCTCGACTCGTTGGCGTCGCCCGGCCGCAGGACCACCAGATTGGGCATGACCCGCAGCGATGCCAGTTGCTCCACCGGCTGGTGGGTTGGGCCATCCTCGCCCAGGCCGACGCTGTCATGGGTGTACACCCAAGTCACCGGCAGGCGGGACAGGGCCGACAGCCGCACCGCTGGTCGCTGGTAGTCGGAGAAGGTGAAGAAGGTGGCGCTGTAGGGCCGGAGCCCCCCATGAGCGGCAATGCCGTTGCAAGCCGCCCCCATCGCATGCTCGCGAACGCCAAAGTGGAGGTTGCGACCCTCCCCGGTCTGGCCGTCGAAGTCACCTCCCCCGGCCAGGCCGGTCTTGGTGGAATCCGAGAGGTCGGCGTCGCCGCCCAGGATCCACGGGATCTCCCGGGCCAGAGCGTTGAGAGCCTGACCGCCCGCGACCCGGGTCGCGATCGGCTTGTCGCCCACCCGCCACTGGGGCAGGGAGTCCCGCCAGCCATCCGGCAGGGTCCCCGCTTGCGACATCTCCCATTCCCTGGCCAGCTCACGATTGTGCTGCGCCCAACTGGCGAAACGAGCCTGCCATCCCTCCGCCAGCGCCTCGCCCCTGGCCAGGGCTAGGCGGAAGTGCTCGCGGGCGCGATCCGGAACCTGGAACGTGAGTTCGGGGTCCCAGCCATAGGCGCGTTTGGCGGCCGCCAACTCCTCATGCCCGAGCGGGGACCCATGGGCGGCATTGGAGTCCTGCTTGTGCGGTGCCCCATAGCCGATATGAGTCCTGACGGCGATCAGCGATGGACGGCTGTCATCCTCGACAGCAGCTTGGATCGCCTGATGGATCCCGTCCAGGTCCAGGGTCCCGTCATCCACCCGCTGGACCTGCCAGCCGTAGGCGGCGAAACGTTCCAGGACATCCTCGCTGAAGGACATCGAGGCCGGGCCATCCAGGGTGATGTGGTTGTCGTCGTAGAGGCAGACGAGCTTGCCAAGACCAAGGTGACCGGCCAGCGACGCGGCCTCGGACGACACCCCCTCCATAAGGTCCCCGTCGCCACACAATACGAACGTGCGGTGGTCGACGATGGCCTCGCCGGGCCGGTTGTAGTGATGGGCCATAGCCCGCTCGGCGATGGCCATCCCCACCCCGTTGCCGAACCCCTGGCCGAGGGGACCGGTGGTCACCTCCACTCCAGGTGTGACGCCCCGCTCAGGGTGTCCTGGGGTGATCGACCCCCACTGCCGAAAGTGCTGGAGGTCGTCGAGGGACAGCTGGTAGCCGGTCAGGTGGAGGAGCGCGTAGAGCATCGCCGAACCATGCCCCGCCGAGAGCACGAACCGATCTCGGTCCGGCCATTCCGGATCGCCAGGGTAGTGGCGCAAGATCCTGGTCCACAGCACATAGGCCATAGGGGCCGCCCCCATCGGCAGCCCGGGATGGCCGGAGTTGGCCTTCTCAACGGCGTCGATGGCCAGGCACCGGATGGTGTTGATGCACAGATTGTCAAGCTCGCTACCGGCGATCGGCAGCCGCCCCTGCTCGTTCAAGCGCTCATCCACGTCCTCACCCTCGCTCTCCGATGCCATCTTCGCCCATGCTCTCACCTGAGCCGCTCAGGGGGCGGCTTCCACCTCGAACCGGCGGCTCAGAGAGGGCCTGACTCGGTCGCGCCGCCGGCCGCCAGCCAGGCGCTGATCCCGCCCACCATGGCGGTCGCCACCACTCCATGCTCGCGCAGAAACTTGCTGGCCCGGAAGCTGCGCGAGCCAGCCGAGCACTGCACCACCAGAGGACTCTCCGGGGGCAGCTCCTGCCAGCGCTTCACCAGATCTTCGATCGGTATCCAAATGCTCCCCGGGATTCGCAGGCTGATCCGCTCCGCAGCCTCCCTCACATCCAGGACCGGACTTCCCTGCGAGATCGACTGGCGCGCCGCGTCGATCTCGATCTCAAGCGGAACTGGCACACTCATGACATTGATTATCGTGGCCCGGGCCCGCGCTGGGGCGGTTCCCAGGCCTTGATCAGAGGCACCGCCGCGGGCGCTGGCAGGATCAGGCTTGACAGGCGCGGCATGGCGAGGGCTACCCTAACCGTGCGGGTCGACCCAATTTGGCCGACTCTCACCACAAGTTTGGAGAGTGGAGGTCAATGGCCAACAGTGTCCTGACAGCGCCGGCAACCGCGTCGGCACCTGCCAACCCATACATCACGGCGCAGCGTCAGTTCGATCAGGCGGCCGCCATCCTGGAGTTGGATCCCGGCCTGCGAGCGGTTTTACGGGAGGTCCGGCGCGAGTTCACGGTCAACTTCCCGGTCCGCATGGATGACGGAACCATCCGGGTGTTCACCGGCTACCGGGTGCAGCACAACCTCACCAGGGGCCCGGCCAAGGGCGGCATCCGCTACCACCCCCAGGTGAGCCTGGACGAGGTCAAAGCGCTCTCGATGTGGATGACCTGGAAGTGCGCCCTGACCAACCTCCCCTACGGCGGCGCCAAGGGCGGCGTCATCTGCGATCCCACCCACATGAGTCAGAAAGAGCTGGAGAACATGACCCGGCGCTTTGCCAGTGAGATCTCCCTCCTGATCGGCCCGGAGAGCGACATTCCCGCGCCGGACGTGAACACCAACCCCCAGACCATGGCCTGGATCATGGACACAATCTCGATGGAGAAGGGGTATTCGGTGCCCGCGGTAGTCACCGGCAAGCCGCTTTCGATCGGAGGCTCGGAGGGCCGTCCCGCCGCCACCGGTCGGGGGGTGACCGTGGTCACCCTGGAAGCGTGCACTCGAATGGGCTGGAATCCCGCCGAGTGCACCGTCGCCATCCAGGGCTTCGGCAACGTGGGCAGCGTCAGTGCCGAGCTGCTGAGTGAGCAGGGCTTCAAGGTGGTCGCCGTCTCGGACGTGTTCGGCGGCATCTACAACCCGGAAGGCCTGGACGTCCCCGCCCTGCTGGAGCACCACCGCCGCAGCGGGCGCGTCGGGGGCTTCGCCGGCTCCCGCCAGGACATCTCCAACAGCGCCTTGCTGGAGCTGCCGATCAGCATCCTGATCCCGGCTGCTCTGGAGAACCAGTTCAGCATCGACAACGCCGCCCGGGTCCAGGCCAAGCTCATCGTCGAGGGCGCTAACGGCCCCACCACCCCCGAGGCGGACGACATCTTCCACCAGCGAGGGATCACGGTCATCCCCGACATCCTGGCCAATGCCGGCGGGGTCACCGTCTCCTACTTCGAATGGGTGCAGGATCTGCAGTCCTACTTCTGGGAGGAGAAGGAGATCAACGCCCGGCTAACCAAGATCATGCAGCGCGCCTACCAGCAGATGGATGACCTGGCAAAGGAGCATCGCACCACGCTGCGGATGGGCGCCTACTGCTTGGCGGTGAAGCGAGTCGCGGACGCGACCGCGGTGCGGGGCATCTACCCCTGATCGGCGCGGCTCCCATCCGGCTCTGAGCCCTGTCCGCCCCGGCGGGCGGGCCGGGGCGAGGCCGCTCAGGACGGGCATTCCTGCCGTGGTGCGTGCCACTGGGCAGCGGTCTGCGCGGGGGCGAACAGGACGTTGCTGGAGGTGGCGAACACGCAACGCCAGCCAGAGGCCTTCTGGAGCAGTTCAGTAAGCGGCGCGCGGCGCCCCTGCCAGACCAGGGTGACCCCATATCGACCCAGCAGACGAAGGCTCCCCGGGTAGCCCGCCGAGATGCGCAGGTAGTCCGTCATCACCTGCGGGCCCATCAGTACCACCTCGCCGAAGATGAAGACGCGGTCGGGGGCGCAGCTGCGCCCGGCCGGCTGGTTGCGATCGATCCGGTACAGCAACCAACCCGAGCTGCCGTAGGGCGCGAAGACCCGGGCCTTTGGCCCCTGGCAGATGACCCGGCCCACCTGGACCGGATAGGCCGAGCCCTGCAGCTGGTTCTCGGGGCTGGCGAGCTGGTCCACCATTCGCGCTCCCGCCGCCAGCACGACCAGCACCAGCACCAGCGCCACGAACCACCGGGGAGCCGGGCGGACCGAACGCCGGCTGGGGAGATGGCGGACCTGCTTGACGTAGGCAAAGAATCCCTGTACCCCATCGGCCCAGAGCGGCAGCACCAGCAGCGCGAACACCGGGATGTCGCGGACGGCATAGAGCAGCAGGACCGTACCCGCCCCGGCCAGGAGCAGATCAGAGACCCGGGTGCGGGCTGCCCAGCGCACCGTCAGGATGGTGGTCAGGAGCAGGAACAGGGCCGGGACGTTGGCGACCGAGTGGAAATCAGGAGGCTGCCACTCGTTCAGGCTGGCCTGGGCCACATGGCTCAGCAGAAGTCGGGCCGGGTAGAGGTAAATGCCCACCCCGTTGGGGTTGACCATGGCCGCCATGGCGGCCACCAGGCCGCCCAGGAGCAAGTCCCGCCAGGGTCGCCAGCCGAGGGCACCAGGCTGCCTCAGCCAGATCGCCAGACCCTCCCCGACCAGAAAGACCGCCACCACCCCCAGCCCGATGGTGAAGCCGCCGTGGAGATTGCTCCACACGATGAAGAGCGGCACCATCCCAACCAGGAGTCGGCGTCGCGGGGAGCGGCGATAGGCATCCAGCAGGGTGAGCAGAACTCCCAGGAGCGCGAAGGAGAACATCTGCGGGCTGGGACCCCAGATCTGCACTCCTGAGATCACCACCAGGGCCGCCCCCAGCGCCAGCACCCAGCGTGAGCGGCCGGGGTTGTGGACCCGCAGCACCCCCAGGAAGAAGCCAATCCAGGTCACCGCCGCGAACATCAGGATCACCGGGGTCATGCCGAAGTGGCTGTAGAGAAACCCGTCGATCGCCTCCGCCCCCCACTCCTGGCTGATGAAGGGGTGGGTGCTGGCGGTGAAGGTGAAGTAGTTGTGCTGGGGGACCCAGTGCGAGAGGATCTCCAGGCCGATCCGGGCAGTCCACCAGAAGTCGGGGTCGAACTGGGGAGTGGTGAAGGCGGCAAACCCCAGAAGCAGCACCGCCAACAAGAGAATTGTGGGCGGATCGAAGGTCAAGCCCCGGCGCTTGGGAGCGGTCGGCGAGGCCACAGGCTGGGACATGACTGGCCGATTCTATGGTCAGCAGCCACCTCCCCTGGCGAACGCGCTGCTACTTTCCGGCATGGCTTCGGTAACGTCGGCGGCGCGAGGGAGGCACCGACGGGTTGTCCTGTACCTCCCCGCGAGCACCAGGCCGCCCCGCGCCAATCAGTGCTGTTTCAAGCCGGGGACGGCGCCGAAGGTGAGCAGGCGTCAGGTTTCGACGCTCTCCCTCACTGGCCCTTGTCCCCCTCCTCCCAACCGCACATCAACTCCCCCACCCCGGCGCCGCGCTCCACCGGCGCTCCCAAGCTGATCAAGGCACCCTCGAGGGCGGCCATTCCATGAAGCAGCTCGGGCAGGCCAGTGGCGCCCATGTGACCGAGCCGGATGGTGGTCTTACTCCAGGCCCCGATGCCGCCGGCGATGGCCACATCCTCACCCGCTGCGGCGCGGCGGAGCGCGGCCGGATCAATCGCCTCGGGCACCCTGGCCGCGGTCACCGTGGAGCTGAGAACTTCATCCGCGCCCATAGGGGGCAGGCCCAGCGCGCGCAGGCCCCGCCTCACCGCGTGCGCCATGCGGCGGTGGCGGGCGAAGCGCGGCTCCCAACCCTCACCCTCGGCCAGCTCCATGGCGGCGGCCCCAGCGGCCACCATGTTGGTGGGCAGGGTGGCGAAGTAGTTGGCCTGCGAGTCCCGCATGGGAGCTTCCCAGTTGAGCCAGTCCAGGAAGTAGCTGCCACAGCGACCGCGTTGACGCCGCCTCTCCATGGCCCGCTGAGAAATGGCCAGGAGGGCAAGCCCAGGGGGCATGCCCAGTGCCTTCTGGGAGGCCGTGATGACCACGTCGATGCCCGCGGCCGCCATGCCCACCGGCATGCCACCCGCTCCCGCGACCGCGTCCAGCACCATCAGAACCCCCATCTCCCGGGCGATCCTGGCGTACTCAAGGAAGGGCGAGACGACCCCGGTGGCGGTGTCGACGTGGGTCACCGTCATCACCCGGGCGCCGGACTCCCGAAGTGCCCGTTCCACCTCGTCGGGAGCCACCTGCTCTCCCCAGGGACAGGAGACCTCGACCACCTCGGCCCCGATTGCCCTGCCGGCGGCCGCGAAGCGGGCCCCGAAGAACCCGTGGTTGACCACCAGCAGCTTCTCCCCGGGCCCCACCAGGTTGACGATCCCGGCCTCAAGACCCAGGGTCCCGCTACCTGCCAGAACGAGCACCAGGTCCCCCACCGGCTCCACCGCTGGCCGAGCGCCCAGGGCGTGCGCGATCCCCTCCTGGAGTCGGCGCAGGGCGCGCCCGGTGGGCTCGCTGCTGTGACTTTCGGTAGGTCGGGCCAGGGCTTCCAGGACAGGCTGGGGCACGGGAGTCGGGCCGGGTATCAGCAGCAGAGGCGAGCGAGCGGGAACAGTCACGTCAAAACCTCATCAAACCGGGAATACTCCGTGGTGGCGGCGGGGCTCGGGACGTCGCCGGGTCGCCGCTAGCGCCAGGCGCGCGATCAACTCCTCGCGCAGCCGGGATGGATCGACCATCGCATCGATGACCAGATCCGAAGCCAGCCGGAACACGTCGATGTCCTCAGCGTACTCCGACCGGAGGCGATCGATGTAGGCCTGCCGCTCCGGCTCCGGAAGCTCCGCGATCCGATTGGCATAGACCGCGTTGACGGCCGCCTCCGGGCCCATCACCGCGATCTCGGCGCTGGGAAGGGCCAGGGTCGCCTCCGGCTCGAAGCCGGGCCCGCTCATGGCATACAGACCAGCTCCGTACGCCTTGCGCAGGATGACCGAGTAGCGAGCCACGGTGGCCGAGCTGAGGGCAGCGATCATCTTCGCTCCGTGGCGGATGATTCCCTCTCGCTCGACTGCGGAGCCGATCATGAATCCGGGCACGTCGGCCAGGAAGATCAGGGGCAGATTGAAGGCGTCACACAGGGCGATGAAGCGGGCCGCCTTGTCCGCGGAGTCGACGAACAGGACTCCCCCCTGATGCGCTGGCTGGGAGGCCACCAGGCCCACCGCCCGGCCTCCCATGCGAGCCAGCCCGCAGACCAACTCCCGAGCGTAAAGGGCCTTGATCTCGAAGAAGGAACCGCCGTCGACCAGGGCGTCCAGGACCTCGTGGATGTCGTAGCCCCGGGCGGCCTCGGCGGGCAGCAACTCTGCGATATCGGCTGCAGAGCTGGGATGGCGGGCCGGGGCGGCCGGGGGATCCTGCTCCCAGTTGGACGGGAAGTAGCCCAGGTAGCTCCGCAGAGCCGCGATCGCGGTCACCTCGTCAGGGCAGAGCATGTCGCCACAGCCGGACACGGTGCAGTGCATCCTGGCCCCGCCCATCTCCTCCAGACTGACCCGCTCCCCGACCACCTCCTCGGCCATCCGAGGGGAGCCCAGGTACATGGATGCGTTCCCCTCCACCATGAACACCACATCGCAGAAGGCTGGGATGTAGGCCCCGCCGGCGGCGCTGGGCCCGAAGAGCAGGCAGGGCTGGGGCACCTGTCCGCTGAGCCGGACCTGGTTGTGAAAGATCCGACCGGCATGGCGCCGACCGGGGAACATCTCCAGCTGCTCGGTGATCCGGGCGCCGGCCGAGTCCACCAGATAGCAGAGCGGTAGTTGCAGCCCTTCTGCCCGCTCCTGAATGCGCAGGATCTTCTCCACCGTGCGCGGGCCCCAGGATCCCGCCTTGACGGTGGGGTCGTTCGCCATCACGCAGACCCGACGCCCGTTGACCAGGCCAACCCCGGTCACCACCCCGTCCGCCCCGAGCTCCTCGGCAGCGTTGGTGTTGGCCAGCAGGCCGTCCTCCACGAACGGCGTCTCAGGGTCGAAGAGCAGTCGCAGGCGCTCCCTGACTGGCAGCTTGCGCTGGGTCGCCAGCCGGGTGCGGTAGCGCTCCGGGCCACCCAGCTTGGCCACCTGCTCGCGGGCGACAAGCTCGCCTCGCCGATCTACCTTTGGCAACGCCTTCCTAGCTGCGGGTCCGGATCCGTCGGTCATCTTCGGCCGAGTATAGGGACCGACTCCAGGCGATCCCCTGGGACCGCTGGCGCCTAGCCGAGTGGGTGCCACTCCCGCCGGCGCCCCGGGGCGGGTCCGCGATGACAATCCCGATGCCCGGGCCGAGCGGAGCCTGGCGGCGTCGAGGTTCTGGGGAACCGAGCGGGCCCCACGGCCGCGACTCCCGTGACCGCTCCAGACGTAGCTGAGGGCGCGGCCACAGGTTGGCCACCCGAGTCGCCCGGTCCGCGCAGACTGGCTGGACGACGTGATGCTCGGCCATGACGTCGGCGGCGGTCGGGGCTGCGGCTGGAGTTGCAGTGGCTGCGGCCCGTTACCTCGGGCATGGCTGGCCAAGCGCGGCCATCGGTGCCCAGCCTGGGGCCGCCACGGCTCTCCTGCACCCGCCGGGAGCAGCTGGCTGCGTTTCAGCCCGCGATAGGTTGGCCCACCGGCCTAGAGTGACCTGGTGCTGTCGCCGCAAGAACCTCCGGAGCGTGGCGCCGGTTTCCCCGCCGATGCGTGTGGTATGGATGAGGTCGGCCGGGGGGCTCTGGCGGGCCCGCTGGTGGCCGCGGCAGTCCGCCTACACCCGCTCTTTCGGCATCCCCTCCTGCGTGACAGCAAGCGGCTCAGCGAGGCCCAGCGGGAGCGGATAGAACCGCTGATCCGAGGTGCTGCGCAAGCCCTCGAGATCGTCAGCGTCAGCCCCCATCTGATTGATCAGCACGGTATCGGCTGGGCCAACCGAACCGCCTTCGAGCGCCTTCTGGAGCTGGTCTCAGCGCCCCTCTGCCTGATCGACGGAAACCTCAGGCTCAATTCGCCAGCGCGCTATCTGACCGTGATCAGAGGGGACCAGCTGGTGCCGGCGATCTCGGCCGCTTCTATAGTCGCCAAGGTACATCGGGATCGCCTCATGCGCGCCCTGGCCGTGGAGTACCCCGAGTACGGCTGGGAGGGCAACAAGGGCTATGGCAGCTCGCAGCACCTCCAAGCCATCTTGGTGCACGGCCCGAGCCCCCACCACCGACGCAGCTTCATCCGCGTTAAGTCAGGGCCTCCGCTCTGACCTTCAGTCGGCTTGGCCGGCGCGCGCTTCCCAGTCGCCAAAGCGGCTCCGCTCCTCCCCGATCGTGGTGGAGTCTCCGTGCCCGGGATAGACCAGAGTGCCGTCACTGAGGGCCATCAGGTGAGTGCGAATGCTGCGCAAGATGGTGGGGAAGTCTCCCAGCGGTGGCCTGGTGGCTCCTGGTCCGCCCGGAAACAAAGTGTCCCCGGTAAAGACCATGCCGGGGCCCAGGAAGCAGACGCTGCCGGGGGTGTGGCCCGGGGTGTGGAGAACGGTCAGGCGACAGTCGCCGAAGTGGACCTCCTCTCCGTGGGTAAGGTGGTGGCCCGGCGGCGGGGGCGGGAACATCCCGAGATCATCCGAGTGCGCACCCACCCACGCCTGCTGAAAATGGTCATGAACTGGCGCCAGCGCCTGCCAGTGGTCGGCGTGGCCGTGGGTCTCCAGGATCGCCACCAGATGGAGATCCCCCACCGCCTGCACCAGCCGGTCGGCCTCGTCGGCCGCATCGATCAGCACGGCCTCGCCGGTCCTGGGGCAGGCGACCACGTAGGCGGCGTTGTCGAGCGGGCCCACCCGGCGCCGCCGGACCAGGACCTCCCCTTCGAAGTCCCACTCTGGCTCGCCACTCATCGATGTCATCTGATCCTCCTTCCTCTACCGACCGCCTGAATCCACCAGCTGTCCCTCCAGGGCCCGTCCAGACGTCCGGGAGGGAAGGTGCGGTCTAACCTGGGTAGCCGCCACCACCATGATCGCCGCGGCGACCACGATCGGTATGAAGGGCGAGCTGTCGCCCCCGCCCAGGTCGATCGCCACCCCGCCCAGCAGAGGGCCGAAGAAGGCGCAGGAGTAGCCGATCGTAAGCATCACCGCACTCATCGTAGCCACCCGTCCTGGACCGGCCACCAGGGGTGGATACGCCAGCAGGCCAGCGAAGTTCAGGGCCACTCCGGCCCCCATCAGAGCCGCGAAGAGCAAGGGCGCCTGGTGCCCGAACCAGAGCCAGCCGGCGCTCCCAACCAGCGTCACCAGGCCGCTGACGAAGTAGAACCAGCGGCTGGTGGCGAAGGTCCGTCGCAGCAGGATGAGGCCGACATCGACCGGGACCATCGCCCCATTGAGGGCCGCCAGGCTGAGGCTGGCGAGAGCCGAGTGAGGCCCGCCCTGAACGGAGCCCGGGATCCAGGTGTTGGCCGCGAAGAAGACCAGCGACTGGCCCCCAAAACAAATGTAGACCGCCCACAGCTGGGGGGATCCGAATAGGCTCCCAAGCTCCCAGGCACTACCTTCCGAGAGGCCGACTCGCAGCCGGGGCACTCCCAGCAGCCAGATCAAAAGGCAGCTGATCCCGAGCAAGCCCCACACCACCATGGTGCCCTGCCAGCTGTGCAGCCCCGCGTACAGCACCGGCCTGGAAACGCTGGCGGCGACCAGCTCTCCCATGGTGATGCCCAGGGTGAGCGTAACCGAGGCGGTCTGCACCCGACCGCGGAACCAGCGCTGGAACAGAGCCGGCATCCCGGGCTGAGTGAGGGCGATTCCGGTCCCCATCAGAGCGGTGCCAAGAAAGAGGGGCAGCACTCCCCCGGGCACCACCCTGAGCAGCTCTCCAGTGGCAGCTACGGCCAGCCCCAGCGCCACCACCAAGTACCCTCCCCAGCGCCGCACCAGCGCCGAGGCGGGCAGCGCCGCGGCGGCAAAGGCCAGGATCGGCAGCCCGCTGAGAAGGCCCACCTCGGTGTAGGTGAGGTGGAGGTCGGAGCGGATCACCGAGAGCACGGGAGGCACCCCGAGGATCGACGCGCGCAGGTTGAAGCCGATCCAGAAGGTGATCAGGAGCAGGGGTAGATGACCAACCAGGCTCCCGGTGGCGGCCCCCCGCCCGGCCCCCGCCCGGGGCACCCTCAACCGATCAGCTCAGGGCCTGGCCAACGGGCCAGCTGGCGGCGGGCAAGCATGGGCAACATGGGTATCAGGTCGGCGGCGATGACTTCGTCCCAGGTGTAGGTGGCGGCTGTGGCCCTGCCCGCTCTCCGGATCGAGCTGACCAGGTGAGGGTCAGCCTCCAATTGGGAGATCGCGAACGCTAGCTCCGCCGGATCGTCGGTCTGGACCACCAGAGAGTTGTGGAGGTGGCGGGCGTAGTCCTCGCCGGTCGCGCCGACCACCGCCACGCCGCGGGCTGCCATCGTCTCCAGACCCACCAGCCCAAAGGGCTCAAAACCGGAGTTGGCCAGCACCGCCAGGGAGGAGCTGTACAAGGCTGGGAGCAGCGACTCAGGCAGGAATGCCCCCAATTCCAGGATGTCCACGTCGGCGGTCTGCCTCAGCGCCCGGGCCAAGTCGGCCACCTCGGCGATGGGTTCGTCCCAGCGCTGGACCGACAGCCCCAGATTCCTGGCCTCCGCCATCACCTCGGCGCCATAGCGCTCGCCGCCGCCACGGGCCACCATCCGGACCGGATGCTGGGCGGTCCGCAACAGGGCCATGGCGCGAATTGCCTGGAGCCAACGCTTGTCCGGGTGGAAGCGTCCGATCTTGAGAACCGTGGATCGCGGCGCCGCCGCTGCCATAAGGGCCCTCCCCTGGCCGGCCCGGGGCCCCTCCAGGATGGCCCTGGGAATCCCATTGGGAACGATGATGGGGTCAATGCCACGAGCCTGGACCAGCACCCTCATGTAGCGGCTGATGGTGGTGACCGAGGCGGTGTAGGCGAGCGCTGGCCAGTCCATCGCGTCGAAACCAAACTGGTTGTTGGCGTTCCACACCAACAGGCACCGATCTCTGATGCCGATCTGCCAAAGCAGGTCCGACACCCGGCGGACCCAGCTGGCTGTGTGCCACTCCTCGAACAGCAGGACCGGAGTCAGCCCCCGCTCCACCGTGGGCACCACCCACTCGCTGACCAGATGGGCTGGGAAGTTTGCCTCCAGGAAGCTCCGCTTGACCTCCTCCCCGTGGTAGATCCCACGCGGGAACTGGCGGGAGATCTCCTGGGCCAGGCGATGCAGTTGCACGCCCTCCAGCAGCTCCGCCGACGGCAAGTCAGGGTCACCCACAAAGAAGAGATCGGTCGGGTACCCAGCATGCGCCAGAGCCCGACTGAGGTGAGCCACCCGCACCCCCAGGCCCCCGGCCTGGCTGTAGCGATCGGGGCCCTCCATGGCGACGATGGAAAACGCCAATGGCAGTCTGTCCATTCCCCTGATTCTCGGCCCGGCCGCAGTCCCCATGCGCGGCGCCGGGGGGCGGGTCAGGGCTCGCCCAGCCAGCTGCGCCCGGCCACCTCCAGCAGGGTGTGCCTGTCGGCCTCGGAGAGCGAGGCCAGGGCCGCCTGATAGCGCCGGGGACGGAGCAGCGGAAAGTCGCTTCCGAAACAGATCCGCTCGCTCCCGATCAGGGCACTGAACTCAGCCAAGACCGCATCGTCATACAGGTAGGGCAGGGCGGAAGTGTCGAACCAGAGCTGGGCGCAGACGCGCCTGACCTCAGGCATGTGGGCGTAGAAGGGCAGCCCACCACCCAGGTGCGCCAGACACAGCCGCAACTGGCCAGCCTCCTCTTGGAGGGGACCCAGCAGCCGCCAGAGCCGGTCCGGGGTGGCGAGACCCTTGCCTCCATAGGCATGTCCCACCGGCTCGCTGGCGTGCAGAAGCACCGGCCAGGAGGCCTCGGCGCAGGCCATCAGCGTGCGGCGCAGACCTCCCTCCCAGGCGAGCTCAAACCCCTGGCCATCACAGTTGAG
>Ga0307374_10005261_pt1 | contig 21020 bp, 13 predicted proteins | sample OX3MG_FD_202532 | JGI IMG/M metagenome (GOLD analysis project Ga0307374, IMG submission 202532) | Soil microbial communities from Risofladan, Vaasa, Finland - OX-3 | ecosystem: Environmental > Terrestrial > Soil > Coastal area > Acid sulfate soil | place: Finland: Risofladan, Vaasa | collected...
CATTTTCCTTATAAAGGGAAACAAACCGATCCACACTGTTTCTGTGCAATCCGGTTATTTTACTGACTTCAGCATCGGAATAACCCGTCACAGCTTTAATATATATTGCGGAAATCCTCCTTTGAACAACTACTGAAGGGAAATTGTACCGGTTGTAGTCCAACTCCTTCAATTCCCTTTTGGATAATATTAACGGTTTGAAGTTGATATCCTTTTTTTATAAAGATACAAATTATTTAAAATGTATTAAACTAAGCCGTTCATAGTATACACTACCTAATCATCGAAAAAAAACTCTTTAGCCCCGTTTTAATTTTTTCACCAATCATTTGAATAAATCCAGTATCGATCTCGGTAATTCGAGTAGGAGCGAAACAATGATAGTTCCAGCGTAGCGGAAGTGATTCAGCTTTTTATTGTTAAATTCATCAATAGTTTTTCAGTCGGCTTTGGTTTCCGGGCGAAACGTTATAAATTTCCAGCCGATCGCCAAGCCCAGATGTTGGTTGCTATTTTGAGGCAGATTCAACTTCAAAGCAGACAAACGCAGAAGTTATTAAACTCTATTATTGGCAGGTAATAGAATTATGAAATTGCACAATTACCCAATTACCGTTTCGCTTTTCTAAAACACCTGTATATCGTTGATTTAAAATTTGCATGGGATGCCCGCCGTATAACAAATCCATATCACATATTTCTGAGTACCATGCAACGTTACCGGACGGGTCAACATTAATTACCTGATTTTTTACATCCATTTTTTTCATTTCCATTACAGACCACATTTTCGCAATCGAATCTTTTAATGCATCCCATCCAATAAAAACGAGGTTGGCATTAATTCCATAATTAACCATATTAGAATCATGCGCTACAATTTTCGATAGCAAATTCATGTCTTTGGTTTCCCAGATTTTTGTAAACTCATTTACTACCAATGTAACGTTTGCTTTTTCAGCATTCATGTCAGCTTTTTGTGCAGAAGCCATTGTTATACTGAATAAAGCAATACCGAAAAAGATAAAAAGAAATTTGTGTTGCATGACTTTTTAATTTTCGCTTTTAAGGTTTATATTTTATAAAAGTATAGAAGGCTAATACTGCTAAAAAATCTATTTGATACTTATCATAATTTACTACATAACATGACAAGTTCACATGAAAACCGGTAACAGAAAATTACATTGATTTTTAAGAGAAACCTATGTGGTATATTTACCCTGTAATCATAGTAACAGACCATGTTTTTAAAGCGATATATATTTTACATATTATTCCTGATAGCTTATGCAGGTGCTTTGATACTTGAAAAGCCGGGCTATTCTGTTAATGGAAGTTGGCTATCTTACCTGCCTACATTTTTTGTACATTTTTTTCTTGTGGTGTTTGTAATATTAGTCAATAATGAATTTTTATTATCCCGATTACTTGAAAAAAGGCGATATGTTTTCTACGTAGTTGGCGTTATTATATTAATTACCTTTTATACTTTTATAGCTGGCTGGTACAATCAATACATTCATCGAATACTTTTTCGCGCTGATAACAATGGAAGCGGAACTGATTTTAGAAACAACATCATTTATGCTATCTGTTTCGTTATTGTTGCATCAATGCTATACATTACTCAAAAGTGGTCGGTACAACGTGAGCAAGTAAAAAACATCGAGATAAACCATTTGCAAACAGAATTAAAATACCTGCGTTCGCAAATCAATCCGCATTTTTTATTTAATTGCTTACACACTATTTACGGTTCAATTGACGAGAACAACGAGGAGGCAAGAAATATGATGGTGCAATTTTCTGATTTGCTGCGATATAATTTATATGAAGCAGATGTGGATAGAATTGAGATAAAGAAAGAAGCAACGTATTTGCAAAATTATGTGGGGCTGCAAAAAGCAAGAAGTAATGATAACGTGCAGGTAACATTGAAGATGAATTATAAAAACAGCGACACTAAAATTGCGCCGCTTATTTTTATGGCTTTTACAGAAAATGCTTTTAAATATGTGTCAAGAGGTGATGATGCCAGCAACTTCATCTATATTGAGTTGAATGAAGAAGATGGAAGGATTGAGTTTATCTGCAAAAACACTTATGATGAAGCAGAACCTGCATCTGGAGGCATCGGCGTTGCTAATGCCGTGAGAAGACTGGAGCTATTATATAAAAACCATCACCGGCTTAATATTAAAAAAGAAGGAAATATTTACCTTGTTTATTTAACGCTTGTACCATGAAGAAACTTAGTTGTATTATAGTTGATGACGAACCCGTTGCCCGTAAAATATTACAACAATTTACAGAGCAAATACCTTTTCTCACACTGCAAGGCCAATTTGAAAATGCAATAAAGGTAGAAACTTTTATTAAAGAGAATAACATTGATATAATGTTTTTAGACATAAAGATGCCCAAAGTTTCCGGACTGCAATTATTGCAACAAATGGCCACTAAACCTTTGGTGATATTAACAACTGCTTTCCCTAATTACGCCTTGGAAGGATATGAATTGGATATTATTGATTATCTCTTAAAACCTTTTGCTTTTAGCAGGTTTTTGAAGGCAGTGCAAAAAGCGAAAGACTATTACCAGATGTTGAATGCCACAACAGGAACAGTGCAGCATTCTTATATTTTCATTAAAAGCGACAAGCGAATTGAAAAGATTGAGTTGAACGATATTCTTTATGCCGAAAGCATCGGTAATTATGTACGCATTTATACCGAAGATAAAAGGCACATTGCTTACCTTACAATGAAAAGTTTAGAAGCACAATTACCATCAGATGATTTTATTAAAATTCACCAATCCTATCTGGTAAACAATTCAAAAATAAATGCCATAGAAGGTAATGAAATTAAAATTGCAGGCAAGTCTTTGCCTATAAGCCGTAATTACAAAGACATCGTAATGAAGATTGTTCATCAGCGATTGTTGAAAAGATAATTACTGTTTTCCTACAACTTTAAATTAAAAAAACAGCTACCAACAAATAAAACTCCTATTTAAAGCGGTCTGAGGGGCTGAGGATGCCTGGAGCTTGACAAGGGTATTTATTAAGGTTTCAGCTGGAAGGAACAGGATAAATGTTCTTGGAGCATTAAATGCAATAACCAATCAGGTTACGACAGTTATAAATGACGCTTACATCAATTCAGATACAGTGGTAAGCATGCTCAAAAAATTAAGGCCTGAATATTCAAATGATCTGGTTCAGGTCGTATTGGACAATGCCAGGTATCAGCATTGTAAATTTGTAGAACAGCAAGCAGAGCAATTAAATATCGATTTGTTATTCCTACCGCCTTATTCTCCAAATTTAAATATTATTGAACGTTTATGGAAATTCACCAAACGACAAATTTTGATTGGAAAATATTATGATACCCCAACGGAATTTCATGATACAATAAAACATTCTTTTAAAACGGTTAATACTAAACATATCGCCGAATTGAAAAAATTATTGACGCTAAAATTCCGACATTTTAATGACATTAAATGCACTATATTAAACCGTTTGTAGTATAAGTCAGGGAAAATTATTATCTCAGATGAGGGAACGGAAAACGCCAGGATACACTGAATCGTTTTCCGTCCAGTTCGGTATCCTGGCCGGGTTTAAGCTGATGTAAATAAATAAGAAAAGATTTGTACAATTGCCGGTTCATAAAAATACTATATAGATCAGGACTCCTTTTAATCACCGCTGGGTCATTTAATTGAGGCCAGGTCCCGGGCCAGCCCACTGGTGCCCATTCAGCATCATCATCCAGCGTTAATATTACTTCAAACTGGTCCGGTATCCAGACAGTATCCTTTTCATTCCCATACCTGAATATATGGTCTAAGGCACTCAGTAAAACCTGTGGTACTTTACTGCGTGATTTGGCAGAGCTATCCCGGAGGTTTCCATATACTTCGATGGATTTCACGGTATCAAAATTCAGGATCAGCTGAAAGATGGGCTCTCCCCTGGCTGTGTCAGCCATGATCTGATCAGGCATGGTCATCAGCGTGTCTGTCAGGTCAAGATCAAAGATCAGTTGCTGGGTTTGTGCCTTGCTTAACTTTTCCTGATAAAATACTGGATTTTGGTCGGAAGTATGCTGGTAAATCACCTGACCTGTGCTATAAATCACGAATAGGGGATCATCCACATTTGCCTGATTGACCATTGGCCTGGTTTCCTGCAAGACTACTAATGGCTCTCCATATTCGTTACCTTTTATCTGGCCGTAAATAGTCCAGGATAGGGATATAAGCACCCCCAGGAAAAAAAAGATTTTCATGAAGTCTAATTATTTCAAATCCTGGACCCTTATTGTTTTTTTTATAAAAACAGGAATTCCACTATCAGAAACTCCTTGAAAGACCAGGTAAATATTTTTCGGGGTATTCCCAGGTTCTGGAATATGCATTAAGGATGTGCCCAAAGAGTCAGGGATGACCTGCCGGAACCACCAGTTTTTACCGGGAATTTCACCTTCCTGGACAGGTGTCTCTATTGGTTTTTCATATCCAGGGAAAAAATAGGTCTGTATGCCGGTATGCCCGCTCCCGGATGAGTATCCTCCCGACTTTTTCATAAAAACCAATATGGCTCCATTTCCGCCACGGGATCCATACCTGTCCGCGTTCCGCAGGACTACGATGGAATCAATGTCCGTCACGGACAAGGAGCTGAGTTCGTCCGTATTGGTGAATTCCACATTGTCAATTACAAGCAGGGGATCGCTGAATGTGGAGAAACTCCCATTGCCATTGATAAGGATATGGGGTTGTCCATCCATGATCCGGATCTGCACTCCGTTCATCATTCCCAGGGCCTGAATAGGGTCGGAGAATTTGATCAGCTCATCACTGGTCAATACATTGGAGGCATGCATTTTCCGGGAATACTGGTAGTGCGCCTTTACCCTGGCCGTATCCAACAAAACGGACTTATCCTTGTAGCTTTGTTTTATTATATCCGCATTCCCGTTTTTCAGGGGGAAATGGTCTTGCCCCGGTAAATGAAAATCCTCGGGGAGCCTGAACAGGGAATTGGTATCCAACTGAATGGTAATCCCCTCATGCTTTTCTTTATTATTCAATGCTAAACTGAGCATGCAGGGCACAGAATCCGCTAAGGACAGCCCGCTGAACAGGAAACGGCCCTGGGTATTAGTAGTATCCCAGGCATATAATTCCTGGGCCCTGGAAATCAGGGAGACATGTATATTTTCAACTGGTTTCCCTCCTGAGGTTACCAGTTTACCGCCGATAACCTGGCTGAGTTCAGGCAGGAATTTGATGGAGGGAGAGCTTCCTGTCAAGATATCTTTCCAGGATGGACCTTTCCAGGTGCCGGTCATCACGAGCATTTCAAATACAGGGGCATATTCCGGATTACTGGGATCCGGGTTACCGGACATTCCTGGGACATTTCCTTTAAACTCATCCCCCAAAAGCAATTTCCCGGCAATATTATTTGCCTCCAGGTCTGCAGCAGTCGCAGGATCTCCAGCGGTCAGCATATAGTTCCCTGTGGGAACCTTCCCCAGGTGATGATTCCCTGTAATCCGGACTGATAGCCCGGGTTGACCGGTGTCCAAATTGGTGGAGTGTATCTGGAATAATGGGGGAGGGGGAATGAAAACCAGTCGCTCGGTAATCAGTTGCTGCGAAACATTAAACAGGCTGAGCTGTGCTATGCCGGGAATAAAATCTGCAGTGGGAATATTCACTGCGAACCCATTTGTACCTGTAGCGGCATAACAAACCCGTCCGCCGCTGATGGCAAGCAGAATAGCTTGTTTTCCCTTCCTGTCCAATGAGTCTCCGGGCACGACAACCACCTGCAGCTTTTCGCTGTCCTGATGGGCCAAATGTATGATGTAGCCATAAGGCTCAGCTGCCGGCAGGGTGTCTGTTTCCTTGGTCCCATCCGGGAAACGGGTATGGGCAATGAACCTTTTTCTGTTAGAAACGGGAAGCTGAAAAATTCCCAGACCAGCTCCCTGGCTTTGAAACTCCGTTACTTCAGCTCCCTGGTCATCCTGGATATACCCGGTCACTTTCAAACCCTGTCCCATGGAATCCTGCGCCAAAAATGCTACATCATTTGTATAATCACCGACGATATGACCACTTTCCGGAAAAAAGCGGATTTGGTCAGCCACGCTTTTGGGGCGATTGGAGCTGGTTTGGGGTTGAAGATGTTCAGTTCCCGGGTATGGATGGCCAATATGGACCCTTTTCAGGACATAATCATGTCCGGGGAAATTTTTCATCCAGTTCGTGTAAGCCATTAAAAAATATTTCCCCCTGGTCATGCCGGTATGAAGGACAAAATATCCGCAGTAACCATTCGTATCATACCGAAGGATCAGGGTGTGCAGGATACTTCCCTGACCATCCATCAGGGCAACATGCAAAAGGTTGCTGGTCCTGGATGGCGTGTGGCTGAATGGGTTCAGCACATAAGCCTTGAACCACAGCGTATCCCCAGGGGAATAGTTTTTTTTGTTTTGCAGCAGGATGATTTCTTCCCGGGGAAAGGCATACCAGGCCTTAATATGATCAACCAGCTGACTGGCCGGATCGGGTTGCTGGAAGGCCGCTGAAACCAGTTGAACATTCAGCAGCAGGATACTTAATATCAGGATGTTTTTTTTCATGGGTAAATCTGGAGGTAATGCTTAGGGACTGACCAGGGTCTACTGGGTCCAGGTTCATTTTCCGTTAACCGGATCAGATTAAAAATAGGACAGCCCCCTGCTTTCCGGCAAATTTGTCTGAAATGTATTGAAAACAGGGCAGTCCACCAATTTTTCCGCAAAGCAGGTAATCAATGCACAGGCAGTTCTCCCGGAAGGGTGCTGGATTCCAGGTTCAGGATACGTTCAAAAACCAATTCAAATTCCCTGTTGGCCGTTTCCAGTGTGCTCAGGACCACCTGATAGCGGGATTCGCATTCCAGGAAACGTTGCTTATCCGCATAAATCCCGGGAGTAGCCAGGATGGATTCCAGGCTGGCCTTTTCGGCCTGCATTTTAGTCATTCTGTTTTCCAGGTCCTGGAAAATCCGCTGTTGCTTCTGCAACTCTTTCTTAGTATCCCTTAGGCCCTTTGTTGCTCCTTTATTTAAGTCTGCAAACGGGAGCACAACATCCCGGGATATCTCAGGGGCGGGTACGGCTGTCTTTCCTTCCGGCGGAAACATTTTTTCTTCAGGATTGGGGGTTTTGGAAGCTTTCCAGGTTTCCCATTCGGCAAAGGAACCCTGGAAATCTATGATCCGGCCATCCATGATCTCCCAGATCCGGTTGGCCGTCTGTTGCACGAAATACCGGTCGTGGGAGACCAGGATATAGCTTCCTTCATATTGGTGCAATGCCCCGATAAGCATTTCTACAGAATTCATGTCCAGGTGGTTGGTGGGTTCATCCAGCAGCAGGAAATTGGCCCGGCTGATGATTGTCTTGGCCAGGGCCACCCTGGCTTTTTCTCCTCCGGAAAGAATACGGATTTTCTTAAATACATCATCCCCGGAAAACAGGAAGCAACCAAGCAGGTTTCGGAGTTCCTGTTCCGTCTTACCGCTGCCACAGCCCTTGAGTTCATCCAGTACGTTATTTTCCAGGTGCAGGGCTTCCAGTTGATGCTGGGCATAAAAGCTGGTCACCACCTGATGTCCTGGCTTCCTTTCCCCTGAACAGGGTTCTGTGCCGGCGATGATGCGAAGCAGGGTGGACTTCCCCTTCCCATTGGCGCCAATCAAAGCGATTTTATCCCCCCGGGCGATTTCTGCATCTGCCTGGTCAAGTACCCGGATTTCCCCGAACTGTTTGGAAATTCCCTTTAGCGTGCAAAGCATCTTCCCGGGAATCTTTTCCACGCTGAAACTGATGCGGATCCTGGCTGCACCACGGTCCACTTCTTCAATGCGTTCCATTTTATCAAGCCGTTTCAATGCACTCTGGGCCTGGGCAGCCTTGGTAGCTTTGGACCGGAAACGCTCAATAAACCGCTCCTGCTGGCGGATGTATTCCTGCTGGTTATCATAGGCTCTTTTCTGGCCTTCCCTGCGCAGGAGTTTTTCCTGCTCGTAAAAAGAGTAATTGCCACTGTAAAGGTGAAGCTGTTCCTGGTATAGCTCTACAATCTTAGTAACCATTCTGTCCAGGAAATACCGGTCATGGGATACTATGATGACCGATCCCTGATAATGCACCAAATACCTTTCCAGCCATTCGATGGATGGCAGATCCAGGTGATTGGTGGGTTCATCCAGCATCAGCAGGTCTGGTTGCTGCAGGATCATTTTAGCCAGTAAAACCCGCATCCTCCAGCCTCCGGAAAACTCATGGTATGGCCTGGAAAGGTCCTGGGTGGAAAATCCCAGACCTTCCAGGATAGCTTCTGAGCGATGCCTGATATGATAACCGTCCAGGGCTTCCAGTTCATGCAACTTGTCGCTAAATAAATGCAGCAGGGTTTCATTTTCCCCGCTAGCCAGGGTATTGGTGATGGCCTCTATCTCCTTTTCCAGTTGAATCACTTTATCGAAAGCAGTCATGGCAACACTGAGGATGGAAGCTTCGGTTTCCAGGCTGAGCAGGTCCTGGTTAAAAAAACCGATGGTCAGGTTTTTAGCCCGGTCCACAGACCCGGCAGACACCCGGTAATCCCCATTGATGATGTGGAGCAGGGTGGATTTCCCGGTTCCGTTCAGCCCGATCAATCCGATGCGTTCTCCGGGCATGATGGGCCAACTGGCATCCGCAACAATAACGCGGGCGCCATATTCAAAATGAATATTCTGCAGGGAGATCAGCATGCACTTTCACCGTTAAGCGCCGCAAAATTAAGGAAAAGTAGGTTGAAGGCAACTGCAGGACTGCATCAAATAGAATACATTTGTTGAAACGGAACGGATGAAACGCTTCATGATTGCCCTGGCCCTGCTGGTTTTGGCAGCCTGCCATTGGCATACCCAACCGGGAGGCAGCCGATCCACACTTGTCCTTCATTCCCGTGGTCCTTCGGACACCCTGCTCGCTCGGATGGATAGTGTACTGTTCAGCTATTACCTGTTGAAGGATGATATGGTTAATCAGGATACAGCCAGTGCGGATACGGCAGTTTTACAGTTGTCCTCGGTCATTACAGCAGTCCCTCTTTCCCGGATAAAAAATACAGGTCAATTTGACCAGGCCCACGGTATGGCCATAAGTTTACAGGGAGAGATCACCGGATTTGCAGGGGAAGATACCAGGGAGGGTAAACTGGAGGAGTTTCAGATGATTTCCGACATTACCTATGACCTGGTCAGGACCGTTGGCCTGCAAAACCAGACGGTTTACCGGCAGTACTGCCCAATGGCATTCAATTACCGGGGAGCCTACTGGCTGAGCAACCGGCGGCAAATCGAAAACCCCTATTTCGGCAGAGAAATGCTGGACTGCGGGCAGGTCAGGGAGACCATGAAATATTAACAGGGATCCGGTATAATCTGCATGAAATGGCCCGCAGCCCGGACAATGAAACCTGCATGCGACATCTACGAAGAAAGGCTCATCCTCAATCCTCAGCCCTGGCGGTCATCCTGGCCGGATTTTGTTTGCTTTGTATACCGTACCTGGGACATGCTCAAAAGAAATTTGCCATCAGCGGCTTTATCCGGGACAGTTCCAGCGGGGAGATCCTTTCCGGTGCAGGGGTAAATGTGGTTGGCCTGCATGCGGGGGTAAACACCAATGACTATGGATTTTATTCTTTGACACTTCCTGCAGGCAGGTATACCTTGGTTTTTTCCTACCTGGGTTATGCTACCCGGACCACCAGTATCACCCTCGGGGGGAATCTCAGGCTGGATGAACAACTGAATTACCATACCGTGGAAGCTCGTGAGGTAACCATTACCGGACAGCGCAGGGATGAAAATGTCAATACGGCAACCATGGGCACCATTACCCTTTCTGCCCTCCAGATAAAAAAATTGCCTGCATTTATGGGAGAAGTGGATGTCCTGAAATCCATCCAGCTTTTACCGGGAGTCCAGTCGGCAGGGGAAGGGAATACGGGTCTCTATATCAGGGGCGGCGGACCGGATCAGAACCTGATCCTGCTGGATGATGCCCCGGTGTATAATACCGGTCACCTTTTCGGCTTTTTTTCCATTTTTAATGCAGATGCCATCAGGGATGTAACCCTGATCAAGGGAGGAATGCCAGCCAATTACGGAGGCAGACTATCCTCTGTGGTAGATATTTCGATGAAGGAAGGCAATGACCAGAAGTTCCAGGGGGAAGGGGGCATCGGGCTGATTGCTTCCAGATTTTCCCTGGAGGGTCCGATCGTTAAAAACAAAGCCTCTTTTATCATTTCCGGCCGTAGGACATATATTGACCTGCTAATTCGTCCATTCGAGAACAAGCAAAGTTCCTTTTACGGGTCAGGGTATTATTTTTATGACCTGAATGCCAAGGCAAATTATCATTTCTCTGAAAAGGACCATCTTTTTCTGAGTGGCTATTTCGGGAGGGATGTATTCAATTATAACAGCAGGCAACGGAATTTCTCCGCTACTATCCCCTGGGGAAATGCCACCGGGACCCTGCGGTGGAACCACCTGTTCAGCAATAAGCTGTTTGCCAACACCGCCCTGATCTATAATAATTACCATTTTTCTTTTTCGGCGGATCAGAATAATTTTAATATCGGCTTGTCTTCTGGGATCAGGGACCTGAATTTCAAGACTGATGTGGACTATTATGCCAATCTGCACCACCACATCAAATTTGGGGTGGATTATATTTATCATACCTTTTTCCCCTCGACTGCTTCAGGAAATTCAGGAAGTATCCGGTTCAGCCCTGCCAATACTTTTGTCAAATATGGCAATGAAATCGGCATATATGCCCTGGATGATTATGATATCAGTCCGAAACTGAAGCTGAATTTGGGCCTTAGATACAGCCTCTTTGAACAGGTAGGTCCGTATACCCAGTACCAGAAAGATGCTGCTGGGAATGTGACAGACAGTACGGTTTACCGGCGCTTCCAACCTGTCCAGATTTACGGGGGACTGGAGCCCAGGATGATCCTGAGGTATAAGCTTAACGATTCTTCTTCCCTGAAGGCTTCGGTAACCAAGAACTACCAGTATATCCACCTGGTCTCCAATTCTGCGACAACCCTACCCACCGACCTCTGGGTCCCCAGCACATACCGGGTGAAACCAGAAATTGCCTGGGAATATTCCGTGGGCTATTTCCGGAACTTCCATAACAATATGTATGAAACTTCGCTGGAACTTTATTACCGGACCATGAGCAATCAGATCCAGTTCGGAGCCGGGTACACTCCCTCTCTGGCTGACCCGGAAAATTCCTTTGTTTTCGGCAGGGGATGGGCATATGGGGCAGAACTTTTCCTGCATAAGCAACGGGGAAGGTTTACCGGCTGGATCGGGTATACCCTGGCCTGGACCTGGCAGCAGTTCCCGGATCTTAATCAGGGAGTAGCCTTCCCGGCAAAATATGATCGCCGCCATGACCTGTCCGTGGTAGGAACTTACGCATTGAACCGCAGGTGGAACTTTTCTGCGGTGTTTATCTTTGCCACCGGTAATACGGCCACGCTGCCGGATAAATTTTATTTTATCGAAGGAGTACTGACCCAGGGTGAGGGTTCGATCGATGCTTACCGGATGCCCCCCTATGACAGGCTGGATATTTCTGCGACCTTTACTCCCCGCAGGAAACCCGGACGGAAATTCGGGCATAGCTGGAATTTTTCTGTTTACAATGTATACAGCAGATTGAATCCGTACTTTATTTATTTTTACCAGAGCGGAAGTTATCTGAATGGGACCCTTTCCGTACAAGCTGAAAAAGTAGCCTTATTTCCTGTATTGCCCAGCATCACCTGGGATTTTTCATTCTGAATGTATTTCCGATATCCCCTAATGCCTGGGGGCTTTTCTGGAATTGATTATAATAGGGCATTATACAACAAGGTCATGGGGTGAAAGGCCTTTTTTCCCGTTCCGTCCCTGATCTGGTGCCGGCAACTGGTACCGGTGGCTGATATCAGCGTGCCTGTCGGACATTGACGGACTGCGGGAAAGAGGATCAGCTCTCCGATTTGCATAGACAGCCCATAATGTTCTTTTTCATAACCGAAGGATCCGGCCATTCCGCAACAACCGCTGGGAATGATCTCCACCTGGTAATTTTCCGGGAGGGAAAGGATTTTCTTGGTCATATCGAGGGAAGTCAGGGCTTTCTGCTGGCAATGGCCGTGAAGCAGGATTGATTCCGGGTCCCTGTTGAATGCGCCTGGCCCGATCCGGCCCATTTCTGTCTCCCGGGTCAGGTATTCCTCTACAAGCAGGGTATTTTTGGCCAGGGATCTGGCGGCATCCCTTAATTCAGGGGACACCAGTTCAGGATATTCATCCCGGAAGCAGAGGATGGCTGATGGTTCTATGCCGATCAGGGGAGTTTTTTCGCTGACCAGCGGACCCAGCCTGCGGACATTATATTCGGCAATATTCCGGGCTTGCCTAAGCAAGCCTTTGGAAAGCCATGTTCTACCGCTCTCGGAGTGACTGGGTATCCGGACTTCGTAACCCAGTTTTTCCAGCAACAGGATCGTGTGGATTCCAATGTCGGAATCATGGAAATTGGTGAATTCATCACAGAATAGGAAAACCTGACCTTGAACCGGCGATTGTACCTGCGGTTGATGGCGGGAAAACCATTTTTCCAGGGTTTGCTTCTGCAGTCGGGGGAGGGGCCTGGATTGGGCAAACCCGCAAATGGATTTGAACAGGGCACTTGTCCATTTAGATCCCACCAGGGTGTTATATATACCGGGAACCCTGGAAGCCAGCTGGTTGATTGCATTGAAGTTCCCGATCAGCTTGGCCCGCAACGGAATTCCGTTTGCATCATAATATTGTTGCAAAAACTCCATCTTCAGTTTCGCCACATCGACATTGGAAGGGCATTCCGATTTACATCCTTTGCAGGAAAGGCAGAGGTCCATCACTTCTTTGATTTCCTGGTGATTGAACCGGTTCGGTTTGGTGGAATGAGTAAGGAATTCACGCAGGATATTGGCCCTGGCCCGGGTGGTATCCTTTTCATTGCGGGTGGCCATATAGCTGGGACACATAGTCCCCCCACTTAACTGGGTCTTCCGGCAATCCCCTGTTCCGTTGCATTGTTCCGCATGGTGGAGTATACCCCATTTCCCGAAATCAAGATAAGTATTCAATTTCGGGTCAACCTGTCCGGGTTCGTAGCGGAGCATGGTATTCATTGGGGGGGTATCCACGATCTTACCCGGATTGAATATGCCCTGAGGATCCCAGGAAAATTTAATTTCCCGGAGCAGGCCATAGTTTTTTTCCCCGATCATCTGGCGGATGAATTCACCGCGGAGCCTGCCATCCCCATGTTCCCCACTGAGCGAACCCCGGTATTTCTTGACCAGGGTGGCGATCTCCCCGGCAATAGCCCGGAAAAGCTGATTTCCTTCTGCCGTCTTTAAGTTAAGGATGGGCCTCAGGTGGATTTCCCCGGATCCGGCATGGGCGTAATGAACCGCATAGAGTCCGTATCTCTTCAGAATGGCGTTGAATTCCCGGATATATTCCGGTAGATCGGCCACATCCACGGCTGTGTCCTCGATCACCGGCACCGGTTTTTCATTGCCGGGCATATTGCCGAGCAGTCCTAATCCAGCTTTGCGCAGGGACCATATCCGCCGCGTATCTTCTCCGAATAACAGGGGGTAATGGTAACCCAGTCCTGATTCCACGAGTTTAGCGGTCAGGGTATCTGCAATTCCTTTGACTTCTTCCCTGCTTTCCCCCGAGAATTCAATGACCAGGATGGCTTCTGGATCCCCCTGAACAAAGAACCGGTTCTTCCTTTGTTCAATATTATCCCTGGTGCATTCCAGGATATAGCGATCAATCAGTTCGCTGGCACCAGGCTTGAAGTCCATAGCCAGGACATTGGCCCGAAGCGCCTCATCAATGGACTGGAAATGGACACAGAGCAGGCCGGTTTCTTTCCACGTTAATGGCACGATCTTCAGCCGAAGCTCAGTAAGAAAGGCAAGTGTTCCTTCGGAACCGGCGATCAGTTTGCAGAAATTGAAATCCTCTCCTCCAGCACTGAACGGGGCCGTTTTTGCCAGCAGATCAAGGGCATATCCCGTATTACGCCTGGGAATGCTGCTTTTGGGAAATTCCCGGGTTATTTCCTGCTGGTTGCCATAATCGGACAGCATGCTCCTGATATGGCGATAGATGGAAGATTCCAGGGAGTGGTCCGATTCGCATTTTTTATGGAATTCCTCAATGGTTAAGGAGGAAAAACAAGCTTCAGAACCATCACTCAGCAAGGCCTTGACTTCCAGCAGGTGTTCCCTGGTGCTGCCGTAAACCACTGAATTGGATCCGCAGGAATTGTTCCCGGCCATGCCTCCGATCATGGCCCTGTTGGCCGTCGAGGTCTCCGGAGCAAAAAAATATCCCAGGGGCTTTAAAACCATATTCAGTTCATCCCGGATCACTCCGGGTTCCACCCGGACCCAATGTTCAGCGGTGTTGACTTCCAGGATCCGGGTGAAATGTCTGGATACATCCACCACAATACCAGGGCCTACCACCTGACCGGCCAGGGAAGTACCTGCCGTACGGGGGATCAGGGAAGTCTTTTCCCTGCGGGCAAATCCGATCAGCTTTTTTAAATCGGAAACCTCCGCGGGCATGGCCACAGCCAGGGGCATTTCCCGGTAAGCGGATGCATCGGTAGCATACAATACCCGCATCGCCGTATCATCATACAGTTCCCCCTTTAGTTCTCCCGATAAACGGGCAAGGGCCTCTTCCATGAAATGGCTTTTCAGCTGCAACCCAAGAGGTTTAGTCCGCGAAATTACATTTAACAGGGTACTAAAACTGATTTTTATCCCCGCTGGCTTTTCCCTGGGAAAATTATCTGGTTTCAAAGCTATAACTTTGCATTTCTTTTTTTATGATCAATATCACCTTCCCTGACGGCGCCGTTCGTCAATATGAGGCAGGAATTACTTCCCTGGATATCGCCGGTTCAATCAGCGAAGGGCTGGCCCGCAGGGTTTTATCCGCTAAAGTCAATGGAGTGGTCTGGGATGCCATGCGCCCGATAAAGGAAGATGCCTCCTTGAAATTATTGACCTGGGATGACCCGGAAGGGAAGGCTACATTCTGGCATTCCTCGGCCCACCTGATGGCAGAAGCGCTGGAATCCCTTTACCCTGGAATCCATTTTGGAATCGGACCTGCCATAGACCAGGGGTTTTATTACGATGTGGATCCGGGTGGCCGTCAGATCACGGAGGAAGAGTTGCCTGCGATTGCTATAAAAATGGTGGCCCTCGCCGGACAAAAGAATCCGTACCTGAGAAAACAAATTTCGAAAAAGGAAGCGGTTAACTACTTCACCGTTAAGGGAGATCCCTATAAACTGGAATTGATTGAAGGGTTGACAGACGGAGAAATCACTTTTTATTCCCAGGGTAATTTTACCGATCTGTGCCGGGGCCCGCACATTCCCAATACCGGACTGATCCGGGCTGTCAAGCTAACCAGCATTTCCGGTGCATACTGGAGGGGAAATGAACATAACAAGATGCTGACCCGGATATGTGGTATCAGCTTTCCGAAAGCTGCCGAGCTGGAAGAATACCTGCGGTTGGTGGAAGAGGCAAAAAAAAGAGATCACCGCAAACTCGGCAAGGAACTGGAACTGTTCACTTTTTCCGAAAAAGTGGGTCTTGGGCTTCCCCTCTGGCTTCCCAGGGGCGCACAGCTCAGGGAACGCCTGCAGCAATTCATGCAGCAGGCGCAGGAAGAAAGAGGATACCTTCCGGTCATCACTCCCCATATCGGTAATATCAATCTCTACATCACTTCCGGGCATTATGAAAAATATGGCAAGGATAGTTTCCAACCCATTAAAACTCCGCAGGAAGGAGAGGAGTTCATGCTTAAACCCATGAATTGTCCGCATCATTGTGAGATATACAAAGCCTCCCCCAAATCCTACCGTGACCTGCCGGTCAGGCTGGCAGAATTCGGCACGGTGTACCGGTATGAACAGAGCGGAGAGCTCCATGGCCTTACCCGGGTCAGGGGCTTTACCCAGGATGATGCCCACCTGTTCTGCCGACCCGACCAGGTGAGGGAGGAATTCGGGAATGTCATTGACCTGGTCCTTTATGTCTTCAAATGCTTGCAATTCACCGATTACACCGCCCAGATTTCCCTCAGGGATAAAACAGATCACCGTAAATATATGGGCACGGATGAGAACTGGGATCTGGCGGAGCAGGCAATCATCGACATAGCTGAAGAAAAAAAGCTGGGGACTAATATTGTATATGGGGAAGCTGCTTTTTATGGGCCAAAACTGGATTTCATGGTCAAGGATGCCCTGGGTCGTAGCTGGCAACTGGGAACCATCCAGGTGGATTATAACCTGCCTGAGCGTTTTGAACTGGAATATACGGGTGCAGATAATTTGAAACACCGTCCCGTGATGATTCACAGGGCTCCTTTCGGATCCCTGGAAAGATTTATAGCTGTGTTGATTGAACACTGCGCAGGAAAATTCCCGCTTTGGCTGGCTCCCATACAGGTCAGGGTGTTGCCTATCAGTGATAAATTTACTCCCGAAGCCATTAAAATCACCGGTTTGCTGAAGAAATCCGGTATCCGGGCCGAACAGGATGACCGGAATGAAAAAATCGGCCGAAAGATCAGGGAGGCTGAACTGTTGAAAATCCCATATATGGTGATCATTGGGGAAAAGGAAGCGGAAACCGCCTCCGTATCCGTACGCAGGCAATCCAGGGGGGATATGGGGACCATGGATTTAAACGACTTCATCAACCTGGTCAGCCGGGAAGTAACAGACAAAACGACATTTACTGAGTCTGGCGCATAATTTGCCATTAAAAATGGTAATTTTATACCCATCAAATACCTGAATTCATCACTTTAAACCTAACAGCTCGTCATTAATGCAGCCCAGAAAGACTACTTTCACCAGGAACTTTAACTTCAGAAGAAGAGAACAGCACCAAGAACACAAAACCAACCAGATGATCCGCGTACCTGAAGTACGCCTGGTGGGGGACAATGTGACTGTCGGTATCTATCCCACCCCCGAAGCCCAGCAAATGGCGCTGAACATGGGTCTGGATCTCGTGGAAATTTCCCCGAATGCCATTCCTCCGGTCTGCAAGATCATTGATTATAATAAATTCCTTTACGAAAAGAAGAAAAAGGAAAAGGAAATGAAGGCCAAGGCGGCCAGGTCTGAAGTGAAGGAGATCCGTTTTACCCCCAATACGGATGATCATGACTTTGATTTTAAGGCGCGACATGCTGAGCGGTTCCTTAAGGAAGGCAATAAAGTCAAAGCCTATGTGCAGTTCAAAGGCAGGGCAATCATGTTCAAGGAAAGGGGGGAACTCATTTTATTGAAATTTGCCGAACGGCTGGCTGAATCCGGCGCCCTGGAAGGAATGCCTACTATGGAAGGCAAGCGGATGCTGGTCATCATGGCACCCAAGTCCAGTAAGAAAAAATAATCAGTTACTGTATTTCTGGGACCCAGTTATTTACCAGATTTGGACCCTGAGGCTATCGGGTCGGTACATCGGTTCTCCCGGAAGGATATGAAATGCCCGGTAAAATGCCCCCAGTTCTGATGCAGGTCCCTCTACCCGGTACTTGGCCGGAGAATGGGGATTATTCAACAGCATACTCCTTAAAATAGCCGGACGGTATTTCACCCTCCAGATTTGTGCCAGGGAAAGGAAAAATCGCTGATCGGGTGTTAATCCGTCCACCTTTACCTGACTTTTCCCTTCTGGGGTATGATGAAATGCGGCAAGAGCAATGGCCGTTCCGCCAATATCCGCAATATTTTCCCCTAGCGTAAGCCGGCCATTGATATGAAGGCTATCCAGTACGGTATACCCATCGTATTGTTTGACCACCATGGCAGCTTTTTGCCGGAACCTGGCTGCGTCCTGCGGGGACCACCAGTTCCTGAGGTTGCCGTTTGCATCATATTTTCTGCCCTGATCATCAAAGCCATGGGTCATTTCATGGCCGATCACAATTCCGATAGCTCCATAGTTGACTGCGTCGTCCCCGTTCAGGAAGAAGAAAGGAGGCTGAAGAATCCCAGCCGGAAAATTGATGTCGTTGCTGGTGGGATTATAATAGGCATCCACAGTCGGTGGGGTCATATACCAGGTGGACCGGTCCACCGGCTTTCCTATCCTCCTAATCGTGCGCAGGAAGGCATAATGACCACAGTCCTTGATATCGGTGATCAGAGAATCCCGGTATATCAGTACCGTATTGTAATTTTTCCATTTATCCGGGTAACCGATCTTTTTCACCATGGCATGCAGCTTTACCAGGGCTTTTTGTTTGGTCGAATCGGTCATCCAACTGGATCTGGCAATACGCTGGGCAAAGGTTTGCTGCAGGTTGCTGACCAGGGTCAGCATCCGTTGTTTGGCGGCCGGCGGAAAGAACTTTTTCACATAGAGTTGACCAAGCGCATCTCCCATCTGGTTATCTATCAGTCCGCACATCCGTTTCCAGCGTGCTCGCTGCTGTTGCTGGCCGGTTAGCTCCTTATTGAAACTGAAGGAAGCCCGGACAAAAGCATCGTTCAGGTATGGCGCATATGAATCTATCAGGTGGAAGCGGAAATAATTTTTCCAGTCACTGATAGGTACAGAGGAAAGTAATCCGGCCAGTCCCTGGTAAAATCCGGGTTGCCCGACAAGCACCCAGTTTAATTTCAGGTTCAGGGCACGGGTCAGCAACTGCCAGGATAGTCCAGGAGTGAGCTGGTCCATGGATTTCAGGGTCATTTTATGATAATTGGAATCGATATCCCTCAGCTGCACCGGGCTTTTGGAAACAGTTGCCAGTGAAGTTTCCAGTTTCATTACCCGTTCTGCTTCCTGGTAAGGGCTAAAAGGGCCTCCTGTTGCCGAATCTCCGGTCAGGTGAAAGAGAAGGGCCATATATTGTACATAGGCTTCCCGGATACTGCGGGTGGAAGAATCCGAATTGAAATAATAATCCCGGTTAGGAAGACCCAGCCCCCCCTGATCAAAATGTGCTGCATTCATCCGGCTGTTCCGGTCATCTGCACTCCCATAAAAGCTGAATAACGGACTCAGTCCTTCCTGGTATTCCATCACCACCTCTTTCAATATACCCTGCTGATTGCGGATGGCAGCAATTCTGTGCAGGTCGGATTTAATTGGGGCATACCCTTGTTTTTCAATGTTGGCGGAGTCCATGGCTGCCGCATAGAAATCGCCTACCTTCTGTTCCGGGCTTCCGGGAGGTGCAGTAATGGATTGAGATGCGCTATCCAGGATTTCCCGCATATGTTGAAGGGAAAGGTCTGAGAGCGTGAACATGACTCCCCAGGCACCCTGAGAGGGAGGAATCCGGGTCCTGCGAAGCCAGTTCCCATTCGCATATCGGAAAAAATTGACTCCCGGACTGACCGAAGTATCCATACCACTCAGATCCAGCATATCCGTTTTAACCGGGGTAACATTCCGGTGGCAGGACATACAGAAAAGGGAAATGGCCCCGATCAGGGCAGGCTGGAAATAACGGATACAGGCACTTATTTTACGGATATCAGGATTGGTCATCTTTGTTTTTATCACCGGCGATTCAAATACCCTGACAGATCATCTTACCAAAGGCTGATCCGAATACTATCGGGACGGTACATCTTATCTCCTGGTTTAACTCCGAATGCCCGGTAAAATGCGGTCATATTGGAAACCGGATTATCCACCCGGTACATTTCGGGGGAATGTGGATCATTATTTATCCGGAAAAGCATCCGCTTGTCTGTGTTTTTAATTCGCCATATCTGGGCAAATGACATGAAAAAACGCTGATCAGGGGTAAGTCCGTCAATCTTGACTGAGCTTTTCCCTTCCGGGGTGTTCTTGAAGGCGGCATAGGCGATGGCCAGGCCACCGATATCCGCAATATTTTCTCCTTCAGTCAGCTTGCCATTCACATGCATGGAATCCAGGATGATGGAACTATCATACTGGGCAATGATCAGACTGGCTTTTAAGTTGAATTTTTTTCTGTCTTCCGGAGTCCACCAATTCTTCAGGTTGCCATGCAGATCATACTGACTGCCCTGATCATCGAAGCCATGGGTCATTTCATGGCCAATGACCGCTCCGATTGCCCCATAATTCACTGCATCATCCGCATTGGGGAAGAAAAAAGGCGGCTGGAGAATACCTGCCGGAAAAACAATCTCATTGAACAGGGGATCATAATAGGCATTCACGGTGGGAGGAGTCATGCCCCACTCAGATTTGTCCACCGGTTTACCAATCTTATGGATATCATACAGATAATGCCATTGTCCGATATGTTCCAGGTTGGTGATCACGGATCCGCGATTGATATCAATAGCAGAATAGTCCTTCCATTTATCCGGATAACCGATTTTCTTATTGAAAGCTTCCAGTTTGGCAATCGCTTTCTGCTTGGTGGAATCGCTCATCCAGTCCAGGTGAGCGATCCGGTATTTGTAGGTAGCCTGAAGATTATTGACCAGGTCGATCATCCGTTGTTTGGCGGCAGGGGGAAAATACCGTTGGACATATAATTGGCCCAGGGCATCTCCCAGGGTCCCGTCCACCAGGGCTGACATCCGTTTCCAACGGGGTTCCTGTTCTTGCTGACCGTTCAGCAACCGGTTATAAAAATTGAATTTCGCCTCGGAAAAAGGACTGCTTAACAGGCTGGCATAATCACTGATCAGGTGAAACTGAAGGTAATCCCTCCAAACGTTCACCGGAGTGGATTTCAATAGCCCGGATAGGGCATGATAAAATGCTGGTTGGCCCACAAGCACCGTGTCTTCCCGGA